>Ga0209542_10007247_pt1 | contig 21199 bp, 28 predicted proteins | sample RifCSPhighO2_01_FD_184028 | JGI IMG/M metagenome (GOLD analysis project Ga0209542, IMG submission 184028) | Soil microbial communities from Rifle, Colorado - Rifle CSP2_plank highO2_0.1 (SPAdes) (version 2) | ecosystem: Environmental > Terrestrial > Deep subsurface > Rock core/Sediment ... | reverse complement strand
CCGCAATCGTTGTGGAATCCTAGAAACGCTCACACGCACAAAGTGAAAACTATCACTTTGGCGCGCCAGAAAAGTCGTTGCTTTTCTGAGCGAATTGGCGCTGTCCACCCACAGACTTAATACATACAGACTAACGCTACTTTTTTATAGTACAAACATTATCTCAACATTATGAAAATGATTGCTCAAGGCGCAGAAGCAAAATTGTATAGGGAAAACGCTACCATCATTAAAGAGCGGTTGGCGAAAGTGTATCGTCATCCTGAATTAGACCAATCTTTACGCCAGTTCAGGACCCGCCGCGAAGCAAAAGTTCTCCATAAGCTGGAAGACTTCCAATTTCCTGCACCGCATTTACGAGAATTTTCCGACAAGCGGATGTCTATTGTGATGGATTTTGTTCCCGGAAATACTTTGAAAGAAGTACTGTTGCAGCAGGCTGAGCAGGCCGAACATCTAGGCAAGGAGATTGGCCAACGCGTCAAGAAATTGCATCAAGCCGAGATCATCCACAGCGATTTGACCACTTCCAACATGATCAAACATCAAGAGACTGGAGAAGTGAATTTTATCGATTTTGGATTATCGTTCTTTTCAGAAAAAGCAGAAGACAAGGCCGTAGATTTATTTTTATTGGACCGGGCTCTGGAAACGACCCATGCCGACCTTTACCCGGAGATATTCGAACAAGTGCTGGAAGGATATCAAGAAAATAATCCTCAGGGAAAAGAAGTTCTGGAGCGTCTTGAACTGGTCAAGAAACGGGGAAGAAATAAAAAGAGATAAGATTATTCTCGACCATAAATACCGGCAATGAAATATGAAGGATTGCTGATACGGCCGTCAAACAATCCTAGGTTTATTCTGTGGAGCTGCATTTTATAGCCCACTATCATACCATTGGCCCTTGTAAACTCAAGATCCACAAACTTTTGACTAGGGAAAGTGACATTAGGTAAATTAAGATCAAATTTCATCTCAAAATGATTTGCCTGTAAAACATCTCGAGAGGCTAACCTGGCTATTTCTGATTTTTCTTTAGCCTTAATTTCCAGCACCGGGAATCTTTTCCATTCCAGGCCATCGCGAACATTGATACGTTTCGCGTAAGGATGCACCAAAAATCTTTCTATTAATTCACCATACGTTTCTGCTTGAATCGGATTATGCAAACGCGCATACGTTCGAGGCTTGTCTTTAGGCATTTCAAATTTCCATTGCTGCTCAAGAGAAATGAATTCATCCATAGTTACCTTTTCCAAACGCATCTGTTTTGTCCAAAGATTAGTTGTCATGAGAATATCGCTGCGACGAGCTATTTATAAGATTTACTGATTAAATCCACTTCGTGGCAATGGTTCCAGGTCCTCTTCTACCTAAAATTGGCCCATCATCATACATCAATCCGGCCTTGCTCATATTATCCCGCGCCATTCTTGCGCAGCTGTAGGTGGCTAGAATTGCAGAACTCTTCATTACTCGATACATCTCTGCGAAGAAATGCTCCTGCCACATCTCCGGCGCAGTTTTGGGAGAGAAAGGATCAAAGAAGACTGCATCAAAATTATTTTCTGAAAGAGTTTTTACCATTTCCCGCGCATCTCCTAGCAGCACTTTCACCGAAACCTTCCCCTCTTTTAACTCTAAGGTCTGTGGAGTCAACTTCTTGTAATGGACAAAGAAAGCGATCGGCGGATTGACTTCCTGAATTCGAGAGATGATGCCCGGATCATATTCTAGACCGACCACTTCTATCTCACAATCAGGATTCTCTTCCAACGCGACAGAGATAGCCATGGCAGAATTATATCCCATCCCAAAACAGACATCCAGAATTCTAATGTTCCCTGTTTTTGCCAACTCTTTGATCTTGCAGGGGATGGCATATTTTTTTAATGCTTCTTCTACTCCGCCAGTATGAGAATGATAGCTTTCACCGACCTCTTCATTCATGAAGGATTCTGAATTATCTGCGGTGATTATTTTCTTGAGCATACTCTTCCAAAATCCAACTTATTTTAAATAATTAACTAAGCTTTTGTTCCAATTCTCTTAAATGTTCAGAAGCTCTTTTCCAGGTATAGGCAGAATACAAACATGTTCCTACTGCAAGTATTTCTAGTAAAATCATGCCGCTGGCAATAGTACTGTTCCAGGGTTCAGGAAATATTCCAGAACATTTTTCTGCGACATAAGGGATAGCGAGAGCTTCCAAAAAAGAAAGAGCAGTATATCTTCTGTAGCTCCTAATTGTTCCCTGTAAATCTTTTACAAGATCTTCCGTTGTTAATTCAGGCACAGGGAGACTATACCCAAAATTTTCATCTTTCATCTTCACAACTTCTCGGCTCGTCCTTTTCTCACCAACAAATCTGCCACTTCAGGAAATATTTCCGTCTCTTCGCCCACATCAAAAGGACCGTATACTTTCATATCCTTCCAGACAAAACTTGGCGTAGCATGAGTGAAACAGATCTTAGTCATGACTTGTTTCTGCACTAGCGGTTTTTGTTCGTCTGGTTCTTCTTCCTGTTCGCTCTGCTGCTGCAATTCCGCCTTGATCTGTTCCTTCCTTTGTTCAAAGCTTAGACCAACACGCTGCACCACCCCGTTGACGGACGGTAATTCACCGCGAAACAAATTCAACAGCACCCCTCGGCGGAAATGATCCAGGCTCTGCAGGATCTGGTTGTAGAATTCTTTTTCTTCTCTCAACATGGAAGTAGTATCGATAATATCTGAGCCGGTCCTGCTTTTATTCATGGCAATTTCTAAAATTTTCTTCTCACGTTTCTCATACAATTCCTTGAGGATGCGCCTGATGCTCCGCAATTCGTACTCCAGCTTTTCCTTCTCGCCCGCGGCAAAGATATTCTCTCCGTCTTTCTTCATCTCCAGCAGCGCCTGCTTTTCCCGCAGATAACCGACCACATCAAAGAAAAAAGCCTGATCCAGCTTCTGCAGATCTTCCTTTTTCTTCTCATTGCGAAGCATATCGTACAACGTTTCGAGAGTTATCTTTATATTATCCATTGCGGAATGTATTACTTCTGCTGATACTATAGCTGCATCTGCCCCCATCCGACTTGAGAGTTTCAGTTCTTTTAAAACTTTGTTGCAGATTCAGGCTATAGTTGATTTTACCACCTTTTGATTACGATTAGAGATAAATTTATAAAAAAGGTGCTGTAAAAAGAATTATGGCCACGAGAGATACCTATGCATTGCTGATTGCTGGAGATGAAGAGAGATTTGTAGATAGTATAGATATTATTAGACAATAACATGGCTAAACTCCACTACAGCACCCTATCCTTTCACGATAAAGGAGAGCATCTGCAAGTCAATTTGCTTAGATTATTCTATGCTGAAATCCCAAAGGAAGAGGTAGAAAAAATAGCCCAATTCTCGCTTCCCGATGCTCACACCATCGAATTCACAAAAATCGACCAGGAAAAAGCAGAGACTAAATTTTCTTTCTTGCTGGCAAAATATTTTGACCATCTCAAAAACAAATTGACCGGTAATCCAGTAACCTACATCCACAAAAATTCTGGTATTCCACTTATCGGCAATGTCGCTTTCGGGATTGTCTACCGAAATTCATCCATCATCGAAATAAAACCTGTAACTTCCTGCAATCTGGATTGTGTATATTGCTCTATCTCCGAAGGACTCAGCAGCAAGAAGCACGATTTTGTAGTGGAAAAAGATTATCTGGTAGAAGAACTACAGAAAGTCATTGATTTTGTCGCTGAACCAGTAGAAGTACATATTGGGGTACAAGGAGAGCCGTTCCTCTATGCCGACATGGAGAATCTATTTGCTGATCTTCAGGAGATGAAAAATGTGCACACCATCTCCATCGATACTAATGGAACTCTGCTCAACAAAGAGATGATTGACCGTATCTCAAAATATACCAAGCTGCAATTAAACCTCTCCCTCGATGCAATTGACGAAGAAAAAGCAAAATTGATTGCTGGAACAAAAAGTTACAATGTCAAGCATGTCAAAGAAGTGATCGCCTATGCCTCTAAAAAATTGAAAGTCATCGTCGCTCCGGTCCTGACTCAGGGATACAATGAAGAGGAGATGGAGAAGATCATCCAATTCATCAAATCGCTGGAAGTAAAGCCGATTCTGGGAATTCAAAATTTCCTCAAATATAAGACCGGCCGGATTCCTGCCGAAGAGCTCTCCTGGGACAAATTTTATGGATTACTGGAAGCTTGGGAGAAGAAGTATGATATTAAGTTAAAATTGAACAAAGATGATTTTAACATCCGCAAAACCAAAGATATGCCTAAGCCCTTCAAAGAAGGCGAGGTGGTTTCGGCAGTATTGAAGTGTCCTGATCGCTTCACTAATTCTTCTATCGGTGCAGCTAAGGAACGGAACATTTCTATCCCCGGCTGTCCTTTCAAAGAAGGAAAGATTGTAAAGGTTAAGGTAGTACGGGACAAACATAATATCCTTGTGGGGAAGTTAATATAAATTCAGTACGAAATTTAAGACAGTTAATTTACACTACTATTGGGTGATAAATTAATCGAAAGATTTATAAATAGTTATTCTGTCATAAGCTTATGGCACAGACGGCTATACTAAAAGAGGATTATGTTCCTAAACATCAAACTATTGCCCACCACTTCTTGGACTTAGAACAAGACGAGGGATTTCCAGTAACTTCTGCCGAATATGAAACTTTAGACAGAATTATTGCAGAAGCTAAAACTTATATTAAGATAAAACCAAACTGTTCTAGAAAAGAAGCAATAAACACACTGCAAAAGATTGATGCTCTCTTAATTTTCAATGGATTCCAATACCAAAAGAGAATAATTTTATCAGAAGCACTCAAAACCAAAAGATCTAACTGTGTTACCTCTTCTTTCCTCTATAAAGCAATTGCTGAAACACTTGATTTACCAGTAACTTTTTCTCGAGCTCCTGCTCACCTCTTTGTACGCTGGATACTAAATGATAACGATTATTTGAACTGGGAAACTACTTCCCGACCGGCCAGCGAATGCCCTAACCAACACTATAAAAAAATTATGCCTATTGCAGATTCATCCATAAAAATAGGTATCTATCTCACAAACTTAACGGAAACTGAAGCTTTAGCGCTTCCTCACGCCCATATTGGATTTATCTTGCATAGAAAAGGAGAGGTAAAGAAAGCAATAAAACATTATCAAAAAGCAATAAAATTATACCCTAAACATGCTGAAAGTCACAACAATATTGGGAAAGCTTATCTTGAGTTAGGAGATTATGAAAAAGCTATTGTTGCTCTTACCAAAGCTATAGAATTACACCCTTTATCTCCAGAATCGTATAACCAAAGAAGCATAGCCTACCATAAGAGAGGAGAAAAAGAAAAAGCCATCGACGACGCCTGCATGGCCTTTGAATTACAATGAACCTCGACCAAGCCTATAAAATCCTGGACTACCGCGTTGTTCCAGAAAAGAGAGAAGATCGTATAAAACTAATCCAAATAATGGGCTATACCCGGCTGAGAGGCGGGAATCTTCTTCCAGATTGCCATGACCGGCAATTGCATCGAGTAGCCGAGCGCCTCTTCAGAAAAGCAGAACAAAAAGCCAATGCCGAGTTGGAGGCAATAATTGAAGAAGACGAGGTCATCCAATATCATGCTTTCCTTTGCAATAGATTCGAGATTACAGAAGAGGAACGAGATCAATACACTATTGGCCAATTAGAAGAAGCAATTCAACAATAATTCTAAATAGCGATCAATCCTAAAATAGCAATAATCAGATCGCAACCATTTTCGCCAACATAAATTCTTTCAATTCCTGCGGCCATTCTTTTTCGATCTCTTCTCGATACTTCTTACAATCATCAAAGACATCTTTCCTCATCGAGCCATTATCAATCAGCTTGATCAGCTCCTCTTTCACATAGACCGGCACATGTTTCAAGGCCCACACCTGTAATTTTAATTTTTCCTTGTACCAATCTTTTTCGTCATCCTGCTTCTTCTGCAGGTCTTCCCAAAATGAAGTGTAGGAAAACTCTTCCTTCTTTCCGCTAGGAAAGTCACGAACGAAGTGACTCGACTTCTCCTTCAGGATTTTCTTTCCTTCTTTCAAAGCGATCCTGGCCATGACCATCTCATGCATGCGTTTGAGGAATTCCTGCTTGTCTTCAATTTTAATGACATCGCTGTAGCCGCCCGCAATCAAGCCGAAAGCGAAAGGACTGGGAATATCGGTAGGCACTTCTACAATCGCGGTACGAGCAGCAATAATCTCATCAATAACCTTCTGAGCGTGAGGATAATCCATCAAATCTTCCAGTACTTCACGTCTTGCTTCTTTCAGGATCGGGAAATCATTGCTGATTCTTTTTACGGCATTAAATAAAATTTTGCTGCCAACCTGCATCCTTCCAGCATTTTTAGTTTGCCCCATGTAGGAGCGCAGAATCATCAGCGATCGTCCAGCACAATGTCTAAACCGGCGGCTCAAGACCTCGCTCTTTTCGATGGCATTCTCTAAAATGACCCGAAAATTTTCTTGTTTTAATGCTTCAAAGGCGCGCACCGCATTAAAATTCTGCTCTGCAGATAAATAAAATCCATTATCGGTCACTCCGATCTCTACGTCGCGATGCTGTGACTTCCCAATTACATACGCCAGCGCTCTGGACAAGCAATCATTCACTCTACGTCCAAATAAGGTCTGGAAGATGACATAGGTTCTGCCACGATCCACATATGTTTCAATCACTATCTTGCGATCAGAAGGTATCTGGCTGTAATTGTACTGCTCGTAAAAATATCGATAGATGCTGTAGGCAGCCTTTTCATCTACATAGAGATACTCATTTACGAACTGCAGAATTTCCTGTTCAGGCTTTCCACTCTGAAATCGTTCTTCCATCAGTCTTCTGAACCTATTGATTTCCATTGCTAAATCATAAGATAAAGGTAACATCTCGGAGAACCAGCTCGGGACTGTGGGCGGCCTATTGACAGATGTACTCACTTGCGCGGTCATGCCCCGAGAAAATTTAAACATATAGACATTGCCGCCTAAGACAAACACATCTCCCGGCCGAAGGCGTTCCAAAAATCCTTCATCAATTTTACCGACGATCTGCTCGCCAATCTTTACCGTAATGTAACTCTCTTCAGGGATAGTGCCGATATTAGTCATGTAAATTATCCTGGCCATCTTTCCTTTCTTTCCCACATTACCAGTTTCCTGATCATACCAAATTCTTGCGTAGACATGCCTTTCTTCCAGGCTGACATATTCGCCGGAGAGATATCTAATCACTTCAAAGAAATCTTTCCATTCCAGATCCTTGTAGCAATAACTTTTCGTAATCAGATGAAACATCTCATGAATATTCATAATTTCATTGATGGCAATACCATAGATCTGCTGGGCCAGAACGTCTAAAGCATTCAGAGGGATGTGAACTCTGTCAATTTTCTTTTCTATTGCCGATTTTAATAACAAAGCGCATTCCACTAGATCATCGCGATCCATGACAATGATTCTGGCTTTCACGGTAGAGTGCAGCTGATGTCCTGCTCTTCCTGCTCGCTGCAAGAACCTGGCAACCGACTTCGGGCTTCCTAAACAGATCACTAAATCAACATATCCGATATCTATCCCCAGCTCCAGCGAAGTAGATGATACCACTACTTTCAAACTTCCATCCCGCAAGGCTTGTTCGGTAGAGAATCTCACTTCCTTGCTCAGACTACTGTGATGCGCAGCAATATTTTCATGATTAAACTGTTGTGGAAACATGTCTTTCAAAGTATGAACCACTCTTTCTGTAGCTGATCTGGTGTTAGTAAAAATTAACGTCGTTTTATGCTCTTGTATCAATTCATTCATCAGATCATACATCTTGCGATGCTTTAGCATGTAATCTGATTCTACTAAACTCTTGACCGGACTAAGAACTTTCAGATCCATCTCTTTCAGGAAACGGATATCGACGATGCCGCAGTCACGGTCTTTTCCGACTAAGTAACCGGCGATCTCTTCCAAGGGAGCGATGGTCGCGCTTAAACCGACTCGAGTAATGCCAGGAGACATTTTTTGCAAGCGTTCCATGGTAAGACTCAGGTGCACGCCGCGTTTATTTTCCGCTAAAGCATGAATCTCATCTACAATCAGCCATTGTATATTAGTCAGCTTCTCTTTAAACTTGGGAGAATTGATCATGATGGCTAAGGATTCCGGGGTGGTAATCAAAATATGCGGAGTTTTTTTGAGCATCTTGGATTTATCCGCAGCCGTGGTATCTCCAGTTCTTACTCCTATTCTTATGCCTAGATCTTTTTCCGCTAAGGCATTGATCTCCTGCAGTGGCTTGAGCAGATTGACTTGGATGTCATTGCCTAAGGCTTTCAATGGAGAAACATAAACGCAATACACTTTATCTTCCAAGATTTGTTTTTCTGAAGAATCAACTAATTCATTGAGAATGGAAAGGAACGCAGTAAGAGTTTTTCCTGAACCGGTAGGAGCGGAGATAAGAATATTTTTCCTGGAATGGATTTCCATCACCCCGTATAACTGCGGCAGCGAGAAGTCACTAAATTTGCCGAAGAACCATCTATTCAGAAGCGGGTGAAAGATTGATTTGATGTGTACAGGCTTGTAAGGTTCAGTTATGGTGGTTATAATTGTAAGAACATCTATCTGGTGCAATATCTTTATTCCAATGATTATTTATAAGGATTGTGGGCATTTATTTTTTGTTTTTCAGAGTGTCAAATGGGCTTTCCACGCTTATCATACGAGGAGAAGCAAGATGCACGTAGGTCATTGTCGTCTCAGGGCTACTATGTCCAAGGAGCGGCTGTATATCAGTGACCGCATACTCATCTTCAATTAAATGTGTAGCAAATGAATGGCGCAGGGTATGCGGATGCACATGCTTGCATATTTTTGCTTTTCTGGTTGCTCCTTTAACTATTGCTTGAATCGTCGCTGTAGAAATATGTTCCGTTCCAAATCCAGTAAACAGCCAATTATCTGGGCCTAATTTTTGTTTTTCAATCCAATCAAGCAACTCGCTTTTTAACTTTAGGGGGATGATGAAGAGCCGATCTTTTCCCCCTTTTCCCTGCCTCACCCAGCCATAATTCTGATTGAATTCAAAATCTCTTACTTTCAGCGAAACTAATTCGCCGGCCCTCATCCCAGTAGCATACAAAAGAGTGATCATCAACTGGTGTTTCTGATTAGAGATTGGATCTAAAAGACGCACAGTCTCTTCCTGAGTGAGGAATTCAGGCAATCTTCGGGGAGTTTTGGAATAAGTAACATTAACTGTCAACCTCTTTTTCAAGACTTCCTCAAAGAAAAATTTGACGGCATTGAGATGGACATTGATATTATTTCCTGGTCTTCCTTTTTCTATGAAACGATAAAAATACTCTTGGACATCGTTTTTAGTAATGCACTTCAATTCCTTATTATGATAGAATGAGAGAAACTTCTCAACACAAAAGCAATACGTCTTTATCGTTCTTGGACTAAAACCGCGCCGTAACGCTTCTTTTCGAATCAGTTCTGAATACATTTGCGATTTCACACGAAAGTTTTAAATACGGCAACGCTGGGATTTGAACCCAGAAGTCCTGGTAGACTAAGAGTTGTCTTACCTTCCATCGTTCAGGGACGATGGAATTTTAAGACCCACGCAATGCCTGATTATGCGACGTTGCCAATGTTTTCTAACTCTTAGTGTTGGTTTATAAATTCTAGCCGAACTTGTCCACTGCGGGAGTGGGTCACCAAAAATTGCTAAAACTCAAAAATTTCTGAACGGCATAGGTTAATGACATTTGTCCTGTGGGTTGCCTGTTGGTTAATTTCACTACGAGATAAGGATAACCTAAAGGCTTTCCAGAACAGGGATTTTCAGCAAGATGTGATGGTATCTTTGTTGCGGCTTCCTGAGCATCCCTTGGCCATCTCTTCAGTTCACCAAGTAGGTATCAGTTCAGATTACCGTAAACATTACTTAACTTAGAATTGGTACGTATTTAGTCCACTAATTTTAAGCTAAGAAACTATCAGCATTTGCGCCCTAGATAGGTTATTTGCTTAAAGTATTTGCGCGCGTTGAGGATTGTTTGAGGGTAGACTAAATACATACTAGAATTGCACTTATTTAAATAGTTTATTTTTTTATTTAGATTATATAGTAATTGTGAATTATTTTCGAACACAATAAATCAAGAAACTACTTGATTTCTGTGCTGAAATGAAGTCGTTGCTTCATTTCATGCATTTGTTCACAATTACTAATAGCAAATGTGTGGATAAATGTACGAATAGTTAACACATTTGCTATATGATTAAACATCATTTAGAAACAATTACGCAAAACTCTGTCCGCAACCGCAAGTCTTGCGAGCATTGGGATTGGTAATCTTGAATCCGGCGCTGGTCAAAGAATCAACATAATCGACTTTTGCGCCTTTCAGTTTTTCTAAACTGGCATTATCGACAAAGAACTTCACGCCGTCAACTTCCACTACTGCATCATTTTCACTCTTATTATTTTCAAAAGAGAAGTGGTATTCAAATCCTGCGCAACCTCCTGAGCTTACCCCGATACGGATGGCTTGGTTATTTTTTTTGGTTAATAATTCCTTAGCTTTCGCAGCGGCATTTTCAGTGATAGTGAGATTGTCATCTCCCTTCTCTTGCGGGATAGCGCCATTCAATCTTTCCACAATGGCAGTTACTTCTTCCTCACTTCTTCCATGACTGGCCAGGCCTTCTTCGATAGTCTCAAAGTAAGCCGCTCCACAACCCACACAGGATACTCCCTCGTCTGACAGTATTTCCACTACGGAAGGATATTGCTGTACCAGTTCTCCGATAGTCATGTCTTTGGTGATCATGGCATTCAAATTAGAATGATTTTATATAAAGTTTTCGAGAGATTTCTTACCTGTCAACTTCCACAAAGAATATAAGGAGCCATCTTTCTCTTCTCAGAAAACCAGTAGAGGTGGAAATATGAAGGTAATCGCAGAATACATTTGGTTGGATGGAATAAATGAAAAAAAAGGTAAATTAACTTCTGAATCAAGAAGTAAAACTAAAGTTTTTGATGTTGATGATGGGGAGCATGGCGTGTATGTAGATAATCTTCGCGCTCCAATCTGGGGATTTGATGGAAGCAGTACCGAACAAGCTGAAGGACATGCCTCTGATTGCGTTTTAAAACCAGTGCGAGTGTACAAAGATCCCTTACGATCCCTTCCTGGATCACTCTGCGTTCTAGTCTTAAATGAGGTATATATTGCACCAGGACAACAACCACATCCCTCTAATACTCGCGCGGAATTAGAATCCTTCACTAAGAAATATGAAGATGAAAAATTCTGGTTTGGTTTGGAACAAGAGTATACTTTCATGCGGGTAGATGAAAATGATCCTAGCAGAATTATTGGACCTTTAGGATTCCCTAAAGATGGATTTCCAGTAGAGCAAGGAAAATACTACTGTGGGGCTGGTGCTGATAAGATCCTAGGAAGGTCAATCGTGGAAGAACATCTTAAAGCATGTTTAGAAGCAAATGTACTTATAGCTGGTATCAATGTCGAAGTCATGCCCGGACAATGGGAATACCAAATTGGAAATGGAACTTCTGCTAGTGATCCACTCAGGGTTGCTGACGATTTAGTAGTGGCTAGATACTTAATGGACAGGATAGCAGAAAAATATGGTGTGGTTGCGTCACTGGAACCAAAACCTCATGCAGAGTGGAATGGCGCAGGAGCACATACTAACTTTTCAACTGCATCCATGAGAGAAAGTATGGCCAATGTTGAAGAAGTCATGAAGAAATTTGAACGACATCATAAAGAACACATTGCCGTTTATGGCCCAGGTATTGAAAAGCGATTAACCGGTCTTCATGAAACATCCAGCTGTGAAAAATTCAGTTATGGCGTTTCCGATCGTGGAGCGAGCGTCAGAATCCCTTGGCAGGCTGCTGTAGAAGGAAAAGGCTACTTAGAAGATCGACGACCTTGTGCCAATATGGACCCGTATGTGGTAGAAGCAAGAATAATTAAAACACTTATGGAAGGCTAAAACTCTCCCAACTTTTTTTGTTTATTTTCTGTTCTGACCATTTCCGCAACAACCGTAAAATCATTCTTCATCTGCGCAAACATCTCTGGATTTCTACCTGAATACAGATAATTCGCGGGATGGATCACTGGCACGATTTTCTTTCCCTCTACTTCAAACACTTTTCCGCGCAAAGAAGTAATACCTTTCTTACCTAAAATTCTCTCAGTCGCAAAATTGCCAATAGTCACAATCACCTTCGGCTGCATTATCGCAATCAATGTATCCAATCTCTCCCGGCAATTCTCCACTTCATCCTTGGCAGGATTACGATTATTCTCAGGCCGGCATAAAATAGTATTAGTGATGAAAATATCTTCTCTTGACAAACCAACAGAAGCTAACAATTCATTCAGCACCTGCCCGGACATTCCGCAGAAAGGAATGCCCTGCTTGTCTTCATTTGCGCCGGGAGCTTCTCCTATGAACAAAACTTCTGCTTGCGGATTCCCAGAGCCAAAAACAACTTGCGACCGGGAGCTGCAAAGCGCAGGACATTTAGTGCAGGTAGAATATTCTTGCTTTAGTTTTTCGAAGGGCACGAGGGAGAAAGAGAAGAACCAACTTATTAATTAATCTGTGAATAAGTATTCAAATTTCATTTCTTTTTTAGCATAATCCTCCTTCGCTTTCTCCAAGGATTTTAAAAATATCTTCCATCCTACCGGGCATTTCTCTTTATAATTTTGAACATTTATCAACTTCATGGCCAATGGAAAACTAAACCCCTGCTTCTCTAACGAAGAAAGTGTTTTTCCTAACACTTCTAAATTAGTTCCATAGAAGGGCATCACTTTCAAAGCTTTAACCGCAGTATCCAGAAACTCTAAAACCGTCTTACACTCTTTCAAATCAATAAGAATGGCCATAAAAGAAAGAAAAAATTATTTCTTCTTAAACTCAGTGTATTTGGTCTTTCCGCAGACCAGCCTGTCGCTGTGGTTAGCAAGGAAGTCCCCTGGTGATTTAGGCGAGAATTTATTCTTGCGCACTAGCTTGCCGCCTTGGACTTCGTACAATTTCCAGACCTGACTGCCCGGTTTACTTTTCTTTACTGCTCCTTTTGCAGGAGCTTTACCTTTTGCTGGAGCTGCCATCATTGTTCACCTTTTCCCTTGTGATAATTTTTCTCTGCGTCTTCTAATGTTTGTAATTCCTCTTCTAATTTATCCTTCTTAACTAGATCTCCTATAACTAAATTAGTGCGTGTATAGTCCCTTCTACCCATATTTCCCACCGTAATTGCACCTATTCCTGAAAAAACACCTAAAAGTAATACAAAAGATGCAATACCAGTTACTTGTCTATTTCCATGATTTTTGGATAAATCAACTTCCAATTCATTATACTTGTCAGTTAAGCTTTCATACTTGAAAGATAAAAGACTGCAGTCATTTGAAGCAGCTAAACAATGTTCTAACCTGCTTCCTACCTCTGCTCGTTCTTGTTTTACTCCCTCTATTTTTTGCTCAATATCAACTCTCTCATTATCATATTTAGTTAACTCTCGATAAGTAAAGCCGGCACAAACGCCGCTCGCGACAGTCATGACTGCTCCTAAACCCATCATAGAATAACTTAAAGCTTTCATTTACTCACTCTTCGTCTCTTTCGCTTTTTTCTTCTCTTCCGCAGCTTTCTTCATTTCCTCAGCAAGCTTCTTCTTCTGCTGTGGAGTCAAGCGTTCTGTTTTCCTGCGAGCATCGACAGAACCATACACCACGCCTTCAAACTTGGCTTCGTGCTTGCTGTACTTGTTGTAAATGTGTCTTAGAACTACATGGCTGGCATCAGTCTTGAACTGGGAAGCCAATGCTTCTGTAACTTGCGCGTTGGTAGGAGTAGCACCTTCAAAAGCGACTACACCCTGTACTTCTACTCTGTGCAACAGAGGGTTTTCATGTGTGGTATTTATTGTAATATTCATTCTCCTCACCTTACCTTGATAGCATACTCGCCTTTGGTGGTTATGCCTACTTTTCCTGCGATCATAGAGTTGCTGACATCACTGATGTAAAGTCTGCCTTGCCAGGTGCTGGTCTTGCTGCTTGCTCCGCAGGCCGGACAAGTATCTCCTTCTGAAAAATATTTACAGCGTTTGCATGCTTCTTTCTTAGCCATTTTTACTCCTTCTCCTCTTTTGTTGACTTTGCTTCTTTAGCAACTGCTGGAACCTGCTCCAGCCATTCCAACTTCCCTAAGCCTTCCTGGCGCATGGTCAATCCGATCTTAGGGTTGTTGACATCTTTATAGCTGATAGCGATGATACGAGCCTTACACTTGTCTCCTACTTTAAGAGAATGCCCGGTCTTTTTCCCTTGCAATACTTTTTCCTTGCTGAAAGAGACATAATCGTCCATGCTCTGGGAAATATGCACCATCCCTTCAACTCCACCCATATCCACAAACGCGCCAAAATCAGTGATATCTCTGACTGTTCCGTACACTAATTCATTCATTTCCGGCCGGAAGGTCAATAATTCAAAATCAGTTTCAAAATAACCTGCTCCATCTCCTGGAACAATCACTCCTTCCTTGACATCTCCCGCATCTATGACATTCACAACAAAACCTAATTCCTTAGAAATAAAGTTCTCGTAGGTTGTTTTGATATTCTGCAGTACTGCATCTCGCCTGCCTAAACTGAACATTTTAGGCGGAACCCTGATATAATCCTTGACCTTGACTTTGTAGAACATGACGAATCCTCCTTGGAGTTATGATTTACTCTTATTTTGAGCTTGGATTTATAAAAGTTTCTAAAAATCGTATGTGCATAGCGTGAAAATCACCAGTGAGGGCTTTGTACCATCGGTAGTCAAAGTGTGTGCGCTCGTAGAGACTCCGTAAAAATCGAGACGAGCGCCCCGAACGAGCTATGCACATACTAAAAATCTCAGATAGATTTTTGAAACCACGAAAATATCTTCATTTTCGATGGTTTTGATCGGTTTAAGATCTCCGCTTCCCAGACGCAACGTTTATATATCTACAAACCGTTTCTTTCTCATGGATTTACGAGAGCTCAAAAAAGAGACTGGTTCCCTTCCCGATCTTTCTGAACACCTGCAGAAATTCCAGCAGCACTGGATCAAACCGATCAGAACCAATACCAACAAGAATCTTCCTTTTCTTCAGAATATTTCAGAAAATAAGAAACAGGAGATAAATGACAAACTATTCGCATTCCAGCAAAAGCTCAAAGAAGTGGAGCATGCTCAGGTCGTCAATCAAAAGCTGCAGGAATACGCCAAATATCTGATCGAATTAAAATTGACCACCCTCAATGGAAACAGGACCAAAGCTCATTACATCACCAACCTTCTCTTGAACGACGAATTTTTGAACACCAGATCCCTCATCCATGATATCAAGTACTTGGAAAAAAATGTCAAATCCATCACCTACAAATACCATCACCTTAACGAATTGATGCAGAAAGAAGCGCCGTTGGAAGAAGCAGTAGGATTTATGCATCTGCCGCATCAAGAGCATCTGAAAACCCTGCTCTCTACCTCGCGAAAACAAAAATTATTAGTAAAATATCTGGGACAGCATTTCGTGGACTTAGTCAAGCAAACCCGGAGAAAAAAATGAGCATCGTCGCAGGGATCATCGGCGTAGTCTGCATTCTTGCCGCATTTTTATTAGATGAATTCTATAAAAAAGTAAATTCTGAAACTGTACCGTATAATCTTCTTAATATTCTTGGCTCTGGGTTGCTGATGTATTACGCCTACACCTTGCAAAGCTGGCCTTTTGTGGCGCTGAACGGAGTATGGCTGATCGCGGCAGCAGTGAAGTTGGTAAAAATTTCCAGAGATTAATTTTGATTTAAGTCGGTCACTTCCGGATGCACCACTAAAGATACACCGCGGGGATCAGGAACATTGTTCTTACCTTGTTTCCTAAACCAAGGAACAATCCTGTCGCTGGTATCGTAAGTGATAGTTTCTTCTTCTGAACCGTAGCTCTCGGAAATATATCTACCTACCTTAAATTCAAGAGGGAGATTGACAGTAATGCAGTCTTTACGCAACTCAAAATGATATATCAATTGATTTTCGTAATAGAGAAGATTAAGATCAGCAAATTGTTCAAATTCGCGCATTTCTTTAGGTAATAAATAAGGTTTTGCTTTTGATTTAGTGCCGGGAAACAGTGCTTTTCCATGAGCATAGGAAAAACCTCTTGGAATGTTGGTAGATAAGAAAAAATCTGCGACTAAATCACCTATATCTAATCTAGTTACCGACTTAAGCATACCTCCTGGAACGAGATAATTTTTCCGGCGGGTATGCCAGAATAAACCATTGTATGAGAAAACTTCCAACTCGTAACCAATAATTCTTTCAGGTTTTATTTTGGCGCCGTGCTGTTCAGACGGCAGATAACTACCTGCATATACTTTTGCCATAGGTAATTCAAAATTACTGTGAATTATAAATGTTATTCAAATATCTTTTCTCTTTCTACCAAAATCACAATACTTCCTAACCAGACAGATATTACACTTCGGATTGATGGGAACACAAATAGTCTGCCCGTGCCCGACCAATAAGCGATTGACTTCGATCCACAGATCCTTTGGAACCACTTTCTGCAGCGCTTCTTCCGTTTCTTCAGGAGTGACTGTCTTCACCCAGCCCAGCCTATTGGAAATCCGGTGTACATGAATGTCGACGGCTATGGCTGGTTTCTTAAACGTGTACGCTAACACGCAATTTGCCGTCTTTCTGCCTACTCCCGGCAGAGAAGTTAACTCCTCCAAGGTGTCAGGAACCGTTCCATTGTACTTCTCAAAAATCACTTTACTCAACTTCTGGACATGCTGCGCCTTGACCTTGTAAAATCCGATACCATACAACCATTCTTCCAATTCCTTTATATCCATTTTGATAAAATGCTCAGGATTTGGATATTTGGCAAACAATTTCTTAACGATTGGAATGGTTGTTGAATCCCTCGTGCGCGAACTGAGCAAGGTCATCACCAGCATCTGGAATGGTGTATAATGCCCTAACTCTTCCAGCATGGTGAGAGGATGATCTTTTTCCAGAAGGGAGAATACTTTTTGTAATTTGAGGATGGAAGGCACAGAAACCATTTGCTTAATAGAGGTTCAAGTCTTTTAAAAAACTAACTTATTAATGCTTCCAAAAACAAATCTTTAAATATCTAAGGTGAGTCCAAAAGAAGATGGGAACAGCAGAGGAATTGAGCCATTTAAATAGAATAAAAGAGCAGCTGGAAGTACTCATTGTCAAAATCAAAAAAAGAAAAGCATCAACCGAAGAGATAGTAAGGGAATTAAATTCCACTTTAGCAAGTATTCTCAGTGCCACATACAAACGTACCGTACTTTGGAAACATGTAATGGAATCGGTAGTAAAAGCAATAGCCAGAGTCCAAAGCGGAGAAGATCGCGTCTTATCATTAGATACTCTTCTTCAGCATACTATCAAAGTGAAGATTATTGAGTTGCTGGCAAAAAATTAACTACTATTTTCACACAAACACTAACACGATACCTAACACCAACAACGTTCCTCGTACACAGAAATTCAAGACCCGCTGATAATGCTTTCTCCATCTCTCTCTTTTCGCGTCAGAGGATGCTTCCTGGCTTTCTACGGCATGCTCCATCATGGAGCGAAGAAGATGGAAGACTGCTGCCAATCCGATGAAGATCAGCATCGCTACCGCGATATAATAGATCATCAAAGGTAATACTATTCCTCTCATAAAATTCCCGATAAACAGATCTCTTAGCAGATAGAATGATTGGCCGACACCGGCTAAGGTAAACATGCCTCCGATTAATCCCAGCACAAAAATTCCCAGTGGTGAAAGAAGATAATGCATTAGATCTTTTATCTGAACCCTCACCGAAGCCGGCATAACTAATTCCCACGCAGTAAAAAATGATTGCACTCCTGCTAAACCGAACAGCAGCGCAGCAAAACCAACTATTTTGTAAAAGAAATAATGTAATTGCGAATCATAAAAGAACGACAATAAACCTAGCCCGAACAAGAAATAGGCTACAAAGATGCCGGCAACATATAATGCACTGATTTTGATGACTTCTTCTTTACTTTTAGTCGCAGAAAGGATCGCCAACAATATCAATAGCAATGCCAGCATTCCTGGAACAAACATATTCTGCAATGCATGTCCGGTGACTAAAGAAAAAGTTAAAGTTTTAAGTATATTGGGCGGCTGTCCTTGACCTAAAATACCTACAGCAGATTGGCCTGCTGATAATTCTGGACAAGCCGGATCATCACTATTTTTTATCCCTTCCTCCACCAACGAGGTAATTGCCTTGGAGCCAATCAAATAACTCCCTTTCGAAAATACAACGGGGATGGAGCGCGAATCTTCCTCAATTCCATAAGCTTCAAAATAGGCCTGCATCATTTGAAAATTTTTGAAATCCCTGTATACTTCATATTTCTCAAGACGCAGGTTTGGATATGTTGTCTGCAAGGCTAAGAGAGAAGCGCTGGCCTGATCGCAATCCTCACATTCCTTTCCGTAGAAATAATACAGGCAATCGGTCTGCAGTTCAGTGTCTTCAAGTGCGAAAGACGAAGGGAATAGTAAAAGAACTATCAAGATTATAAGTAACTGAGATAATTTCGCCGACATCGTCACCACGAAGGAATTAAGCAGAATAGTTATATAAGCTTTTTGTTAAGAAGTTAAGTAAGGCAGTATAGATAAATTAATAAACAAATTAACTTCAAATATCAAAAATGACGGAATGGAAACCAGATGGAGAATTTTTAGATTTCATTTTAATTAATCATGCAGCAGGAGATCCAACCTCGGAAAAAATGGTCGAACATATGCGTGCAGGTGAAAATCCTATTTATCAACACATATACGGGATAGTATATGGCCGGTTTAAGAAAGAATACGAAGTGCACAAAGCAAATCAGCAATAAGAGGATCAAAAAATGAGATACGCAGCACTAACGTTACCAATTTTTCTTTTAGGATGCTCTGCTCAAACACCGATGCCCATGCAACCACAACCAGTTCAATCTGCAGAAAGAATCCTGCAGGATGAAGCAAATAGTGTATATGTGGGACTTGATGGGGATCCCAGGGATGCGAATTTTTTATCTTACGGTGATTTCTCCCATGAATTTATGTATGGCATTGTGCATTCATTCGGTGCAGGATTACAGTTTGATTTGCACAAAAGAGAAGAGCGAGAAAGAGGAAATACTCGAAGTCTTCGTTTTACAGATAAACTACCTCTTGGAACGGTAGACGAAGTATTGGTCTGTGATGATATGTATGTAGATACCTACCTTACCAATAAGAAGCACTGCCACGCTCTTTCACAAACAGAAGGAGAGTTTCTTAACCGAACTTACCAAACACTAATTACAATAACATACCTGCACAACCAAAATAAAAGAGATCCTTTATTAGAAACACAGCTGATGAATGCCTATGATACGATAATGCAAAACGAGGGATACTAAATGGTCCTCGAACTAACCGAACAATCATTTGAGAAAGAAGTGCTTCAATCCAAGCTGCCAGTACTTGTAGATTTCTGGGCTTCCTGGTGCGGTCCCTGTCGCATGTTAGCTCCAGTATTCGAAGAAACCAGTAAAGAATATGCTGGAAAACTGAAATTCGCTAAGATCTCTACTGAGGATTATCCTGACGTAGCCAGCAACAACATGGTCACAGGGATACCTTGCCTCATTATTTTCCACAATGGCGAAGAAGCAGGACGGATTGTAGGCTTTATGCCAAAGCCGATGCTCAAGCAGAAGATTGATGCTATACTGCAGAAACTATAACTATAATGTATCAGCTAAAAATATTTAAGCACCTTTGCCTCTCAATGATTTATGGGGGGAAAACCAGGCATCATCGCCTGTTTCTATGATTGCGATCAGACTTTAACAGCTGAATTCATGCAGGAACCGATGCTCCGCCATCTTGGTGTCGATCCTGCCGAATTTTGGGCAGACAACGAAAAACTCAAGAAAGGGGCAATGGCTGCAGGAGTAGACATCAATTCTGAAAACGCCTACATGATCAATATGTTACGATATGTAGAAGAACAAAAACTGCCTCCCCTCTCTAATGCTGACCTGTTTACGTATGGGCAGCGTATAATTCCTTATCCCGGCCTTCCTGAATTCTTCTTGAGAAGCAAGAGATTAGTAGAAGAACGATTCGGAAGCCATAACCTCAAATTAGAGCATTACATCATCAGCACCGGCCTGCGCAAGATGATCCAAGGCAGCCCGCTGAATGTTCCTGGCGCAATCGACCAAATCTTTGCATCAGAATTCTTTGAATACAATGGTGTGATACATTGGCCGGCCAGGAATGTCGGCTTCATTGAAAAAACAAGGTATCTCTATGAAGCAAATAAAGGAGTTAATATCTATTCTCGTATTGACGTCAATAAACGTATGCCTTCAAGCCAAAGGCGCATCTACTTTGAAAATATGATCTATGTTGGCGATGGGTTCACTGATGTGCCTTGCATGGCTCTTACTATTGAGCGGGGCGGCATCAGTATCGGAGTGTATGATTCCAACCGGCCGAAAGCATTCCACGAAGTGCAGGAACTGCTCAAAGATGGCCGCATCTCTCGCATGGCCCAAACTGATTACTGTAAAGGCGGAGAAGCGTCTAACGCAATTGAAGAATCTATAGATCGGATTGCTGAAAGAATTGTTAACGATAAGAAATAAACTAACGGCACAGTTAAAACAGTGAGTGATTTTGCCGTTTTTGCCAATATTTGTTCGAGAAGAGTACCTATCACTCACAAAACTGATATTGTGCCAAACTAACGTATGTATTAAGTCTGCTCTATTGTGGACAGAGCCTGTTCACTTTTCTTGTGCATAGAGAACTTTGCATAATTCATCTTTTTTTGGCAAAGTGATCTAAGAGACTTTGAAATAGGCGTAATTTTCGCACTGAATTCAATCTGTTTTGTGAAAATTCCTTTTTTTCAAAGTTCTCCATAGAATTTAGTGCGGCACCTT
>Ga0209542_10007246_pt1 | contig 21202 bp, 18 predicted proteins | sample RifCSPhighO2_01_FD_184028 | JGI IMG/M metagenome (GOLD analysis project Ga0209542, IMG submission 184028) | Soil microbial communities from Rifle, Colorado - Rifle CSP2_plank highO2_0.1 (SPAdes) (version 2) | ecosystem: Environmental > Terrestrial > Deep subsurface > Rock core/Sediment ... | reverse complement strand
CCAGGCAAAAATCAAAGCCGACTACGATGATGCCTATGCCGCCGGCGGGCGCGGTACTCCCTACTCGATATTAATCACGGGAAATCAGAAAATCCCGATTGACGGCGCCCAGCCTTACTCGGCAGTCAAAGCAGTCATTGAAAACCTTCTCGCGGAGAAAAACGGCCCCGCCGGACAACAAGCGGTCCCCGTCCTGACTCCCTAAGATTCTGACCTCCTCCTACTTGTCTGGTCTGAAATGCGAATCGTACTTTTCCGGAGCGAGATTGATGCGATAGATATCGAACGAATTCTCTCCTTCAAAAAGGTCGGAGGGATTTGGAAGAAACACTTTCATGTTCGAAAGCGCCGCTGTCGCATCGCGGACAAGACGGTTAAAAATGATGAATTCCTGCCGAAAAACCCTGAAGTCAATGACATGGCGGCGGACCTGTGCGGCGCCATCGACGTTGCGGGATTTCTTGCACTCATGCACGATAAAACGCCGCACGGGCTTTCCAAATGTTTTTTTCACCGCGTAGTAGTTGAAGATGGCTTGGATGATAAAGAGCGTCTTTTCGGCGCGGTAGGGCGTGAACGAGTCCACGAATTTGTAATCCACGATATCGATCCCCTTCCGGTCCACCTTTGATACCGCAACCAAATCCGAAACGGCTTTGATGGGAAGCGGCAAGCCCTCTACGCTGACGGTTGCTTTCACCTCGACACCGAGCACGCGGTATTTGGGCGGCCGCTCAAGAAAAAAAGATATCGCACGAAGATACTCTCGCTCCATCGCTTCGCGCTTTTGCCTCTGTGCGCGCTTGCTTTTTGCTTTACCGAAATTGATCTCAAAATCAGGAATATTGCGAAGATACTCAAGCCCCAGAGCCACGGCGGCTTCTTTTTCAAGGCCGCCGTAAAAATGCTGGAGCGCCACATGTCCCGCGCGTCCGACAATGGCTGAAGGAGATGAGGGTGTGTCATACACTTCTTCGACATAGCGTTTGTGCCACGCCAGAGGATTACGCAAAAAAGCTACGAGGGAAGAATGCGTCCAGTGCTTTATGGGAAGTCGACTCATGCGTATGGTGAAGTATACCTAAGCCACCACTTCCTGCAGGAAGTGGTGCTGGGTATAGCCTAAAACTCTTTTTTTAATTGAGCGGAGAAGACCTTGACAAGGTTACATTTTCGTATATATTGTTTTTAGGTAAAAAAGTTTCCGACATTGGAGGATCTCGAAGATGGCACAAGTGGTGAAACCAGAGCAGGTCGCTTTTTTGTGGGGCCTCAACAAGGATGGCTCCAGCGACTGGAAATCCGGCGAGTACACGGTCGCTCGATTCGGATTTGATCCCGATAAGTGCAAAATTGAGGTCGAAGACAACGACTCCCTCGTTGTAACACAAGAGGGGTACTATGTGACCCATGTGTGCTCCCCCGAGTTTTACGCAATAGTCAAGGAGAAATAGATATCGACAATCATCGGCCCGCAGAGCGTTCGCTCTCGCGGGCGTTTCTGTTTTTGCCACACGAGCGAATCGTTTGATATATCAAATGATTTCATGGGCGAGATATTTCATGAATCACTACGACATATCGTGGTACACCAGCTTAATCACTTGAAGGCAAGGTTTCCAAGCGCCTGCTGAAAAGCTGTTAGTAACTCTTGAGTCGTTTGGCCTTCTCGTGGGTGCGGATTTTTTCAAGCGCTTTCGCTTCAATCTGGCGGATACGCTCGCGGGTTACGCCGAACTCCTTCCCCACTTCTTCAAGCGTATGATAAATCCCGTCCATGAGCCCGTGGCGCATTTCCAAAATTTTTCGCTCTTTGGGAGAAAGGTCGGAGAGAATTTGGCGGATTTGGTCGGCAAGAATGCGGCGCGAAGTTTCTTTGTCGGGCGCTAAGATTTTGTCGTCGGGAATGAAATCGCCGAGCGTGGATTTGTCATCATCGTCACCGACCGAACTTTCAAGCGAAATGGTGTCCTGATTGATTTTTTCAATATTGTAAATCTTATCGACATCAAGACCCATCTCGGTCGCAATTTCCTCAGGCAGGGGATCGCGTCCGAGATCTTGGGAAAGACGCCGCACGATCTGCTTGTATTTCGCGATAGTTTCAACCATGTGGACGGGAATGCGGATGGTGCGCGACTGGTCAGCAAGCGCGCGAGTGATTGCCTGCCGAATCCACCAAGTTGCGTAGGTGGAAAATTTGTAGCCCTTCGTGTAGTCAAATTTATCAACCGCCTTAAAAAGACCGAGATTCCCTTCTTGAATGAGATCAAGAAGCGTGAGGTCGGGGCTTCGCCCCACATACCGTTTTGCAATCGAAACGACGAGACGCAAGTTCGCCCGCCACAAAAGATTGCGCGCCTCCTGTTCCCCCTCCATCACGCGCTTGGCGAGGTCGCGCTCCTGCGGGGTTGTGAGAAGCGGATACTGGCCGATTTCGCGCAAATACATTTGAATAGAATCGTAGGTGCTTCCCTGCCGCTTATAAGCATTCTTTTTATCCAAAAGCTCGTCGACCGCTCCAGCATCAAGCATGCCGCCCCCTTCAAGAACGTCAACGCTTGCCGCGGCAAATTTTTCATAGAGATTATCAAGAAAAAGGATGTCCTCCTCTACGGTCGGAAATTCTTTGAGGATTTCGTCATAGGTGATATAGCCGCGTTCACGCCCTTTCTCGAGCAGGCGGTTGGTCTTAAGCTGCGCTGCGGCGGCGCGTTTGGGAAGTCTTGCCTCTTTCTTCTCACCCGCCCGGAGAGAGCGCTTCAGGGTTTTCCCCTTAGCCATGCGCTTTCTCTCTCGGTAAAACGCGCGCTTGACGCGGCGAGCGCCTTTTTTCGGTTTGCGGCGTTTTGGCATATGATGGTTAGTCTAGCCTAAAGTTGGTCACTTTACTAGGAAAAAACGGGGTATAGAACTCATTTCAAAACCCTTGGAATACGGGCAAGTGAGGGTTTTGAAATGAGTTCTATACCGCCGAAGCAGTTGAGAGACTCTGGGAAAGCTCTCGCGCTTTCGCAAGAAGGCGTTCAGTTTCTACCGTGTCGTGTTTCGCTTCCGCTTGACGCAGTTTTTCAGTTGTTATCGAAAGCTCCTCGCGTACATTTTCAAGCGACAGATATCGCAGAAGCTCCTCTATTTCCTCTTCCATGGCAGCAGTATTCTGATAGGCCGCCTCGGCCTCGAATACCATTTCATTTTTTATATCATCAGAGGCAACCGAGGTTTCAACATACGCACTCCCCAGAAGACGCACGAGTTTTTCACGCAGTGCCTGGGATGCTTCCTTGGCATTCGCCTCGCTTTCCTGCCAGAGCAGGATGCCGAGGAGTTTGCGTACAACTTTTTCCTTCCGAGAATAAAGAGGGAACTCTTTCCGGCGCGCCTCTGGCTCGCTTTTCTCCAGAACGGCAACTTTGCGAAGCTCTTCCCAAATCGGCTCTTCGGGAAGATTCAACTTCGAAGCAACCCGTGAGACGAAGTGCGCCTGGTCGATTTTATTCTCAATTTTTGCAACAAAAGGAAGCACGGCGTTATGCGCTTTAAGCCGTCTGGTTCGCATATCGCCTTCTTCTTTCTCAAGAAGTGTAAGATAGAAATCAACAATGTGCTCCGATTCCCTAATCGCACGACGCCACTCCTCGGCACTTCGAAGGATGAGGTCGGCTGGATCGCTTCCTTTGGGAAGTCCCGCAACCTTCACATTCATTCCAAGAGAGAGCGCCAATTCCGCACTTCTTCCCGACGAAAGGATACCGGCACGGTCGGCATCAAAAGCAAACACGACATTCTGCGAGAGCCGATTGAGAAGTATCAGTTGTTCTTTTGTAAGGGCCGTCCCCGAAAGAGCTACCGTGTTGGTGTAGCCGGATTGGTGGGACATAAGAAGGTCCATCTGCCCCTCGACGACGATCGAGAAGTTGTTCTTGCGAATTGAGGTTTTTGCTTTGTCGAAGGCGTATAAAATTTTTGATTTTGAGAAAAGAGGCGTTTCCGGAGAATTGACATACTTCGCTTCCTCTGCGGTCTCTCGCGGTTGTGCCGTCTGCGGACGCTCGCCGAAAAGCCGTCCCGAAAACGCGATGATACGGCCTCCGGTTTCAGCAATCGGGAACATAATACGGCCGCGAAAGCGGTCATAGTGTCCTCGTTCAGTCTCTTTCACAAGCCCCGAAAGGGAGAGGAGTGGGTCAGAGAACCCTTGTACACGAAGATGTTCGTAGAGACTCCGCCACGCCGGCTTCGCAAAGCCCAAGCGAAAATGCCGTATCGTCGTTTCAGTAAGTCCCCGCTCTTTGAGGTAGAGAAGTGCGCCCGCATCTTCCGCAAGTCCTTGCTCATAAAAAGAAGTTGCCGCTTCAAGGATACGAAATAACTGCTGCCGTTCGTCATCGGTTTTGGGGTCCCACCGCGGAAGTGAAACCCCCGCGCGCGACGCCAGGAGTTTGAGTGCTCCAAGAAAATCAAGACCTTCGAATGCTTGTACGAAGGAAAAGACATCGCCCTTGGCTCCGCACCCGAAACAATAGTAGGAATTGCGCAAGGGCGAAACGAAAAATGAAGGAGTTTTCTCGGAGTGAAAGGGACAGCGGGCCCGTAGATTCACCCCCGCTTTTTCAAGTTTGACATAGGAGCTTACTACTTCAACGATGCTCAGCCGCTCCTTGATTTGATCTACTTCGGAAGCCATACAGAATAGCTTACCTCAGTACACTCCTCCGGGCGAGAAGGAGCCTAAGTCTGCTTTTCCCGGGGAAGCGGTTCGGGAAGAAAAGGCGCTGTGCGAGAATATTCTCGCCGAAGATTGCTCAACCGCTGCCACTTGGGGCTTCCACTGAAGCCGGTTCCTGCGGGAATAAGGTGTCCGATAATGACATTTTCTTTGAGACCCACCAGTTCATCTTCCGCTCCCCGTATCGCCGCGGCAATAAGCACTTTCGTGGTGTTTTGGAATGACGCTGAGGAAAGAAAACTCTTGCGGGTAAGCGCAACATCTGAAATTCCGAGCACGACCAACTCTCCTGTCGCCGGCTCTTTCCCGGCTTCTTTCGCTGCCACGTTCATGAGGCTAAGCTCGAAATCTTCAACGGTATCCCCTACTGAAAAGCGCGTTCCGCCGGCGTCTTTGATTTTGCGGCGCGAGAAAAGCTGTTTGATGATTACTTCTATGTGCTTGCGCGAAATCGAAGCGCCCTGAAGTTCGTAGATTCGGCTGATTTCTGCAATGATGTACTCTTGCGTCTTTTCCCGCCCTGCGTGTTCGAAGAGCTCATCAAGATCTGCCGAGCCGTCGGTCAGGATATCTCCTTCGAGAACGCTGTCGCCCACCTTGACAAGCGGTACGCGGCGGAAATGGACGATGTATTCGATTGCTTTCTTGGATTTCTTCTGGCCGGCATCAGGCAAAATGATGATGACTTTTTCTTTCCCATCATCGCGAATTTCTGAAACTATCCCGGCGACTTCTGCGACCAGCGCCGGATTTTTCGGCATCCGCTTTTCAAACACTTCCTCAACGCGCGGTAAACCGCGGGTGATGTCTCCGCCGACAGAGGCCGTGCCTCCCGAGTGGAAGGTGCGCATCGTAAGCTGGGTTCCCGGCTCCCCAATGGCTTGGGCGGCAATCGTACCAACCGCTTCGCCGATATCAACCAAATCGTTTGTGGTGAGGTCCATGCCGTAGCAGTGCTTACAGATACCGCGGAGTGTTTTGCAAACCATTGGAGAACGGACTGCAACTTCCGTTACGTGAGCTTCTTCAAGCTTCCGCGCGTCGTCTACGGTGAGAAAGTGCCCTTTCTTGAACAGCACCTTCTTTTTTGCATCAACCACTTCCTTAGTGAGAAAGCGGCCCTTCACCGCTTTCGCAAGCGAAATCTCGATGCCCGAGGCGCTTTCTTTGCGAATAACAATCCCCTCTTTCTCGCCGCAATCGTCCTCAACGACAATGGCATCCTGCGCCACGTCGAAGAGCCGACGCGTGAGGTACCCGGCTTTAGCGGTATTGAGAGCCGTGTCAGAAAGACCTTTGCGCGCGCCGTGTGTCGTGATGAAGTACTCGATCGGGGTAAGCCCCTCCTTCATCGAGGCAATAATCGGAAATTCAATGGTCTCACCCTGCGTATTCTGGATAAGGCCTTTCATACCCGACATTTGGGTAATTTGATTTAAGGATCCGCGGGCGCCCGATTGCCACATATCGTAAACGGAACCGTTTTTTTCGAGCGCCTCGGGAATGAGTTTTTCAACTTCGTTCTTTGCCGCAAGCCACACTTCGATAACTTCCTGGCGTTTTTCATCTTCGGATAAAAGTCCTTCATTGAATTGCGCGGCAATTTCCTCTTCCTGTTTGCGCGCTTGAGCGACGACGTTTTCCTTGCCCTTGGGTACCCGCACATCGCTGATGCTCCACGTGATGCCGGACTGAGTCACATAACGGAAGCCGAAACTTTTGATTTTGTCGATAATATCAGGAATCGCGTCAAGTCCGTAGCGCTTCACAAAATCATCAACCAAGGACATCATCGATTTGTGTTTTATTTCATCGTTGATGAAGGGGTAATCGCGCGGAAGTATTGCGTTGAATAAGAGCCGCCCAACTGAAGTCTCAAATACCTTGCTTTCTAGATGTTCATATTTGGGATTCTCTGTCGGAAGCACCTTAATCTTGGCGCGGAGACTGACCACACCAAAATCGTGCGCAGTAATTGCCGCGTTTGGCGTCGAGAAATACTTGCCTTCACCCTGCTCTCCCGACACGACCTTGGTCATCCAGTAACAACCGAGGACGATGTCGAGCATCTTGGTCGAAATAACGGCATCGCCGCTCCCGGGCTTCAGAATATTCTTGTTTGCCGACATAATATCCCTCGCCTCCGCCTGTGCTTCTTCAGAGAGCGGAATGTGCACCGCCATTTGGTCGCCGTCAAAATCCGCATTGAAAGCGGGGCATACCAAGGGATGAATTTGAATGGCGTTTCCTTCAATAAGAACCGGACGGAATGCCTGGATGCCTTGCCGGTGAAGTGTTGGAGCGCGATTCAAAAGCACATGCTTATCCTTGATGACTTCTTCAAGGATCGCCCACACTTCCGGAATGCCTTCCTCGATAAGGCGCCCGGCGCCGCGAATGTTGTACGCAAGCTCTTTTTCAAGCAGTTTTGAAATGATGAAAGGGCGAAACAATTCAAGCGCCATGTGTTTCGGAATACCGCATTGGTCAAGTTTCAATTCCGGTCCGATAACGATAACTGAGCGTCCCGAGTAGTCGACACGTTTCCCCAAAAGGTTCTGACGAAAGTATCCTTGCTTACCTTTGAGATAGTCGGAAAGCGATTTGAGAGGGCGGCGCTGGGATTGGCTCATCGCAGAAAACGTCGTATTGCCGTGCCTGATTGAGTTGTCGATGAGTGCGTCTACGGCTTCCTGGAGGATGCGTTTTTCGTTGCGCAAAATGACATCTGGCGCGTGGATTTCCTTCAGTTTTTTTAAGCGATTGTTGCGGTTGATGACGCGCCGATACAAATCATTCACGTCAGAGGTCGCGTGCCGTCCGCCCTCAAGCGCCACCATAGGCCGGAGCGCGGGCGGGATAACCGGAATGCGGGTAAGAAACATCCACTCGGGGCGAACTCCCGAGCCCAGCATCGCTTTCGTGAGAGAAATACGCTTGCGAAGCTTGCCGCGCTCGACGGCCCCCGCTTCCTCGCGCTCTTTTTCAAGCCGCACCAGAAGCTTCTGGAGATCGAGATTCTTGAAAAGCCTGTGGACCGCCTCCGCGCCGATCTCAGCCTCAAACACCGAACTGTATTTAAGCGCGAATTTGTGATAGTTCATTTCATCAAGCACCTTCCCTTCCGCAATGCTTTCAATTTCTTTTTTTGCGATTATCAAAAGTTCTTTGAGTTTTGCTTTCGATTTTTCGTCCTTCGCTCCTTTGGTTTTGCTTTTATATTCAGTGTCGAGTTCCCGGAGCACCCGTGCTTTTTCGTCAGAGAACACTTTCGTAATGATATAGCCGGCGAAATAAATAACCTTTTCGATGTCCGTAGCAGAGGTGCCTAAGAGAAGGGCGATGCGCGAAGGAATACCGCGCAAGAACCAGATGTGCGAGACCGGTGTCGCAAGCTCGATATGCCCCATCCGCTCGCGGCGCACAATCGAGCGCGTTACCTCAACCCCGCATTTTTCGCAGACAATGCCCTTGAAGCGAATGCCGCGGTATTTGCCGCAGTAGCACTCAAAATCTTTTTCAGGACCGAAAATTTTCTCGTCGAAGAGACCGTTTTTCTCTGGCCGCTGGGTGCGATAGTTTATCGTTTCCGGTTTCGTGATCTCGCCAAATGACCATTCCAAAATATTCTCAGGCGAAGCGAGCTTGAGCGTAACAAGGTCGAAATCCGCAGTGGCGGCAAGTGTCTTTTTGGAGAGTGGTTGAGGCATCGCTCTTTGGTTAGTTGGTAAAGCCGCCGAGCGCCTGCCGGCCAGGCAAACGGCGTTTGAGCTCGACGTTAAGCGAGAGTCCGCGTAAGTGGTTTAGGAGCACGTTGAAAGAAGCCGGGGTATGCAAGTTGTTGATCCGCTCGCCCTTGACTATCGCATCAAATGCCGCCGAGCGCCCGGTGATATCATCTGATTTAATCGTGAGCATTTCTCGGAGCGTGTGTGCTGCACCGTAGCCAAGAAGCGCCCATACTTCCATCTCGCCAAACCGTTGACCACCGGACTGCGCCTTACCGCCGAGCGGCTGCTGGGTAATAAGCGAGTAGGGACCGATGGAGCGCATATGAATCTTGTCCTCAACCATGTGGTGAAGCTTCAGGATATACATGTACCCCACCGCAATTTCCTGACTGAAGGCCTCCCCGGTGCGCCCATCGTAGAGTTTCATTTTCCCGTTTTCTTTGAAACCCGCGCGTTTCAGTTCCTCGCGGATTTCCGCCTCAGTCGCACCGGCAAACGGTGGAACGATTGCCTGGTACTTGAGTGTATTCGCCGCAAGCCCCAAATGGAGTTCGAGAATCTGCCCGAGGTTCATACGCGAAGGAACACCGAGCGGCGTCAAAATAACATCAACTGGTTCTCCGTCTTCACTGTAGGGCATATCTTCAACCGGCAGCACTTTGGAAATCACTCCTTTATTGCCGTGCCGTCCGGCGAGCTTATCGCCCACGCTGACATTCCGGAGCTGCGCTACTTCAACATGAATGCGTTTGATGATGCCGCTCTCAAGCTGATCGCCGCTTTCACGGGAAAAGACCTTCACGCCAATCACGCGCCCGCGTTCACCACCCTCAAGCCGCAAACTCGTGTCTTTCACATCTTTCGCCTTCTCACCGAAAATAGAACGGAGCAGCCGCTCCTCGGGCGTCAGTTGAGTCTCTCCCTTTGGCGTCACCTTGCCGACTAAAATATCGCCTGAACGCACTTCCGCGCCGATGCGGACAATACCGTCTTCATCTAAATTTTTAAGTTTCGATTCGCCGACGTTTGGGATGTCATGGGTCGTTACCTCTGGGCCAAGCTTGGTGTCGCGCACAGAGACCGAAAACTCTTTGATATGAATGGAGGTAAAGGTGCTGTTCTCGACAAGCCGCTGGGAAAGGATGATTGCATCCTCGTAGTTCGCTCCCGACCAACTCATAAAGGCGACCCGGACATTTTGCCCGAGTGCCATCTCCCCTCCTTCGCTTGAAGAGGTATCAGCGAGAAGCGCGCCTTTTTTCACTTTTTCTCCCACCGAGACCGTAGGACGCTGATGAAATGCCGAAAAATCATTGGTACGGGAAAAAATGACGAGCGGGTAGGTTGTCTCGCCCTTCCCTCCTTTCACGATGACCTTACGAGCATCGACGAAAGTAACCGTGCCTTCTTCTTTCGCAAGAATAAGTCGGCCGGTATCCCGTGCCGCATGCGCCTCGATACCGGTAGCGACAAGCGGGCGCTCCGGGACGATGCAGGGCACTGCCTGCTTTTGCATGTTTGAGCCCATGAGCGCACGGTTGGCGTCATTGTGCTCAAGAAACGGAATAAGCGAGGTGGCGATAGAAAATGCTTGATTGGTTGAAACGTCAGCGAAGTGCACTTCTTCCTTATGCACGCGCCCTGGTTCTCCCTTTACGCGCACCTCAACATACTCGTCCATAATGCTGCCTTCCGAATCAAGGCGCGTCGCCGCGTGCGCAATATTGTGTTTTTCCTCCTCAAAAGCATTCAGGTACATCACTTCGTTCGTCACTTTGCCGTTTTGGACTTTTGCGTAGGGCGATTCGATCATGCCGAATTCATTGATGCGGGCATAGGTTGCCAAGTGAAGAATGAGGCCGATGTTCGGACCCTCCGGCGTGTGGATGGGACAAAGCCTCCCGTAATGCGAAGGATGCACGTCGCGCACTTCAAAACCAGCCCGCTCACGGGTGAGGCCGCCGGGACCGAGAGCAGAGAGCGTGCGCAGGTGCTCGAGCTCAGAGAGCACATTTTCCTGTTGCATGAACTGCGAAAGCTGGTTCGTCGTAAAAAATTCTTTGATCGAAGCTTGCAGTGGCCGCGGGTTAATAAATTGGATCGGAAGCGTCGTCTCGATATCCACCGTCGACATACGATCCTGGATATTGCGCTTCATGCGCGACATCCCGACGCGGATTCTCTGCTGGAGAAGCTCCCCCACGTAGCGTACGCGCCGGAAGCCCAGGTGGTCGATGTCATCCGGTGCCGCGTGCGGGTCGTTATTGAGATTTAAAATGTGAGAAATGATGGTCGTCACATCATCGAGGGAAAGGATGCGGCGTTCGAGCTCTTTTTCATCAGTGCTTTTGTTAAAGCGCTGATTGAAACGGTGCCGCCCGACTTTTGAAAGATCATAGCGCTCCGGGCTGAAAATCGAATCAATAAAATCCTTTGCGTTTTCCGGAGTTGCCAAGTCACCATCGCGCAGTTTCTTATGCACTTCAACATAGGCGTCCTCAAGTGTTTTCGCCGGGTCTTTTGCAAGCGTCACTGTGAGGAATTGTTTGGCATGGGGATTTCCTGAGAGAATTGAGAACATGTCCTTGTCGAATCGGGCGCCAAGAATCCGAAGGATGTCCGTCACCGGGAATTTGCGTTTGCGGTCGATTTTAACGTAGATTGCGCCATCCGGCTCGCTTTCAATCTCAACCCAGGCGCCGCGGGAAGGAATGATTTTCGCTCCGAAGTATGTTTTTCCTTTATGCTCTGCGGCAGTAAAAAACACACCGAACGAGCGTGCGAGTTGAGGCACAATAACCCGCTCAACTCCGTTAATGACAAAAGTGCCGTGTGCGGTCTGCAGCGGGAAATCCGCCAAGAAAATTTCCTGCTCTTTGGTGGTGTTCTGCACTTTGTTTTTGAGCTTCACCATAACGCGAAGCACCGTGTCATAGGAGAGCATGTGTTCTTTCGCGTAATACTCGTCGAAGCGCGGTACCCCCAGTTCGAACTTGGTGAATTCCAGATCGAATTTCTTTCCCGAGTAGTCTTTAATCGGAGAAAACTCGGTAAAAATCTCTTTGAGGCCATGCCTCAAAAGCCACTGATAAGAGTCAATCTGAGCCTCGACAAAATTAGGTAAAGCCGTCAGCGGTTCCCGAAATCGCCCGAAGTATTTTTTCTCGCTGACGCCAGAGAGCGCTTTAGTTTTTGGCATGACTAAAATAGTTACATTTTAAGTTTCTAAAAATCGCCAAACGCAAAAAATACACAAACGAACAGCCCTTCGGTCTCTGGACTGCCGTTCAAAAAAAGCCCTAGTTATTTATTTTTTCTCGTACGCAAAGCTGTAAGAAGCTCTCCACCAAACTTCTCCTCAGCGCCCGCCACTCAATCAATCGAGGATAGTAAAGTATTCTTAGCTTACTTCCCCCTCAAAAAATTGTCAAGTAAATTGTGGGGAAAAATGATGTTGACTTCTATTGTTAAAGATGACATAATTAACTTTAACGCAAATGGGCGTTGTTTGATCTTTTACATGGCTGAGGAGGGCCAGCACAATGTCGAAGATTCCATCGACTTCCGAACTCGGCGGCGTGGCCTGGCAATCCGGTAGAATCATCAAGATGCTCTACTTGAAACCGGAGCGTCACGCCGTCGAGTTCAAGGCGGACGGCACGAAAGTGACCGCTGCCGACCGCGCAGTGCATATCTACGTCGTGAAGCGCATGCAGACCTTCTTCCCTGACATCCCAATCGTCGGCGAAGAAGGCACGGCCGGGAAGCGTACCGGTGCTCCGGACGAGCACTGGCTCGTCGTCGACGAGCTCGACGGCACCCACGCTTTTACGCTCGGGTTGCCGGTTTCGGCGGTCATGATTGCCCTCATGGAGGGTGACCATCCGATTCGCTCGGCGATCGCCGACCCGTTCAGCGACCGGCTCTATACTGCCGAGCTCGGTAAGGGAGCATTCCTAAACGGCTTCCCTGTCAGGGTTCAGCAGAAGACGCCGAAGTATCCTGTCGTCGATGTTGTTTCCTGGCCTCACCGCGGCAAGAACGACATGCTGATCGAAAACATGGTCGGCGGCGTCGCTGAAGACCTTCATGCACTGCTACACTGCGAAGTGCACTCGGTAGGTGGTATCGGCATCGTCGATGCGAGGGTCGCCTCCGGCGAGTTCTCCGCAACGGTCTTCCCGGGTACGACTCTTTGGGACACCGCGGCGGGTGACCTGCTTGTTCGGGAAGCCGGGGGGGTTGCCACCGACCTTCGAGGCAATCCTCTGCGTTATGACGGGGACAGCATGGAAGGACATGTCTTCGCGGCGACAGCGGACCTTCACGCGAGCATCCTCGAAATTGTGAAAAAGTACTACCCCTAGTGCTGGCGGAACTGGAGCGCGGACGGCGGGTCTTTGACCCACAACCATCCGCGCTTTTTCTTTTTGTATTTGTTATTCTCTAGCCATGCTACTCATAGAAGCCCTTGAACAAGGACTCGTGCCGGAGCTCGGCAAACCGGAAAAAATCATCACGACGTTCATTTCAAAATTGTTCATCTATTCCGAACAGGTATTTAAGGTATACAAGCACGAGCCGTTTTTCTTTGCCGACCTTTCGGCGTTTAAGGACCGAAAAGGCTTTTTTGCTGAAGACTTCTTTTGGAACAACACCGCCGCGCCGGAGATCTACCAGCACCTCTGGGGCGTAAAAGAGCAAAACGGGACTTTTGTGTTGGTGCCTGCCGGCATGGGAGAAGACTTCATGATCGAGATGCGCCGGATTGACGACAGCAAAACGCTTACCAAATTGCTTCTCGCCGGAAAACTCTCAGAAGAAGATGCCGCCCTTTTCATTGATTCGCTTGTTGACATATTGCGCGTATTAACAAGAGAGCGTCGGAACGAGCTTGACCACCTGTTCAAAAAAGGCCTCCTCCAAATTATGCGAGACGAGATGACAAGCTACCATTCGTGGTTGGAGGAAGGACAATCCCCTATTGATAAAAAAGAGATTGCTTCCTTCATTGAACTTCTCCAAAGGGCTGTGGAGAATATTCCCTACTTCACTGAAATGCCGGAGAAATTATTGTCAGTAACTATAGACAATAATTCGAGTAATGTTCTTATACTCGAAGGAAAACCGAGCTACATCGACATTATGCCGCCGCTTGAGATCTGGCGTGTCGTCGATGAATACTCGACGATTGCTCGCACCGTTGCCGACATGGAGGTGCTTGGCGGACAGAAACTCGGAAATGCTGCGCGAGAGGCTTATCGCAAATATGGAAGAGCTGTGCCACAAGCGGCACAACTCGCATATGAAATCCGAGGTGCAGGAATCCAGTGGACATACCGCCATCAGCTTGGGGAGCACGATGTTGCCGAACGATTCGGAAATTACACGAAAACAAAAATGAAAGAGCTTGAAGCTCTTCTTTAGCGGGTTGCTTTTTTAAAGAACTTTAGTAAAGTCTAGGCAGAGTCTTATGTTTAAGTGTTGTCCCATCCCTTTAACCCGTACACAGAGGCGCACTGATGCAAGTACAGAAAGTCGTCGTGGGTAGCGAGAGCTCAATCAAGCTTCGCGCTGTTAAAGCCGCCCTCAAGGCTGTCGGGTTCGACATCGAGCCAATCGGCTGCAAGGCCGAGTCGGGGATTCCGGCCCAGCCTATCGGCAAATCCTTGATGACGACAGGTGCAATAAGCCGCGCAAAGAATGCACGGCGACTCCACCCCGATGCAAACCTCTACATCGGCATCGAGAACGGCCTCGTGCTCGAGGGAGGAAGTTCCTGGTACGAGAGCGGTTACATTTTCCAAAACAGCGACCGTTGGTACGACCCAGCCTGCGTCGCGGTGCTCGTTAGCGGCAGTGATGTCCCTTCAATCGCCTTCAGCGCTCATTTCCCGATTCCCCGATGGATCGTGGAGCGGGTTACAGACAAGAAAAGCGAGATGGGGTTCGTCATTCAGGAACTCGCGGGCGGGGGCGAGAAGGACCCGATGAAGTGGCTTTCCCACGACACTATCCCCCGCGAAGAACTCCTCGCCCAAGCCGTGCACTGCGCGTTGCTTGAGATCGTCTTTCCCGAGCGCTATCGCGAGCCCGTGCTGGCCTAAGCCCCACGCGTCGAGATGAAAACGGCGGCCCCCCGGCCGCCGTTTCCTGTTACTCAAATTCCAGATAGAGTGGTGCGTGATCGGAAACTTCGTCGGAAAGTACTTTGAAATCAACGACTTTTATGCCGGGAGTTATAAGAACATAGTCGGCGAACTTATGCGGTTTTGTATAAAACGAGGTGCGTGTTGAAGTAACACCATACTCTCGGACAAGATTGCGCAAGCCAGCTTCCCGCTCAAGCATTTTAAGACTTTTGGTTGTCGGCAAGAGATTGAAATCGCCGCCGAGGACAAAATCCCCAGAGAGAGACTTGGTGAAGTTTAAAATCTTCTTCGACTGATTGATTCGGTCTCCGGTATCGGTCTTTTCACCTCCATTCCAGAGCCCGTGGAAATTGATGGCGGTGAAATTTCGTTTTTGAGAGACAATCTTGAGATATTGGATATTTTTCCCAAGAGTTTTTCCATCCGTCTCGATCATGGCATCTTTTGACCGATGGACAAATATATCCCCTTCCTCCGCTACCGTGATTTTTTTGTGGACAAAAGAAGCCAGTCCCCACCCTTCAGACTGGGCAACAGCAAAATATCCCTGGTGATCCGGCAAAATTTCGCAGAGCTCATCAAATAAATTCATCCTTCCTCCGATACCCTCGAACATAAAATTAACCCGCTCTAGCGCTTGGTGAAAAACCTCCTGTAGAAGAAAAACCTCTACATTATTGTACTTCTTGAAAAAATCGAGAAAGGGATCTCCTACTCTCCCTCCCCAAGTATTCAGCGTGATGAGTTTCATTTGTAAAGTATACCCAGCACCACTTTCTGCAGAAAGTGGTGCTGGGTATACCCTATCTGTTTTTTGTTCTATCCACCTTGCGGCTGTCTCGCTGTACTTCGACACTGCCGCATGCCTTCAGCACCGGAAGAAAAGGAAAACTATCGTCTTTTCTTCCATTCCTCAATCTTTGCATGATGGCCGGAGAGGAGGATTTTTGGCACGCGGTATTTTTTTCCTTTATAGACGAGTACTTCGGGGCGAGTGTAAACATTCGAAGAAGCCATGCGTTCTTCCTCAAGTGACATGAGATTACCGAGTACACCTGGGATCTGGCGAGCAATTGCGTCCGCCACGACAAGCGCTGGCGCTTCCCCGCCGGAGAGCACATAAGGACCGATTGAGACGGCTTCGGCTTTAAGTATCTTCTGCGCACGGACATCGATGCCTTCGTAGTGCCCCGCGATTAAAATAAGATGTTTCAGCGTGCGCGCGTACCCGCGCGCAGTTTTATTTGTGAACTGCTTGCCTCCGGCGGAGAAAAAGACAATTTTCGTCTTGGCGCGTTTGAGTTGGTCATTTGATATATCAAATGATTTTCTGCCGCTAATATTGCGAAGAGCGGCTTCTACGGCTTTCACCACCGGGAGTGCTTCAATAACCATGCCGGGACCGCCGCCGTACGGGCGGCGGTCGATGCGGCGCCACTTGTCTTTCGTATAGTCGCGCGGATTGTAATAAGAAACTTTGATGAGTCCGTCTTTCACAGCCCTACCGATAATGGACGCGGCAAAATACCCTTGAAGCGCCTCGGGAAAGAGCGTAATGATATGGAAATGTATTCGGCAGGTCTTCATAGGCGACAAGTTTCAGGTTATAGGAAAGGGTAAAAAACACAACGCCGCGACAAAGTGTCGCGGCGTTGTTCTAATCACTAATTCCTAGTCTCTATCAACTATATCTTGAGGTCTTCCATCGCCTCATCCACGGAGCGCGTGGCAGTGGGACCTTTGCCGCCGATGGGCTCGTTAATCTTCAAGTTCACGCGCGCGTTATTCTTCATTCCGACGACGCGAAGGAGCGTGCGTATCGCTTTTGCAGTATTCCCCGAGCGTCCGATAATCTTGCCCATGTCCGCAGCAGAGACATCGAGGGTGAGAAGCACCCCCATCTCATCAACGACCCGATTGATTTTCACCTCATTCGGATTATCGACAAGTGACGTAACAACGTACTCTAAAAATTCCTGATCTTTTTCAGCCATATCTTGGGTAGCTTATAGCTTTTAGCTTCATTGGCTTGTTAGCTGAAGCCAAAACACATTCATAATGACATGCAGTCATTCGACAGAAACTGCTATATAAAACTATACAACAGACGACCGACAACTTACAACCGAGAACTACTCCGCGGGCTTCTGCTCCGCAATAGGTTCAGGCGCCGGCTGTTCGTCGGGAACCGGGGCCACCTCCTCCTCGGATGCAGCCTCGATTTTCGGAGTAGAATCTTCTGCTTTGATGGCCGGTTGAGGGTTGCCGGTTGTTTGTTCTTTTATGATCGGTGTATGCCGTGGAAGCACGTTCACCTTCTTCCCTTCGCGAACACCCTCCTTAATGAGCAAATTATGGAGCGTCCCGGAAGTCTGCGCGCCTTTGGAAATCCAGTGGAGAATGCGCTCTTTTTTCAGACTGGCAATATGGTGTATCGGGCTATACGAGCCGAGCACTTCCAAGAAACTGCCGGTTTTCGTACTTCGGTGGGAATCGGTAACCACAACCCGGAAAGAGGGGTCATTGCGGCGTCCGACGCGCTGTAGCCGAATTTTGAGCATGTGGAAGCATCGTATCAAAGCCCCGTGCAAGCGTCAAAGGAATATTGACAAAATTGCTACTTTATGCTTTTCTGAAGTCAGATACTCAATGATTCCCATTGAGCCCCAGTTACTTGTAAAGAAAGAAGGAGACAGAAACCATGAATACGATGCCTGAGGATATCGTCACGGCACTCATCCTTGTGGTGCTTGCCATGCCACTCATCATCGCCATCGTCTTGCTGTTGGCAAACCTGGGCGCATACTTCTTGAAGATCGCCCAGGGAACCACCATCTTTATCAACGCCGGGGACAGCCTTCGGGCCATCTTGCCTAACATCGGCGGTTTCAAGATATCCGATGTCGAAGACCCAGAAGGCAGGCGTTGGCTCGTTCCCGAACTGGATGAAAAGAAGCGGATGGAGGCGTTCTTCCATAACTCCCTTCCCAAGACCGTGTGGTTTCAGAAGATTCTGTGGAAGACGCTCGGTATCCGATTCATAAGCGTGTTCTGGCCCCACACCAACATCCACACCTTCGACATACACAGCCGTAAACGGCTACGCGAGGGTGCCGATGTGGAGCCAGGCGCGCCGCTAAGGTCGCGTATCAAGGATTCTACCGGATCGACTGTCGTCGATTCATTGCTTTTCTTGGTACCGCGCCCTGTCTACCTCGAGGGAATGCAGCTTGCGGGAGATAACTCGCAGGTCAATCTCCTCTTCCTGCCCATCTATCGGCAGATAATTCCTGCACTGCCAGTGTACTACCTCAAGGGTGACTTCTTCACCCAACTCGATGCGGCTATCGAGGCGGCGATGGTGGATTTCTTCGCCACCCACCAAGTCGCGGTCGATAAAGAAACAAAGCAATTTGCGGCGGATTTTTACGACCCGCCTCAAGACGAAAAAGAGAAGAGGAAGTACATGAAGAGGTTCGAACCGAGCTTCCTCACATACTCTCACTGGCTGAAACTCACGCGGTCCGGTGAGAAATCCCCCATCGAGCAGCACCTCCGCTCTCTGAACGCAAGCCGTGGATATTACGACCAGCTCGGAGGGGACGCCAAGTGGAGGGAGTTGAAAGACTACCTCGACCAGCTGACACATGGGAAATTCTCCTCACCAATCCCTACCGGTCAAGCCGCGAAAGTGATGCCAAGCGGCATCATCCCTCGGTTTGGATTCGCCCTGGTCAGCCTGCGACTGGTTGACTGGGAACAACACAAAGATACCGTCAAACTGGCCCAAGCACTCCTCGCTAAAGAAATCGAGCTGCACACCGCAGAGGGTGAGCGGCAGAAAGCGTACGGCGTGCGTGACGCCATTAACGCACGTGGGACGGGTGAAGCAGGGCGTTATACCAAGCTCGTCACAGCGCTTATCGATAATGGCGTACACCCAAATGTGGCGGCTGAAGTGGTAAGAACCCAGCTCCGCACCGAAAACATCGGGGGTAAAGAAAGCAAGGTGGTAACGTACGTTGAGGGTGGTGGAGATTCCTCGGTAATGGTCCCCGCAACCTCACCCAAAACCCCGGGAGAAGCCTCATGACGTCCTTCATTTCCACGACGGTCTTGGTTCTCCTCATCATTGTGATCAGCCTTGCTGGCATTCTTGTCGCCAGACGGGCCTTGCAAGCGGCAAAAAAGGCAAAACAAGGTGGGGCTGAACTTGCGGGAAGACTCAAGGAGACACTAGGCGGGACGGCAACGATTGCCATTCCGCTCTACCTCGCACTTCTTGTGGTGTTCCGCCTCCTCTGGCCAGAGCAGTGGGAGTGGTACTTTGACCACCAGGCACTCTTCTGGGTATCGCAAGTCGCGATCATCGGCGGAGCATTGGTGTGGTTCTGGAGCAGTGAGAGCGTTCTTCCGAAGGTATTGGTTGTCGTCGTTCTGCTCGTCGTTGTGGGTGCAACCACGCGAGAAATCATCGACTCCCAGTCGGTGATCATCGCCCCGGTCGGCGAGCGCTCCAAAGTGGTTGCACTGCCGAAAGGCAAGTGCTTAGACTGGTGGGAAAAGCGTTCGACTGACAAGAAAAGTGACTATCGTGTGTGGGTTGATGGGGTACCGCACCCAAGTGATGTCTCACTGGTGATCGGAAAGGACTATCAGTTCGAGTCTTTTAAAGCCCCCTCCGTTCACATAATCGTGCGTCAAAGAAACTGTTAGTAGTTCTTCGATTAAGGGCGGGGCCTTCACGTGAGGGTCCCGCCCTCAATGTTTTCATACGAAGTGAATGATATCCGAACTACCCTGAATTTTTTTAACTGTATCCTGAATCACCGCAGAAAGAACCGAGGCGCCAAGAATAATGAGTGCTCCTATGATGGCCCAAAGAAAATAGCGTTTCGCCCGATTGAGGTCTTCCGGATTGCCCTGCGCGGTAACAAAAAGAAAACCGATATAGACAAGAAAGAGCACGAGAATGGGGAGCGCAATTTCAGCAATTACTTTAAGTACCGCCGCAAGAAATTCAGGGATAGTATCATATTTAAGGGGGTTTTTAAGCGGAGTACCACCAGTTACAGGCTGATATTGAGAAGGATTACTACCACTACCGGTAGGAGGATTTTGACCTTGAGCAAGTACAAAAGAAGGTAAGACAAAAACAAGCAAAAAAGACCCTACCAAAAATTTCCGCTTCATATAGTTAAATTCTATAGAGTCAGGAGTGATTGTCTAGCAAAAGAGGTTGATAGTCTTGAAAAAAGAAGAGGCACCGCCCGGGAATGACCCGTGCGGCGCCCTGTCTCTTCGTGTCCTCGCCGATTGCCTAGGCGGCGATCTTGCCCTGGTCCTTCTGCGCGAAGCCCCGGAACCGCGCAGCGGCGGTCTTGCCGTCGACCTCGCCGAGGCAGTTGCAGGCGAGCTCGTGGATGTCGTCCCTTGTCGCCGGGAACTTCTCCATCACGTCGCCCACGGTGTGCTTGGTCGGGATGCCGGCCTCGTTCATCGTATCGACGAGCGAATCGAGCGGCGTGCCAATCGTTCCCGTCCCCTTGAGGAGCTCGAGTGGCGTCTTCTCCACGAAGTCGATCGTCTTGAACTTCGCGCCCGGGTTCTGGTCGAAGATCAGTGCCGTCGTCTCGAGCAACTGCGTCCTCGTGGCAACCGGCCGAACCGTTGCAGCGCCGGTTTCCCTTAGGCCTTGGATCGTCTTGGTCGTCATTAGTACCTCCCGTACGAGTGTGGCAGGATTGCCAGATCAGTGAGCCTCCTTGCTCACTGGCCTATCTCGAGGCTAGCAAAAACAAAGTTATTTTGCAAATGAACTTCTTTCCTTCACTAGCACGCAGTGTCCATCCACGAGGTAAGGCCTTGAAAATATCGAACATTCGGTGTTCAATAATTTTCAGGTGTTCCGTAGTGTTCAAATGGCTTTGGGGGATAGGTTTGATTGCGCGAGTCCCCCGCTACTGCTATCGTAAGGGCATTAGCATTTTTCTTCTTCTCTATACTACTCCATGAGTAAACAAACCCTCAGCATCCTTGTTTTCTTGGTTGTGCTTGGCGCAATCGGGGGACTTTTCTATTTTAGAAATGCCGCGCCGCAAAAAATGCACACCGTGGGGGTCATTGAATACCTCGATGTCATGGCGCCGACCTACACAGGATTTAAGGAAAAAATGGCGAAGCTCGGCTATACCGAGGGAAAAAATATCTCTTACGAATATCGTCAAGCCAATGGAAGCTTTGACGCTCTCGACCTAGCATCGAAAGAATTTATCGGTAAAAATGTCGATATCATTTTTGCAACCGCTCTTGAAGCGGCGCTCTCCGCCAAAAAAGAAACCGAAGCGGCGGGGCGTACCGACATTCCTGTGGTGTTCGCCAATGCCAATAACCCTGACGAGCTCGGCCTTATTGCAAGCTTCAAATCCTCCGGTAACAACCTCACCGGCGTGGCGACCGATTTCTCCAATGTTACCGCGAAAAAGCTTGAGTTCCTGCGGCAAATAAATCCAGCCATTAAAAAAATCGGCGTCTTTGATGCGAAGATCACTGACCCAGCCGGACAATTCATGCTCGCCGAGCTTAAAAAA
>Ga0209542_10007245_pt1 | contig 21203 bp, 23 predicted proteins | sample RifCSPhighO2_01_FD_184028 | JGI IMG/M metagenome (GOLD analysis project Ga0209542, IMG submission 184028) | Soil microbial communities from Rifle, Colorado - Rifle CSP2_plank highO2_0.1 (SPAdes) (version 2) | ecosystem: Environmental > Terrestrial > Deep subsurface > Rock core/Sediment ... | reverse complement strand
CTCGCGGAGATCGGATTTCACCAGCCACAAAAAATGCACGATACCGCCCACGCCGACGAGGTAGACCAAGCGGTGCAGCCGCTGCCAGCGCCGCGCGCCCAGGCGCCGGATCATGGCGTTGGTTGAGGTGGCGGCGAGCGGGATCAGCATCAGAAAACAGGCAAATCCCACGGTAATGTACGGCCGCTTGGCCACGTCCTTGATGATGTCCGCGATGGCAAAATACTGATCGAGCCAGGCGTAGGACAGGAAATGCAGACAGACATAAAAAAACGCAAACAAACCCAGCATGCGCCGGTAGCGCAGCAACGCATTCCAGCCGAATAACCTCCGCAGCGGCGTAACGGCCAGCGTAACCAGCAAGAACCGCAACACCCAGTCGCCGGTAAAGCGATTAATGGTCTCCACGGGGTTGGCGCCGAGGTCGTTGTTCAGCCCTTTCTGGATCAGCACCGCCAACGGAACAAGCGAGATCACAAACAGGGCTGGTTTAATCAACCATCGGATGTTCTGATTTTGATCAAGCATGTTTTCTTGGCGTACTTGGCGTCTTAGCGGTGAAAATTCTTAAAAATACTTTTTCAAATCCATACCCGCATACAACGACGCCACCTGTTCGGCATAGCCGTTGAACGGCAGCGTCTTGCGCTTGGGCGAGAACAGCGAATCCTCGCCGATGCGCCGCTCGCTCGCCTGGCTCCAGCGGGGATGATCCACGCCGGGATTCACGTTGGAATAGAAGCCGTATTCGCTCGGGCCGGATTTCATCCAGGTTGTCAGCGGCGGCTTCTCGACGAAACGGATTTTCACGATGGACTTGATGCTCTTGAAGCCGTACTTCCACGGCACCACGAGCCGGATCGGCGCGCCGTTCTGGTTCGGCAGAGCCTCGCCGTAGAGCCCCACGGCCAGGAGCGTGAGCGGATGCATGGCCTCGTCGAGGCGCAATCCCTCGACATACGGCCAGTCGAGTCCCGCGCCCAGCAGGCCCGGCCGTTGGCCGGGCATCTGCGCGGGATCGAGCAGCGTGTTGAATTCGATGTACTTCGCGCGCGAGGTCGGCTCGACGCGCCGGATGAGATCGCGCAGCGGGAAACCCACCCAGGGAACCACCATGGACCAGGCCTCGACACAACGCAGGCGATACACGCGCTCCTCCAGGGGATGCTGCTTGAGCAGGTCTTCCAGGTGATACGTCGCGGGTTTCTTCACCTCACCCTCGATCGCCACGCTCCAGGGAAGGGTGCGGAAATTCCCGGCGCGCTCCGAGGGATCGCTTTTGACGCTGCCGAATTCGTAAAAATTGTTGTAGCGGGTGATGTCCTTGTAGGAGGTCGTCTTCTCATCGACCGAAAACGGGCCCTTGCGCAGATTGTGAAATTTCTGTCCTGCCTCTCCGTATGCGGGTAGCAGCGCCGCCGTGACGCCGGCGGCGGCCAGGACACTCGCTTCACGCAGGAAACGCCGGCGCTGCCGATATATCTCTGGCGGCGTGATCTCGCTCGGCGAGATATCGGTAGATTTGCGGATAATGCGCACGCTGTTCTCCCAAGAACCCTTGGTATTCATTATAAGTAGATAAGCATCCGACCGTGGCGCAGGGAATTAGTTGCCTGTCCCCGGAACGCCAGGCGTACGCCACGGCGATGACTTTGATGTGCCCGAGGCACAGATGATTCAGGGGCTGGTGACCAGCCTGGGCACCGAGAGACGGGTGTACGTGGTCACCCCCGGGCGCGGCGCCGACCGAATTTCCGGATTTTCACGACCGTTGGCCGCGGCGGGTGACAAAACCGGCCTGACAAAAGAAAAGCCCTCCGTGCTTGTGCACGGAGGGCTTTTGCATTGAATGATCAGCGCGCCTGCTTCAGCGCGGCAATCCGCTCGTCCAGTGGCGGGTGCGACATGAACAACCGCTTGAAGCCACCGGCGGGCGAGCCGGAGATGCCGAAGGCGGCCATCTGATCGGGCAACTGCGCCGGTTCATGCATGGCCTTCAGGCGATTGAGCGCGGCGATCATCTTGTCGCGGCCCGCGAGTTTCGCCCCGCCGGCGTCGGCGCGGAATTCGCGCTGGCGGCTGAACCACATCACGATCATGCTCGCGAGGATGCCGAGCACGATTTGCGCGACCATGCTGCTGACGAAGAAGCCGATGCCGGCGCCACGTTCGTTCTTGAGGATCACGCGGTCCACGAAATAACCGACCACGCGTGATAACACGATCACAAAGGTGTTCAACACGCCCTGGATCAGCGCCAGCGTCACCATGTCGCCGTTCGACACGTGCGTGATTTCATGGCCCAGCACCGCCTCGGCCTCGTCCTTGTCCATGGAATTCAGCAGGCCGGTGCTGACCGCAACCAGCGCCGAATCGCGGCTCATGCCGGTGGCGAAAGCATTGACATCCGGGGCATCGAAAACCGCCACTTCCGGCATGCCGATGCCGGCCTGCTTGGCCTGGCGCCGGACGGTCTCGATCAGCCACTGCTCGGTGCTGTTGCGCGGCTGCTCGATGACTGTCGCACCGGTCGCCCGCTTGGCCATCCATTTGGACATGGCGAGCGAGATGAACGAACCGCCGAAACCGATCACCGCGGCGAAGATCACCAGGGCCTGCAAATTGAGTCCGCCCGGTATTTCCTGAATGCCCAGCACCCTGAGCAGGATGCTGGCCGAGATGCTGAGCACGAACAGGACGGCAATGTTGGTCGCTACAAACAGCAAAATGCGCTTCATAGATCTAGATTCTCCCGTTGAAATCCGATGACATAATTGAACCTTTAGATGGGGCCGATGCCTTACAAGTTCAATCCCCGGCGCGAAACCCATTCCTACGCTTGTGGCGACAGGATGCCGTGTATTGGCTATATTAATGATGAGGAAGCTCCCGGGCAATGCACGTCGGCCTGACCCTTGCCGCAGCGGCAAATCTCCCCCCAGGACACCGCGCCCGCACCGGGCATGACACGATGCTCAACGAAAAGTCCACCGATCCGCAGCACCGCGAAGCACTGGTCTCGATGACCGCGCTCTACTTCATCGAGGAACACGCGCTGCTGCGCCCGGAATTGCTGGAGGACGCCAAAAAAAGCTTGCAGGCGCTGTTCCTGCGCACCAGCGGCGAGGAAACCATGCTGCGCAAGCTCATCGAGATCCTGAAAACCACGAAGCAGATTCATCAGTCCTTTGCCAGCATCTCCAACGTCCTCTCCGGCATCACCCGCGGCGCGCAAACCGTGGGCAACAAGGTGGCCGCGTACAAGCAGGCCCTGGCCACGATGAGCCTGAGCGCCGAGGAAAATGCCGCCTTCGCCGGACCGTTCCTGTCGTTCTCACAAACGCTGCTGCATAAGATCGACGCTTTCGACAACAATATGCGCCAGTACGTGGAGTTCAAGGAGACCGAGGCGCGCTATGCCAGCATTTACCGCATCGCCATGGAGGCGCGCGAACGCTTGAAACTGCGCCTCGCCGGCGTGCTGGGCTCACAGACGCGCAGCGAGGTTGAAACCCGAATCCGGCAGAACGTCGTTTCCTCCTTCGACTACAGCGAGTCCGAAAGCAATCTCCAGTTTGCGCAGCGCGACGCGCACAACAAGGAGGAGGAAATCATGGCGCAGCTCGAGGACATCCGCGTGATGTGCCAGATGGCCAAGAACCCCGCGATGCGCAACAAGACTGACGACTCCACCAGCCTCACGATATCGTCCTATTCGGTGGTGCCCACCACCAAGACCCCGAAGCCGAGGGCGGACTACGACGACGTCTTCGCGCTGTTCTCCCAGGCGCTGCGCCAGCACCCGCGCCTGTTGCAACTCAAGGACATCGTGCTGGAGCTGTTCCGGCTGTATCAGAATTCCTACGGGATGTTCCGCCTGGACTGCGACCGCCTCGGCAAGGCGATGGAGACCATGTTCGACAACTCGGAGGCCTACTTCGAGACCAAAGAGGAGGACAAGGATATCAGCGCCAAGCGCGAGAAACTCATGATGATCGAAGGACTGATTCCCTTCCTCGAGCACGCAGCCGTCCTGACGACCGAAAACGAGACGGAAGCTTACGGCAGGTTCTCGCGCCGGCTTTCGGACATGATTTCGGAAAAGAAGGCGGCGTGGGTGCACATTGCCGAACATCTGCTGCGCGCCAAGGTTCAGGCCGAGGCCGAACTCAGCACCCGGCTGTAATTATTCAAAAACAACATCGGACAGGATTCACAGGATTGATGGCGGCGGCATGAATCCGCTTGATCATGTCCGAGGCTTGTGATTCCCCTGGTCCGGATCGGAAGCCGTCAGGTGGCAGTAATAAAATGACAGGACGAACGAGCGCGGCGATGAAGGTCCGTGCCGCGGTCACCGCCGTTAACTCAGCGAAGGATGCCTCCGCAGCGCCAACAGATTTCAAACGCCGGCGGATTCATCTCGCCGCAGGCGGCGCACCGTGCCGTGTCCGGCAAGGAAGGGGTCTGCTCGAATTCGACCACGATCCGCCGCGCCCGCGGCTCGTCCACCGCCTCCATGATCCAGATCTCGGGATAGGCATGGGTGAACGGGATCTCGCCCAGTCCGCCCTGCGCATGCTCGTTGAGCACGCGCGCCTCGATGCCGGCCTGCGCCAGCCGGTGCAGGAGCAGATACGCCTCTGGCAGGTTAGCCGCAGTACACAGCCGCAACATTCATGCCGCCTCACTAATCCTCCATGCGGAAGCCGACCTTGATCTTGACCTGCCAGTGCGCGACCTTGCCGTTCACGAGATGGCCGCGGGTCTCGGCCACCTCGAACCAGTCCAGATTGCGCAGGGTCTTGGCGGCACGGGCGATGGCACTCCGGATGGCTTCGTCCGAACCCTGGGTGGACGAACCCACCAGTTCCACGACTTTATAGGTATGTTCGCTCATTCCTGAATTCCTCCAGTTGGTGTACAGGTCATTCATTGTGACAGCTTCTCCCCGTCCTGTCCGCCGCCGGCAAAAACAACGGGCGTCCGGGTGCTGTCATTTTCTTGGGGGTAGGATTATTCTGTCCTACAATAACGTCATATAAGCTGTTGTGGCAGTTTCACAATAAAACAGCAATACGGCAGGAAGCCGGCGGGTTAAAAACGATGAAAAGAAAACTCGACGTTCAGCAGCTCAGGGTGGGGATGTTCGTCCACGAATTGGACCGTCCGTGGCGCGAGACGCCTTTTCTGTTCCAGGGTTTCGAAATCCGCAGTGAAGACGAAATCCGCGAGCTCCAGCGTTACTGCCAGCACGTCTACATCGATACCCCCGAGACCTATCAGATACCGCCTCCGCGGAAACCGGCGGAAAAGGCCGTCGTCGAAGAAGCGCTGAATCACAAGAAAGTCGAGCGCGATCTGCTGATCAAGATCGAAAGCCATCCGCTGCTCAAGCCCGTCTATCACGACCAAACAAGCCTCGAGGAAGAAATCGAAGTCGTCCGCGAAATCCACCGCGAAACAAGGAATCTCGTCTACTCCATTCTGGAGGATGTGCGCCTGGGCAAAAACCTCAACAGCGTCGGCGCCAAAAAGATCGTCGGCGAGATGGTGGAAAGCATCGTTCGCAACCCGGACGCATTGACCTGCTTCACGCAACTGAAAAAGAAAGACGAATATACCGCGCAGCACAGCATGCGCGTCTGCATCCTGGCGCTGTCCTTCGGACGGCACCTGGGATTGGAAAAACAGGAACTGAATACGCTCGGCCTCGGCGCACTGCTGCACGACCTCGGCAAGATGAAAGTGCCGAATGAGATACTCAACAAGCCCGGCCCGCTCAACGACTATGAATACGCCCTGATGAAAAGCCACGTGCCGCGCGGGGTGGAGATACTCGACAACACCTCGGGCATCCCGCGCGCGGCGATCGAGGTGGCGCGCTGCCATCATGAACGCTACAGCGGCAGCGGCTACATTCACGGACTGAAGGGAGATCAGATCGGCCTGTTCGGCATGATCGGCGGCATCGTGGATTGCTACGACGCCATTTCCAGCGACCGCGCCTATCACGCCGGCATGTCGGCGCACTCCGCCCTGAAAAAAATGTACGAATGGCGCAACCGCGATTTCCATCCCGGTCTGGTGGAACAGTTCATCCAGTGCATGGGAATCTACCCGATCGGAAGCGTGGTGGAACTCAACACGGGTGAGGTCGGCGTGGTCGTCACCATGAACCGCGTGCGTCGCCTGAAACCCCGCGTGGCGCTCGTTCTGCAATCCGACTACTTCCCCGTTCCGGGAGCCACGACCGCGGATCTGATGAATTACAACACTGGCGACGGGCGCCCGTGCGAAATCGAACGCGTGCTGGAATCGGGCGTTTACGGCATTAATCCGGTCCAGTATCTCCCGGTCACCGCGGTAACCTGAATATCGCCGCGCTCAGACCGTCAGCATCCGTGGCGCGGTTTCCTCGATAAACATGAATCCCTCCTGCCAGCCGTTCAGCACGAACTGAATCGCCAGCGCCGCGAGAATCACGCCCAACACCCGGCTCACGACATTGGCGCCGGTCTCGCCCATGAAAGCCATGATGCGCACGGAAAATAGCAGCGACACGAGCGTCAGGACCAGCACCACCAGAATCACGGCCAGCACGGTACCGATGACCATCGGGTCGGCACCCTGCTCACCCACCATGAGGAGTACCGACGTCAGCGCGCCCGGACCGGCGATCAGGGGGATCGCCAGCGGAAATACCGAGATGTCCTTTTTCGCTTCCGCCTCTTTCTGCTCCCGCGCCGTCGGGGAACGCACCCCCGAAGGGCGGGCGAAAACCATGTCCACCGCCAGCAGGAACAACAGCAGGCCGCCCGCGATCTGAAACGCCGGCATGCCGATACCCAGCGCATTGAGCAGGGTATCGCCGGCGAGCGCGAAAACCACGAGTATCGCTCCCGCAATGAGTGTGCCGCGGATAGCGGTACGGCGCCTGACATCCGGCGGTTCTCCCTGCGTGAGGGCCGCGAAAATCGGCGCGATGCCCACGGGGTCGACGACCACCAGCAGGATGATCAGTGAATCCACGAACAGTTCGGGCATGGCGGCGTCTCACGTCAAGAATAAGTCTAACTTTACCTCCTGGGGAGGCATCTTCAAAACGACGCAAAAGAAAGCGGCAACAAGCGGAAATCGGGGCAGACCGGCAAAAAAATACCGCCGTCCAATACCAGGCCACCAGGGAGAAGTGGTGGCCGTGCGGAGACACCGGACGGCGGTTTGCCCTACTGAGGCGTAAACACGCGTAAATTCGCAAACATGCCCGGCTGGGTCAATGATCTAGATCAAGAAATGTGCGATTTGCAGCGATAGAATAAATCTAAATAAGGAGAGTGCCATGACCATAGGAAAAGTCTGCAACCGCGAAGTCGTCTTCATCCACGCACAAGCATCTATTCCGGAAGCGGCGCGCCTGATGCGTGAGTACCACGTGGGCGATCTGGTGGTCATAAAGGAAAAAACAGGTAAGCGCGTTCCTGTCGGCATCGTCACCGATCGCGACATTGTCCTCGAGGTCATCGCCGAAGGCGTGAGCATGGACGACGTCAGCGTGGGCGACATCATGAGTGACAACCTTGTCACGGCGCGAGAAAGCGACGGTCTCCTCGAGACCGTCAAGGTCATGCGCGCCAAGGGCATTCGGCGCCTGCCCGTGGTCAATGACGACAACGAACTGGTGGGAATCCTGTCGGTGGATGATCTTATCGACCTGTTTTCGGAGCAGATCGTCGATCTCGCCCGGCTGATCGCACGTGAGCAGGGTCGGGAAAAAGCGGGAAGGAAGTAAACCGTTCGCGCCGGTCTTACTGAATCAGCTTGAGGGTAACCCCAAGTCCCCAGTCGGGACTGCCGTTGGCGAAACCTTTCAGAATATATCCCGTCAGCCTGGTTTTCTTGTCGAGCTTGTTGTTCAGGAACAGGGTGAGCTCGGACTGCCTCGAACCGCCGGACAGTGCCGCCTGCTGCGCATCGAACGCAAGACCTGCCGCGCGCACGGCATCCAGCTTGTGCGAGAAACCGATGGAGCCGTAGAAGACATTCTTGTAATCGGTGCCGGGCGGATCGCCGAGAATTTTATATCCTGCGGAGCCGAACATACTGTTGCTGTTGTAGTCCTTCTCGAAATCGAGCTGCACGGCGTAGTCGTTCTCGCCTGTTCCAAGATTATCCGTTTCATCCGCCGTGCCGAACTTGATCTTGCCCGTGAGATCGATGCGTGTGGATGTGGTCCCGAATAATTTGTGCGATCCCGCCAGGATGACGTCCCCCAAACCGGAATCCGTGCGCGTGCCGGTTTGCGTCGAGGTCCGTTTTACGGTCTGTGAACCCATTCCCATACCCCCGCCCCCACCTGAGACAACAACATCTCCTCTGCCCTCGACGCTGAGGTAGGAAACGGTGATGGAGGCCGCGTTGACATCGGTTTCATACCGCAACGTCACGGGGAAATACCATATTTTTGTCTTGGAGGAAGTTCCATAGTCCCCGGAGGTGTATTCCGCGCCCAGGATGATACTGGTTTCACCGTCTGTCGCCGCGCTTGCCTGGTGCGGAACAGGCAATAGCGTCGCGCACAACATGGAAATAACCGGCATGACATATTTATTCATAATCATTGATCGGCCTCTGGCGACATTCCGCCGCACCTTCTATGAACCGGGTTATTACTCGATGTATGGACTATACAAAAACCTCACGGTCATTCATTGATCGAAGTCAAAATAATCCAGAGGGATATTTTATGTGAAACCAGGCGTTGTTCGCGACACGCGGATTTCTAATAGCGGCATCAAATTCATCGACTGTAATTAATCTGCAAACCGTCCCGGGCCGGAAATTTGCCGGGTTTGCCTTTTTGCATAAGGCTGGATATCGTATCGGTACGTAACGATGGCAGGTAGTTCATGGTTGTTGTGGTGCCGGACACCATGCTCTCACCGGTGCTGATGATTTTTTTGAACGAACTACGGGTGGAAAAATGTACCAGTGTCCGCATTGCGGTAAGCCGGCGATCTCCGCGCTTAGAAAAACAATATTAGGTCCGGGCGTCCCTGTCGCCTGCCAGTCCTGCGGAAAAACCATAAAAATCACCTACCCGGCCTGGATGAAGGCCACCCTGCCGGGGGTGCTGGTCATGGTGGCCGCGCTGTTCTTCGAATCCAATCTGCTCATTTACGGGCTGAGCACCGTCGGCCTGGTGCTGATGATCGCGCTTCATCTGCTGTGGGTGCCGCTGGTCAAAGAGGAATAAGCGCGGCGACTCGTCCCGCGGAATAACACTGGCATTTCGTCCGGCATTCCTGTATTGTCCGCGCCGGCTGAATGGTCCAGGCTGCCGTAACGTCCGATCCAGCCATAAGTTCATCGCTCTCTGACCCACCTTCCTGGTTTCAGTTTCCCTGAGATTTCAGCATTCCGGTTGGCGACGATGTGTTCGCGCCAGCAGTTTTGTTATTGCCGTTGCCCACAGAGGGCCGACGGTCGCATCTCTGTACGCGTCAATGATATTTTTTAAGGAAACAACTTTAAGTGACATTTGAAAAACTGGCTTTACACCCGTCCATCCTCAAGGCGATCGCCGAGAGCGGCTATACCACCCCCACACCGGTCCAGATGCAGGCGATACCGCAGGCCCTTGAAGGCCATGACCTCATGGCCTCGGCCCAGACCGGCACCGGCAAGACCGCGGCTTTTGTGCTGCCCTCGCTGCATCGGCTGAGCACGCCGTCGACCAACAATTCCCGCGGCCCGCGCGTGCTGGTGCTGACACCGACACGCGAACTCGCGAATCAGGTGACGGCGGCGGCCATCAAATACGGCAAGCACATGCGCTTTCGCATCGGCAGCGTTGTCGGCGGCATGCCCTACCCGCCGCAAATGCGGCTGCTGTCCCAGCCGCTCGATATCCTGGTGGCGACACCCGGACGCTTGCTCGACCACATGGAACGCGGACGCATCGACTACTCGCGCCTGGAAGTACTGGTGCTCGATGAAGCCGACCGCATGCTCGACATGGGCTTCATCCACGCCGTGGAGAAGATCGCGGCGGCCACGCCGGCCGCTCGCCAGACGCTTTTATTCTCCGCCACACTGGAAGGCACCATCGCCAAACTGGCGAAGCGCCTTCTGAAAAATCCAAAACTCATCCAGATCAACACCGTGCAGGAACGGAATGAACAAATCGAGCAGCGCCTGCACCACGTGGATGACGGCGCCCACAAACAGCGACTGCTGACCCATTTGCTGAACGACGGCGACATGGACAAGGCCATTGTGTTCACCGCCACCAAGCGCGGCGCCGATCGGCTGGCCAAAACCTTGCATGCCAAAGGTCATTCGGCGGCGGCACTGCACGGCGATATGAACCAGAACCAGCGCAACCGTGCGATCACTAATTTGCGTTCAGGCATGGTGCGTTTGCTGGTGGCCACCGACGTCGCCGCGCGCGGCATCGACGTCTCCGGTATCACGCACGTCATCAACTTCGATCTCCCGAAAAGCGCCGAAGACTACGTGCACCGCATTGGCCGCACCGGCCGCGCGGGCGCCAAAGGCATCGCCATCTCGTTCGCTGCGCCGGACAATTTCCAGCAATTGCGCGACATCGAGCGTTACACCCGCCAGACCATCCCGGCCCATGTCATTCCCGGGCTCGAGCCGACCGTCCGCCCGCGGCAACAGGCTCCCTCGGGTCACCGTCGTGGCGGCCCGTCCGGCCACCAACCACGTCGTCAGGACGGTGCGCCGCGTCATTTCAATGGGAAAAACGGCGAGAATCGTCCCCGACACGGCCAGGGGCAGCGTCATGGTTCGGGTGGAACCGGCCGCAGTGCCAAGGCGTACGGTTAGCCGCCGCACCACGCCCCTTGGTGGGCCAAAAATCGGGTAACATTCTTCGGGCACTTGGACGCCGGCGAAACACAGGCGTATTATCGGCGACGGATACCGATGCTGGGATACTGAAGCCCACCTTTGCTTATGTCGAGACCAAGGAGCCTGGTTCAGGCCCGATCATCCGCCTATCCGGCCGCACGTTTTCAGGGATTGTTTGGAAAATTTGGCGCGGTCCACGATGCTTTACCCTTTCAACCCAGGAGTTAGATATGAATATCTTTGTAGGAAATCTGTCACGCGATGTCACTGAAGAGGATTTGCGGACGGCCTTCAGTGCCTTCGGTCAAGTCAGCAAAGCCACCATTCTTAAAGACAAGTTCAGTGGCGAGCCGCGTGGCTTCGGGTTCGTCGAGATGCCGGCCAAGGCGGAAGCCCAGGCGGCCATCAATGGCATGAACCAGAAGGACCTGAAAGGGCGCGCGTTGAACGTGAATGAAGCCCGTCCCAAGACCGAACGTCCGGGCGGTGGTGGTGGTGGCGGCGGCGGTCGCGGCGGTTTTGGAAATCGTGGTGGTGGTGCCGGCGGTGGTGGTTGGGGCAACCGTGGTGGCGGTGGTGGCGGTGGTGGCGGACGGCGCAGTTACTAGGCCCTCCGGTCTGCAACCCTGACCGGGTAGTTTCCAGCGTCTTATTCAACTGACATCAAAGCGGGACAATGCCAGACGATGGCTTGCTCCCGCGAGTCGGTATTTCAATATCTCTGTGCCTAACATGTGGCATGTGCCATAGATTTTATTTCACGATCCCAATAATCCCTGTGGCATCCCACGACTGACTCTTTATCCAAATGAAGTTACCACGCGGAACACGGCGGGTAGTATATTTCAACCGACACGGCTCAGACGACGTCAGTGGAGTCGACCCATGTCAGATCAGGAAAATAATGGCGCGCCGTTGCTGACCCTGAACCGCGCCGCGCGCCTGGTCGGCGTCTCGCGCGGGGCGCTCCAGAAAAGAATCAAAAACGGCGAACTGCCGACCTTCGAGGGCATGGTCAAGCCCGAGGATCTGTTGCGTGCCTACCCGGACACGCAACTGGAAGACGCTTCCGTTCTCGATCGCTTTACTCGCATCAAGGATGAGGCCTTTGCGCACCGGGTCCGCGAACGCCTGCTGCCGGAGCCTGAAGTACTGGCCGAACGCCTCACCGGCCTGGGACGCGAACTGGCGCGAGCCAAGGCACTGGTGGAACACTACAAGACCATTACCGACTGGCTGTACGACAAGTTCAGCGAGCACGAAAAATCCGGCGGGCAGGAAGTCAAAGGTATCGTGGGTCCGCTCAAGCTGTGGCTGCGGCACGAACTGGAAAAGGAATCGCGCAGCGATCATCTCCAATCGCTTGTCGTCAAGGAGAGCTTTCTAAGGCTAATGACCGCCACTGTCCGCCTGCTTCCAAACCGCCGCGAATTCTTCGTGGAGGGTTCCGATTCCATTCTGGATGCCGCGCTGCGCGCGGGCATTTCGTTGCGCTATGGATGCAGCAATGGCATTTGCGGCCTGTGCAAGGCAAAAGTGGTATCCGGCAAGACGCTGCCGGTGCGCCATTACGACTATCTCTTCAGCGAGGCCGAGAAGAACCAGGGCTATGTGCTGCTCTGTTCGCATACGGCGGTATCCGATCTGGAGATTGAAGCCAACGAAATCGGCGGTACCCGGGATATTCCAGCGCAGGAGATCGCCGCGCGCGTGAAAAAAATCGAGCGGCTCGGCGATGACATGGCGCTGCTGCACCTGCAAACGCCGCGCACCAAGCGGCTGCAATTCCTCGCCGGCCAGTCGGCGACGCTCGAGACCGGCAACGGCGCCGAGGCGGAATATCCGGTGGCCAGCTGCCCGTGCGACGACCGCAACCTGCAGTTTCACGTCCGTCGCGTCCCGGGCGACCGTCTCTCCGAATATGTGTTCCGCAGGCTCAAGAACGGAGATATCGTCAGCCTCACGGGACCCCACGGCGAATTCACGCTGCGCGAGGACTCGCCGCATTCGCTGATTTTTCTCGCCCATGGCAGCGGATTTGCGCCGATCAAGAGTCTCATCGAGCATGCCATGGCGCGGGACGTGGCCGAGTCCATGCATCTGTACTGGCTGGCCGGGAAAGACGGTCACTACCTCAACAACCTTTGCCGTGCGTGGACCGACGCGCTGGACAATTTTCTGTACACGCCGCTGGAGGCCGAACCGGCCAAATCCGGCGCGGCACTCAAACAAGTCGGCAAGGAGCATCCCGACCTCGCCGGCTTCGATGTCTATGCCGCCGGGCCCGCGCCATTCCTGACGGCGGTGAAGAAATTCCTGCGTGATCGCCGGTTCCCCGAAAACCAGCTCTTCACCAACCGTGTCAACGGATAACCGTCATAGATTTTCGATCGTCACCGGCGCGATGGCATCGGCGGGCGAAAAACCGAAAATCCGCGAATAAAAATAGAGCTCGGCCTCCAGCGCGCGCCGTATATTTTCCGCGCGGCGGAACCCGTGCGACTCGCCCGCCAATGGCACGTACGCCACCGGGATGCCTTTCGTGCGCAGGGCGTCCGCCATTTTTTCGGTCTGATCCGGCGGCACGACCTTGTCTTCCAGGCCCTGAAAGAAAATCACCGGGCACGACAACCGGTCCACGTGATAAATCGGGGAACGGTCGCGATACAAATCGCGATGCGCCTCGTACCGGCCAATCAGCCGGTCGAGATAGCGCGCCTCGAACTTGTGCGTGTCCCGGGCGAGCGACTCCAGATCGCTCACGCCGTAATAGCTGGCACCGGCGCGAAAAAGACCGTGGAAGGTCAGCGCGCACAGGGTCGTGTAACCGCCGGCGCTGCCGCCGCGGATGGCGAGACGTGCCGCATCCACCAAACCGCGTTCCACGAGATAGCGCGCGCCCGCCAGGCAATCCTCCACGTCGGCGACGCCCCACTGCCCCTCCAGCTTCAGACGATAGTCGCGGCCGTAGCCCGTGGATCCGCGGTAGTTCACGTCGAGCACGGCAAACCCGCGGCTGGTCCAGTACTGAAGCTTGAGATTGAGCGCGCTCGACGTTGCCGACGTCGGCCCGCCGTGACTCAGCACCAGCAGCGGCGGCTTCGCGCCGGCCGGCGCGCGGAAATCACGGTTTGCGGGCGGATAATAAAATGCATGCGCCGGTTCTCCGCCGGAGACCGGATAAGTCAGTGTCTGGGGTGCCGCGAGATAACCGGCATCGGGCGCCGCGGTGCTCGATGAACGCAGGATTTCATACCGGTGGGTCGTGAGATCGAGGCGCACCACGGCGGGCAGCATCGTGGGCGACGCCGCGACAAAAACGGCCTTGGCGTGATCCGCCGCGACACCGCCGATGTCGGTAAACGGCGTTTCGATGATATCCATCCGGCGCGTCTCGGTATCGAGCAGCGCCAGGCGCCATGTGGCCTCGCGGTTGAACGCGCACACGATGCGCCGCTCCGAGGCAAAGGCATAGGTGGACATGCCGAAGACCCACTGCGGCAGACCGAATTCCGCTTCCATCGGCGCCAGGGGCTCTATCTGTCCGGAACGGAATCGGTACAGATTCCACCAGTGGCTGCGGTCGGAAACAAAATAAAGCGTGCCATCCGGCGCGAAGGCCGGCTGAAAAACCGATTCGTCCCGGCTCCCGGCTACACGACGTTGGTTACTGAGTGCTCCACTCGACGCGATATCCGCCAGCCACAATTCGGTACCATCCCACGGCATGTCCGGATGGTTCCATGCCAGCCATGCCAGATGCGCGCCATCCGGACTCAGGTGCGGGGAGGCGTAGAAGTCATGTCCCGAAACCAGGCTGACGGGCTCGCCGCGACCATCGAGATTAACGGCCACGATCATATTGACCGGCTCGCCGCCGGCGCGGTGATCTTCGCACACGCATACGATGCACTGACGCCGTAGGTCGATTGCCGCGTCGGCATAACGCCGATTGGATTCCGGGGTGATCGGATGCGGTGCGCCCGCCGGCGCGAGACGATACAGGCGCTGATCGCTGTCGTTACAGAAATAAATCACACCGTTATCGACGGTAACCGCGCCGCCGCCGTATTCATGCGCCCGGGTACGGGCGCTGAACGGCGCGGGCAGGACATCCTCCGTCACGCCCTCGCGCCAGCGTACGATGGCATGGCGCCCGGCCTCCGCCGGGCGCAGCTCGCTCCAGTAAATATCCTGCGCATCGAGCGCGATCTGGCCAAGGCCGATCGAGCTCGATGCAATCTGTTCCGCGGTGATCGGCGAGGACCAGGAACCGTACGGCGCGATTTTCGGCGCGGCGCTCACGCGCCGATGTGCACGACGATGCGGCGCGCTCCGCCACGATGACGGTGCTCCCAGAGATAAACCCCCTGCCAGGTGCCGAGCGCGAGCCGCCCTTCGCTTACGGGGATAGATATCTGTGTCGCTGTCAGGGCCGATTTGATATGCCCTGGCATGTCGTCGGGGCCTTCGTTCCGGTGGGTATAAAGCGGGTCGTTTTCCTGCACGAGCCGGTTGAGCCAGTGCTCCAGATCGCGCTTCGCCGACGGATCGGCGTTCTCCTGGATCAGGAGGCTGGCCGAGGTGTGCTGCACAAAGAGCGTGCACAGGCCTTCCCGCACGCCGGCGTCGCGCACCAGCGCTTCGAGCTGGTCGGTGAATTCATGCAGACCCTGTCCGGGCGTGGCGATAGTGAGATGTTTGATCACGGCGGAAAATGGAATGGACAGGATTTACAGGATTAAACAAGGATTAACAAGATAAAACAATTTGGAAAAATAATCCTGTGAATCCTGCGAAATCCTGTTAATCCTGTCTATTTTCTGGTCGCCATGGCCAAGGTCTATTCCCGGCGCGATAATAAAAAATCGCCTTGGGCGGAGGCGCCAAAATGCGATATAGTGCCGCGTTCTTTCCATCCTTTCAGAGGACCCCCACATGAAGGCAGCCCACGGCATGGTGGTTTCCATGCACTATACCCTTACCGACGACAGCGGCGAGACGCTCGATTCCAGTCACGGGGGTGAACCGTTCAACTATCTGCACGGACACAGCAATATCATCCCGGGCCTCGAGAAAGCGCTCGAAGGCGCCCAGGCCGGTTTCAAATCCAAGGTTACCGTGGCGCCGGCGGAAGGCTATGGTGAGAAAAACCCGGAAGCGGTTTTCGAAGCGCCGCGCGAACATTTTCCGCCCGACATGAAACTCGAAGTCGGGGCGCGCGTCTATGCGGACGGGCCGAACGGGCCGATCACCCTCACCGTGGTCAAGCTCACGGAAACCGGCGCGGTCCTCAACGCCAATCATCCGCTGGCCGGCAAGACCCTGCACTTCGACGTCGAGATCACCACGGTCCGCAGCGCTACCCAGGAAGAACTCGAGCATGGACACGTGCACGGCGAGGGCGGCCACCAGCACTGATTCCAGGATCGGCACCGCGGCGCGCTATAAAACTTGCGCGTGAAAATTCACCACGGCGCCGGCGGTATCCTGCATCAGGACCGAATCAGGCGAGGCGCTCGGGCTGCTCGTCCGCGAGTCCGAGCACCTTGGCCGCCACCGCAAAAGCTTCCGCGCAAAAGGCATCGATGTCGGCCCAGCGGTCCGACGATTCGATTTCCTCGGTCAGACCATGGGTGATGACCCGCAGGCGGTGCGAACCTTCGTGTGCCCGGCTCCGGGGATTCTTCTCCGCCGTCACGTAAAATCCGGGTTTGTCCTCGCCCTCGCGCACGAGCGCGAGGATGTACTGGTATTTCACGGCATCACTGCTTTCAATCTCTCCCAGCACCACCCCGGTATATTCGCCGAACTGGTAACGGCGTTGTGGAATCGCGGTCTGGATTTTCGGTGCTTCCATGATTGTTCCCCGGTAAAGGTTCGGCAGAAGCAGACATGATAATCGCGCCGGCATCGGCGTGCACAGAATTGGCACAACGTCGTCGGGACAGGCTGTGGAGCAACCCCTGACTAATCCGGGGAACCAAGCCGTGTGCGGCGCGGAGAAACAGCGGGGCGCGGTTTTTCCGAATCGTTAATATTTGACCACAGTTTTATGCTCCACACGGAACTGCCCAGCCATTTTATCAGCTCATCATAGGGAAGCGGCGGACTGATGAAATAACCTTGCGCCTTGTCGCAGCCAAGAGAGGTCAACAACTGCAGCGTTTCCGGATTCTCCACCCCTTCCGCCACCACCTGCAGGTTCATGTTGTGCGCAAGGTCAATAGTAGAACACACGATCACCGTGTCGTTGGTGTCAATGCTGTCGGGGCGGCCATGCTTGATCTCGGCCACAAAGGATTTGTCTATCTTGATTTCACTCACGGGTAAATTTTTGAGGTTGGCAAGCGATGAATAGCCCGTACCAAAGTCATCGATCGAAACTCGCACGCCCATGGCGTTGAGACGCAACAAAATCTCCAGCGCATGACCGGGATCCGACATGACCGCGCTTTCGGTCAGCTCCAGCGTCAGCCAAGACGGTTCCGCCTTCCACTTCTTCAGCACTTCCATGACGGATTCCACGAAATCCGGTTCATGGAGATTCATCACAGAAAGATTGACAGCGACGTCAATTGGAATCCCCATACCACGCCAGCGGGCGCATTGTTCCACCGCGCGGCCCAGAACCCACCGTGTCAGCGGTTTGATCAAGCCGCTTTGCTCGGCAAGAGGAATGAATGAGTCCGGCAACATGATCTCGTTATTGGCGCTGTGCCAACGCACCACCGCTTCAGCACATATCACCTCACGGGTTTTAGCGGAGATAACGGGCTGATAATAAAGCTCCAGGTCCTCGCTCTCGATGGCCTGACGCAGCTCGCGCTCCAGGGTCATTTGCACGAGCTTGTGGCTATGCTGCGAGCTGCTGAAGAAGGCGTAGCCACCCTTGTTCTGCTTGGCATGGTACATGGCGACGTCCGCCTCGCGCAGCAGGGTTGTCGCGTCAACACCATGTTCGGGATACAGCGCGATGCCGATGCTGATGCCGATATTGAGCCGATGCATCCCCACAATAAAGAGTTGCTCCATCGCCTTCACCAGTTTCTGGGCAACCGTCGCCGCCTGCTTGGCGTTGGCGATGTTCGGCACAACGGCCGCGAACTCGTCGCCGCCAAGCCTGGCAATGAGTTCTTCTCCGAGTTTCGCCACTGTCTCCTCATCAAGGCGCACGAAAATGTCGGAATGCCGCAGCACCCCTCTCATGCGGGTGCTCACCTGCTTCAGCAGTTGATCGCCGATATCATGGCCGAAGGTGTCATTAACCTCCTTGAAACGATCGAGGTCCATCACGAACAGGGCGAAAGGAGACTCGGTGCTGCCGGAGGCTACCGCCCGTTGACGCAACTGCTCATGGAAATACATGCGGTTCGGCAGGTTCGTCAGCGCGTCGGTAAACGCTGTATGCTCAAGCGTTTGATGCATGCTTCTAAGTTCCGCGCTGAGGGCGTTGAAATCCTGCGTCAGCTCGTTGAGCTCGGCATTCCTGCCCGGCGGCAGTTGCTCGCCCAGGCGCGCCGGGTCTTTCCTGACAAGACGCAAGTGCTGCTTCAGCACCGCGAGGGGGCGCAGCGTCGTGCGGTGCAGCATTATCAATGCCGCCGTCACAACCGCAAGGATAATCAGGGCCGCAAAAGCCGTCACGGCGTAACGGATGTGGGCGAGTTTCCGGTCGAGTTGGTGGATATCCTCCAATACCGCCACCGTCAGGATCGGCTCCGAACGGCCTGACATGAGCGTGTACTCCACCATCAGCGTCTGCGCCATGGCATCCGGCGCCGGCCATGCGCTGGACTTATACGCCACCTTGCCGTCCGGCCATGTCAGCTTGACCGGCATACCCAGCGCCGTTTCAACCGGGATCAGGTTGGGGGTGGGATCGGAAACCACCTCAAGGTAGCCCTTGGGACGCAGACCGCCGATGGGAACGATCACCGTAAAAAACGGCCTCCCCTCCACCACGCAGGGTTCGGAAAGGACGCGCAACCGGGCCGGGCCCTGGCGCTGACGCGCCTGCGCCGCCAGATCCGAACAGACGAAGTTCGTTTTTGCAAATATGGGGGAACCGTCATCGGCTATCGCGATCGGATTGAAGTCCAGATCGAACGCATGCAGCTCTTGCAGGTTGACAACGCTGGCGGTCACGAAATACTGGTGGAATTGATTTTCCATCAGCCCCGCAAGCGTGCGCTCATCGCGCTGGTCGAAGGCGCGCTGGAACTCGGTGCTGCCCTGAGCGGTCAGGCCGAGATCGCGCGACCTAGCCTCGAGGTCTTTCAACAGGTCATGCGTTTTCAGCTTCAACATGCCCACCAGCGAAGTGCGGTGGTTTTCCAGTGTTTCCTGCCGGTAGATTTCCCCTGTCGCCAGCGCAAGCCCAAGACCGAGTAATCCCATCGCGATGATGGTCATACCCAGAGAGATGCGCATGGAAAAGCGCCAGACACGCATGGATGTATTCCCCGGTTTTGTTGTTGGTGGCTACTCCTTCAGGTACGGATAATTTTTATTCTTCCATTCCTCGAAACCGCCGCGGAACCAGTAGATATTGGTGTACCCGCACGCCAGCGCCTTGCGGCTTGATTTGACGCTTCGTCCGCATTTGGGACCGTTGCAGTAGAACAGAACCGGCGAAGATTTTTTGGGAATGACCTTGGCGAGCGATCCGCAAGTCGTTTTGATATCCGGCAGGCTCACGGAACCCTCGAGGTAACCTTGCGTCCTGTCCTTGCGTATACGCGCATCGATGATAACCAGATCCGGGATCTTCTGGACGATATCTAGCACTCTTTCTGCATCCACCTTGGTGGTACCCGGAATTGTATCCGGCGCAACAATCTTTTTTTCCTCCTTTTTTTCCTCTACCGCCTGGGCGGGACCCGCGAAACCAAGCACCGTGACGACGGCAAAAAGGACAGACAATAGGAAACGCTGGCTTGCCATGTTAAGCACTCCTGTCAAATGGAACATGAAGCAATATGAGCAATATGAGCAATATCCATACCACTCTTTAGAATCGGTAATACCCCAGTAAAATAGTCTGAAATAGTCCCGGTACGGATGGAAAATGCCGGCGTTTCAGGAACGATCAGGGTTTTTGTATGATGCCGCTGGCCCGCACCGGGGGCAGACCATACCGGCCGGCAAACAGTCCTGTTCGCCGGCCGGATCGGATACAAGAAAAACTGACCATGAAGGAGAGCGACATGAAGTTCCTCATCGCGATCATCAAACCCTCGAAGCTGGACGATGTGCGCCAGGCCCTGTCGAGTATCGGCGTGCAGGGCATGACGGTCACCGAGGTCAAGGGTTTCGGACGCCAGAAGGGCCATACGGAACTCTACCGCGGCGCGGAGTACGTGGTGGATTTCCTTCCCAAGAACCAAGATTGAAATCGCCGTGGACACGGGCATGACGGAACGCGTCATCGAAACCATTACCCAGACCGCGAGGACCGGAAAGATCGGCGACGGCAAGATTTTCGTTTATGATCTCGAACAGGTTGTGCGCATCCGCACCGGCGAAACCGGATCGAACGCCCTATAAATAACAATCCCACCACAGGAGTAATTATTATGACTATCTGCAAATCTTGGAGACTGGGCGTTGTCTTGCTGCTGCTTGTCGCGCCGACGCTTGCATTCGCCGCGGAAGCGCCGACGCTTAACATGGCCAACACAGCCTGGATGCTGACCGCTTCGGTGCTCGTGCTGTTCATGACCATTCCCGGGCTCGCCCTGTTCTACGGCGGACTGGTGCGCACCAAGAACGTGCTTTCCATCCTGATGCAGTGCTTCGCCATCACCTGCATGGTATCCATCGTCTGGGTGCTGTTCGCGTACAGTCTGGCCTTTGGCGACGGCGGCGCCGGCAACGCCTGGCTCGGCGGCATGGGCAAGGCGCTGATGGCCGGCATCGGCGTGAACACTCTCAAAGGGGACATTCCTGAGACAGTGTTCGCTATGTTTCAGATGACATTCGCCATCATCACGCCGGCGCTCGTGGTGGGCGCTTTCGCCGAACGCATGAAGTTCTTCGCCATGCTGCTCTTCAGTTTGCTGTGGCTGCTTATCGTGTACGTGCCGGTCTGTCACTGGGTCTGGGGCGATGGCTGGCTGCAGAAACTCGGCGTGATGGACTTTGCCGGCGGCACGGTGGTGCACATCAACGCCGGTGTCGCCGCGCTCGTGGCGGCGCTCGTGCTCGGCAAGCGCAAGGGTTTTCCGGAAACGGCGATGCCGCCGCACAACCTCACCATGACCGTGATCGGCGCCTGCATGCTGTGGGTCGGCTGGTTTGGCTTCAATGCCGGCAGCGCGCTC
>Ga0209542_10007244_pt1 | contig 21204 bp, 27 predicted proteins | sample RifCSPhighO2_01_FD_184028 | JGI IMG/M metagenome (GOLD analysis project Ga0209542, IMG submission 184028) | Soil microbial communities from Rifle, Colorado - Rifle CSP2_plank highO2_0.1 (SPAdes) (version 2) | ecosystem: Environmental > Terrestrial > Deep subsurface > Rock core/Sediment ... | reverse complement strand
ACGCGAGTACAACCGCACGCCACACTCCAGCTTAAAATACAAAACGCCCAATCAAGTGTTCAGGGACAAACAAAAAAATGGAGCCATAAGCGCTGTCACGTAACACGTAATCAATTTAGCAGCCACCGGAAAATTCACTCCGCTCGAAATTTCAAATAAAGTTCCGGGCATTAGCAATGATAATGTGCGAAGGATAGCTATACGACACAGAATTCCCATTCCTTCCCGAAAAGACCTGGCAAGGGATGAAACACTTTCAAAGTCATTTGTGTATGCGCGACGGGCTTTGGATATGTCTCTTGAAAAATGCAGCAGATTACTTGGCATTTCGCTCAATACTGCTAGCAGGTGGGAAAACAGATTTTTTGGAAGAGCGGTTAAAAAAACGCTGCAAAAGCTCATGCGTTCCCGCGGGAAGGCACATGGCCAGCGGCATCTTATGCGCAAAATGCTTGAGTTGACGGATTCAGATGGCGCCCATAGGTATTCAATTCGATTATTGTCACGGCTTTTTGGCGTGGACGGAACCACTATTGAATCTGCAAACAATTTTCCACCCGCAATCAGGTCCCCCGAAGAAATTCATGCCGTAGGAATAAAATCCCGCAGAACTCAGAAACGTGTGGGTGAAATTTTTTCAGAAGCAAAGGCTGATTTGGAAAGGCTGATGAGGCTGCCAACGCCCAAAAGCAACGGAAAACTAATCTTTAATCTAACCACTAAGGAAAGCGGTGAACTCGAACGTTTAATGCTCCGGCATATAGATTTTATTCCGACAAATCCAGTGCTTGAAAGCGGAAGGTTAATGCTGCAACGGAAAATTCCTGTGCTTAAATCTCTTTTGCTTGAAGTTTTCAGGAGTCCTGGGTACTGGGTTTCAAAAAGTGAACTTGGAGAAAAATTTAATCTTGATGCGCCTGAACTTGGCAAGCTGCTTGAAGAAATAAGCGAAAAACACGGGGTAGGCCTTGTGAAATTAATTAATGGTGGCGTTTTCATAAATCCTGACGTTGTTTATCTATTAACTCCTGCAAATGGAAGCACTCAGCCTAATCATAGGCATACTATTTAATTGCCTTTTCACCATTCTTAGTTCATGCCTGATTTTCTCAAGCTTGCCTCCACAAAGGATGTTCCCGTTCCCAAGCTTCTTCTAGACCAAATTGTTGGGCAGGACCGCAGTGTCGAGCTCATACGAAAGGCCGCTGTGCAGAGAAGGAACGTGCTCCTTGTGGGGCTTCCCGGCACCGGAAAATCCATGCTTGCAAAGGCGATGTCTGAAATAATGCCAGTGCAGCGGCTTGCGGATGTTTTGATTTATCCAAATGAGGAGGACCCAAACAATCCCGCAGTGAAGACCGCAAAAGCGGGGGATGGGCAGAAAATAATGGAGGCTTCGCGCATTGAGATGCGCGCGCAGGACGATAACATGCGCCTCATAGGTTTTATTCTCCCGATGGGCTGGTTTCTTCTCACATATGTTCTCTGGTCGCTTAAGTTCATGCCGGATGTCGTGTACGCGGCAACGCTGATACTTGGCGGATTTTTGATGGTTGGGTTTGTATTGGGCTCTCAGATGCGCGTGCGAAACGTTGCAGTGCCCCCAAAGCTTCTTGTAAATAATTCTGGAAAGAAAACCGCGCCGTTCTTTGAGGCAACAGGTGCAAGGGCGGGCGCGCTTCTTGGTGATGTGAGACATGATCCGTTGCAATGCCATTACGGCTTTAACGAGCTTTATGTGCAAAAAGAAGGCAGTAAAAACCTCGAATTCATAAAAAAACCTTTTATTCAGCTCTGGGATGAGATGCGGCAAAAGTATCCAAAAGAGATTATCAAAACCGAGAAAGGCTATGAGGCATTAATGCTTCCAGCAGAGGAGAGAATTTACACCTTAGGATACAAAGGCAGTAAACCGGTTCTTTCACGAATACTCTCACTCAACCGAAGGCCATTTGAAGGCGAGCTTGTCGATATAAAGTCCGGTGCCGCAAGCATTTCCGTTACTCCTGAACATAAGGTTGATGTGCCAGATAGCTATAAGCTGGCAGCAAATATTTCGTCAGCCGACAAGCTCATAAAACTTTTAACCGAAAAAATTCAGGCAATAAGCAGATAATTTTCCATCCAAATTCTTCTGTTGTCGCCTTCCGCTTCTCGTCAGGATTCTTTCGGTGCAAACCATTCGCACCTTCGCGGAATTTTTTCCTACAGCCGCGCGGCATTCGGCTTAAACCTTTCGCCCTCTTGTGAGGCCAAAAGGATTTAATGCCTCTGCCGCGCCAAAAAGCCTCCGGAAAAAATTCCTTTCACGGAGGTGGTTCGAATGGAGTTTTCAAAAGAATTTCAAATTCTTCCTCCGACATCGGAGGAAATAATCGCGGCACAAAAGTTGCTGGAAACGGATTCAGAATTCCTTACAGACAGGGAACTCTGGATTTTGTCAAACTATTTTGAGGAAGGTGATTGGGAATGAACTGTATGGCTTTGCCATACTTGGCACCGGCACCGAACCCTGCACCGGAATATAATCCTCTCAAAGAGGCTTCTGTTATGGTGCCTCTTATCACTGAGCAGGATATCATTAGCACATATTCTGCCAAAGAACAGTTTTCTTGCAGGAAATATTCTGAGTACCAGAAACTGATTGCAGAAAATCCAAGCTTTGGTTACAAGAGGGCTGCCAAAATTCTGGGAGTCAAACCCGGAAAGACCCGCTGGTGGCACACCAAGGGCGAGAAGCGGGCGGTTCCATTGCCGCTCAAGGCTGCGCAAAAACTCAAAGACGCCGGGCTTCTTCCATTTTACGAAAATCACAAAGACGCCGAGATTATCTTCAATATGCTCGGTGTATTGTTTGGCGATGGCGGAGTAGATGCCCTCTACAACGGGGTTGCATTCATCTCTTCGGACAAGAACGACATTGATTTGTGGGAATCAGATTTGCGCAGGGCATTTCCTTCAGCAAATGGGAAGATTGATATTATTGAAGGCGGGGAATACGGTCACTCGTATAATATCCGGTGTTACGACCGCTCAGTTATCAGATTTTTTGCGGCGTTAGGCGCTCCGGTCGGGGACAAAGTAAGCAATTGTGTACTCCTTCCAAAATGGATTTTCAACTCTTCGGATAACTCAAGGGCGGCTTTCCTTGACGGCTATCTTGCTGCTGAAGTTTCCGTAGTGAGATGGCGAGCCGACTCGCTTGGAAATTTCCGATTTACCGATTTTGCCGTGGGCATTTCAAAGATTGAATTCCTTGAAAATGAGCACCGAATATTTATGAAAAGCCTTGAGGCGCTTCTTAAATCTGTCGGGATTCAAACCACAGGGAACATCCACAAAAACTCCGGTGCCGGCACACACCGCAAAGACGGTGCCTTTAGCGCCTCTTATAGAATATTCATAAGAACGACTTTTCATCGTGTGCTTTTCTTCAACGAGAAATTTCAGTTACGGTACGCGTCATGGAAAAAGAGGAAAATGGTGAAAGTAATACAAAAGGCCGTTTACGAGAAAAACGGCCAGCAAATCCCAGAAAATTACCTGCCAGAAAGTTAAACCGGGTGTGTCAAATTATACTAGGCGATTCAATGGAAAAAATTGATGGGCTCGAAGAAAAAGTAATGCTATTAATTAAAGCCAGGCAGGCCGGAAAACTTTCAGATTTAAGGCAATACCACGAAGCGCTTTCGGATTTGGATAGGGAACTGCTCGAATCAATCTTCACTGAAACTTGGGTACGTGGTTCTTTCTACAAAAAGCCAATGGGCTATGCCGAGAGAATGGGCCTGATAATTGCAAAATACCCCGATGCTTACAAGCCTTGGGACAAAAACCAGGAAGAGAAACTAATCGAACTGCACAATGGTGGGAAATCAATAAGTGAAATCGGCGAACTAATGCTCAGGCAGAAGGGTGCCATTAGTGCGAGGCTGAAAAGGCTCGGAGTGATAAAATAACAAATCGTACCACAAAGAATTATAATTCCATTAACGGAAGTATCTCTTATGGCCGGATTATTTGCGCACGAGTGGATTGCAAAACTGGTTTTGGGTAAGCTTTCCAAAAGGGGCTTCATTTCTGGCTACGAAAACATCGATGATTATTTTTTCGGGGCAATAGCTCCTGATATAAGATACATAAACAATTCAGGGCGGGACATCACGCACCGGCCTTTTGGGGAGAATTCTATTTTTGAGGCATTGAAGGTAAGTAGTTCTTCAATGCCTTTCATTGCAGGCTATGAAACGCACTTAATTGTTGACGGCACATGGGCAAATGACAACGGTGCACTTGGAAGGAGCATCTACCAAAATTATGGCGTTAACGCAAATAATCCCATCCAAAAATTTTCCCTGTATCTGGCTGTTGATGATTATTTTCAGGCGGAAGCCGATTGGGTTTTTCCTTTCGAAAGTTCAGGCAATATCCTGCGGGCAGATGACCTGTCTATTTTATTGAAACTTGGGTTCGGGCAGAAAGATATTGCCATATTCAAGGCAGCCGCAGCGGCATATGTGCGGGCTCCCGGGATTATCAATTTCAGGCCATTTAACATTCTGCCGAATAATTTTGACGAAACACTGCTAAGAAAAATTGCCGACCAAATTCCTGCGATGACTTCTTTTCTCAAGGAGTTCAGGGATGTTTCGGTAGAAAAGTGCGTGGAGTCCTTGGAGCGGTATTTATGATAACGCCCCAAAAAATATTCATGATTTTTACACTGGTGTTTCTTGCCATTATCCTAGTTTTCGCCCTGTTCAGTTACGGCAGCCTCATGCTCTATTTCTACAATTTTTTCACTGCCGTGGACTGATTGGCTTAACATAATGCACCCTATATAATGATTTTGGAATCACTAGCTATCATGGAATTCAGGGCTAAAGAGGAAAATGTCACTTCCGTGCAGAAGCGCCCGTTCAAGGGCCATGTTTACAATGTCACAACCGAGACCGGAAATCTCTTTGTTGAAGATATTCTCGTTCACAATTCCGGCGGCCTTGGAACCCCGCCTCATTTGCGCGTGGAGCCCGGAATGATTCACCGCGCCTCTGGCGGAGTTTTGTTCATTGATGAGATTGCAACCCTTTCCATGAAATCTCAGCAGGAGCTTCTCACTGCAATGCAGGAGAAAAAATATCCAATTACAGGCCAGAGCGAGATGAGCTCGGGCGCAATGACGCGCACCGAGCCTATCCCGTGCGATTTTGTCCTTGTTGCCGCGGGAAATTATGAGGACCTTGAGAAGGTTCACCCGGCACTTCGCTCAAGGATTCGCGGGTACGGATATGAAGTTTACATGAACCTTGAAATGGACGATAATGAGGAGAACAGAAACAAGATTGTGCAGTTCGTTGCGCAGGAAGTCACAAACGATGGGAAGATTTCGCATTTTGCAATGGACGCCGTTGAGGAAATAATTTTCGAGGCAAGAAGGCGCGCCGGAAGAAAAAACAAGCTAACCCTTAAGCTGCGTGATCTCGGAGGCCTCGTGCGCGCGGCAGGAGACATTGCAAAAGAAAAGAACCACAAGTTCACAACGCGCCAGGACATCATAGAGGCGAGAATGAGCGCAAAAACTCTTGAGCAGCAGATGGTTGGCAAGATGATTGATGAGAAGAAGGATTACGATGTTTATTTGCGCGAGGGCTCGGCAATAGGGCGCGTAAATGGCCTTGCCGTAATGGCAGATGGCGATGCCGGCCTTGTAATGCCAATCGAAGCCGAGATTGCGCCCGCGCAATCCGCAAGCGAAGGAAAGCTGATTGCAACAGGAAAGCTTGGGGAAATTGCAAAGGAAGCCGTGCAGAATGTTTCGGCAATAATTAAGCGCCTCTCAGGCAAGGACATTTCAAAGAGCGATCTGCACATCCAATTCCTGCAATCTTATAGCGGCGTTGAGGGGGATTCTGCTTCAGTTAGCGTTGCAACAGCGGTTGTTTCCGCGCTTGAAGGGATTCCGGTCAAGCAAAGCCTTGCAATGACCGGCTCTCTAAGTGTTCGCGGCGAAGTCATGCCGGTTGGCGGAGTGACTTCAAAAGTTTCAGCGGCAATTACTGCGGGGTTTGCAGAAGTGATAATTCCAAAGTCCAATATGGGCGATGTTGTGCTGACCGCGGAGCAGGCAAAGAAGGTGACCCTTATCGCGGTTTCAAATCTTTCCGAAGTTTTAGAGAATGCGTTCGTGAAAGGCGAGAAAAAGGACAGGCTGCTTGCAAGCCTTAAGAAGCTGATGAAGGATGCCTCGGCGAAAGATTCGGTGAAGGGAAAGCCGGGCGCCGCAATAACTTCAATTTAATTAGGCTATTTTCAATTCAGCAAAATTCTTCCTTCGCTGAAAATGAAATCCCCGTTCTTTAGTTTCTGCGTCTTGTTCGTGCTCTTGTTCTTGAACTCGACGCTCTCGCGCGAATTTATCGATTCAACAGTGCCAATCCACTTGCCGTCCCTGCTATAAACCGGCAGACCCACAAGGAGCTTTGTGATTTTCTTGCGCAAATCAAGAACCTGTGAAACCCTGTATGCCGCAAGCCCGACAATGAACATCGCAAAAGCGTTTATGCCAAACCATGTAATGTCCGCGTACGGCTTGCCAACTATTACCTGCCTTCCTGCATCGAGTATGTACCAGAGTATGAACACAGCCGCCGCTGAGAGGAAATATTTCCTGATGTTGTATGCCCTCTTAAGCTGCAGCGCATCCACGCTCTTTCCTATGACAAATGAAATCGATGAGAGTGCCAAAAAAAGAAGCATCTGCCCGATCGCTTCGGAGACCCTCACAAGGATTGTTCTTCCAAGCAGGCTGAATTCAATTACCGAGGCGTATACCCCGAACACGAAAAGCAATATTGTCATGAGGTAGAAGGGAAAGCTCACGCGCTGCAGCGAGAGGCTGCCAATAACCGTTTTCACGGCGCCGGCAATCCTGTATTCAAGCCCTGTTCCCTTTAGTATCAAATATGTTCCCACTACAAGCAGCATGCTCCGGAAGAAGAGCTCTTCAGAGTTCATGAATGCGAGTATTCCCCAGAGCAAAACAACCGTTCCGGGAACGAGTATGAATGTGCGCGTGAAATCGGGGTCCTGCAGCGCCCTTTTTATTGTAAAATAAGTGCTCTCAACTTCGGATGCCTGTGAAACTATTATTGTCTCTTTTGAAACTATCGGCGCCCTGCTCTGCAGAATCGGTATTACTTGGTCATCCTCAGCGCCGTCCGTTACAAGCACAAAGCCTGTAGCCGGGAATTTGTCAAGCACCATTTCAAGCTGTTGGGAAATTTTCCTATCGGACTCATACCCTGTTTTTCCATGGCCTGTGAGCACCGCAACTTGCGCATTGGATGTTGCCTTTACTTCCTCGTATTTTTTCACGGCGCCAAAGATGCTGTTTGAATCTGAATCTGTCGGGTCTGCAAGCGCGAGTTTTGCCGCGGCCTTGATGCATTCATCCTTGCCTATAATGGGCCCCTGCACCCCCGCCTTTCTTCCAAGGTCGTTGTCGCGGTCAACGCACAAAACCAGTATATTTTCGTTCTTATCCATTAGCAAGCACTAACCCAAAGCCAGATACCTATATATAGGATTCCAGCATTTAATAATTTATTATCAAGGTTTAATTAAGGTTTTCTGAAATGGTGTCTTTGAAGGACCAGGGGCATTCTGCCGCAGACCACGAGTTTGAGGAGCATCCTCACGGTGAAACCCGCGGCCATCCGTCACATGACGAAAAGGAGAAGAATTTCAAGCAGGGCATTTTCATTGCGCTGCTCGCTGTTTTTGCGCTCATTCTTTTTTTCGTGCTCAAAACCTTTTCCGCGCTTTTGCCAAATCTTTGGTGGATTGTAATCGTTGTGCTGATACTCTATTTCATTTCAAGCTATGGCTACCTTCTCCAGCTCGCAGATTATGAAAGGGCTGTCATTTTCCGCCTTGGAAAAGTAAATCGTGTGGGTGGCCCTGGCTGGGCGCTTGCGTTCCCGCCGATTGAGGCTTATAATGTCGTTGATTTGCGCACAAAAACTTTGGATATTCCAAAGCAGGAAGTCGTAACAAAGGACAATATTGAGGTCACTGTTGATGCAGTCATTTATCTCAAAATAGACAAGGACAACCAGTCCGTGATAAACAGCATCATTGAAGTTGATGATTACCTAAAGGCATCAGAGCTTTTTGTTTCAGGCCTAATCAGGGACAAGGCCGGCTCAATGGATTTAAGCGAACTCATTTCCAATGTAGAGGAACTAAATGTCGTGCTCAAAAAAGAGCTTGAGAGGCTTGCAAAGAAATGGGGCGTTGTAGTTGAGGAAGCGGTGATACAGGACATACAAATCCCAAAGGATGTTCTTGACTCGATGCATGCGCAAAAAATTGCGGTGCAAAATAAGCTCGCGCGCCTTGAGAGGGCCGAAGGGCACAGGGCGGAAATTGAGGCCGTGATGTCTGCTGCCGAGAAGCTAAATGACCGCGCGCTTGCTTACTACTACATCAAGGCACTTGGAAAGCTCGGCGAGAGCAAGAGCACGAAAGTGATTTTCCCAATGGAACTTACAAACCTTGCAAAATCCCTTTCAGGCGATAAGGGGCTTTCTTCGGACGCTCTCGAAGGGCTTTTTCGAAAGTACGCGCCGCTTGTAAAATCGCTTGCGCAAAAAGAAAAGAAAAAAGGGAAGAAGAAATAAGTTCGCAAAAAAAATTCCAAGCAGGCTTCTCATTTCCCAGATTCCCTAATCCTATTGAGCCTGTATCTCACCGAAGGAATATAGAGAACCATGTAGAGAGCAACGAATGCAACCACTCCGCCAACCGCGGCTTCCCAGTAATTGAATATTTCCGCGGTTTCGATAAATGCGCCAATGAGAAGCGTTACAAGCGCGAGCATTAGCAGAAGCACCGTATCAATGAACACTATGCGAATCTCGTGCTTTTTGAATGTTTTTTTCGATATTGCAGAGGATATTATTCCGCCGGCAATCGCGGCTATGAAGTATGCCATGATTTCAGGGATCCCGTGCGGCAGATAGCTAATCGCGCGCACGATTCCCGCATCAAGGCTTTTTGAAGTTATCTCAAGGCCCACAAAAAGCCCGATTACCGATGCGTTCCATCCCAAAAGGAAAAGGGCCCCCGCGCCCCATATTAAAGAAAATATTATCGCAAGCACCATCACCCAGTTGTTGTTGTTAAATATCAGCCGGAAACAGGCCTCAAAGCTTTTTGTTTGCGAGTTAAAGCACTCCTCCGCCCCCACGACTTTTCCGGTTATGCCGCTGTAAACATTTTGCTGCTCTGAAAATACCTTGTCCTTTTCAGGGAGCATGCACGAGAGGCCAAAAGGCGATGATTTGCAGTCCGCATTGCTCTCAGGCAGGGCAACTGCCCAGAAGCTGTATGTGATTATCATCCCGACAAAAATCCAGCCGTATATGTGCAGGACATCAAAGTGCGTTCCAATGAATGAAAATGGCATGTCCTCTTCTGAAACCTCCTTCTCCTCGCTTCTTGCAAGGAGCTCATTGATTATTGGCATAAATGCAAGGGAAACGAAGGCAATCGCAAGCACCGAGCTGCTTTCGGGGAATGTGTGGTATGCGATAAAGAGTGAAATTGTGGTGATGGCAAAAGCGATGAAAAAGAGGGTTATAGGGTGCCTTTCTGCGCCTTCTGTCGTAATAAGCGATTCGAGCACCATTACAGCAAAACAGCCGTAGTGGTTTAAATAGGTTTCTGGGGACTGATTAGTAATTGTTAGGCAATCAATTTTTCAGGGGTTTTTTGAATGGGTAAAGAGCTTGTTTTTCCGGGTTCAGTGCTAGGTTACGAGGAAGAATTCGTGGCGGGAGCGCACGCGTTTGAGAGCGAGGGAGCGGTTTTTTCCGATTCTGTTGGGTCAAAAGTGCTTGATACCACTAAATACGAGGCAAGTGTTGAGAAGGCAACCCGCGGGGTAAAAATCACCGAGCGCGGCTGCACAGTAACCTGCATTGTAAGCTTAGTGAAAGCCAACACTGTTCTTGTTGAGATTAAGGATTCAGAGATAAATGGCGAGGCGCGCGTTGTGCACGACCGCAACGGCTCTATTAATGTCCGGAACATGGCAAACAGCTATGTGCAGAGCACAGAGGACTGCTACCGCGCAGGCGACATTGTCAAGGCAAAAGTAATTGATGTTACCGCTTACGGAATAGAGCTTGAGACCCGCGCGCCAGAGCTCGGAGTCATAAAGGCCTACGGAATAAGGTCAAGAAAGCCGCTTCATTTAATTGATGGGAAGCTAAGGGACCCCGCAACCGGGGCGATTGAGGAGAGGAAAATTTCTGTTGATTATTTGCTCAAGTAATGGATTGATTTAAGGGGATGGATTGGATGAAAATAGATGTGCTAAAAAATGAGAAGAATTTTGTCGAGTTCACAATAGAAGGGCAGAGGCATACTCTTCCAAACCTTCTAAAGCAGAAACTGCTTGAAAATAAGAGCGTGGAATTCGTCTCATATGTGCTCGAGCACCCGATGGACAAAAGCGCGAAGTTCGTTCTGCGCACCGATGGGAAATCCCCAAAGAAAGCGCTTGAGGACGCGGCAAAGGAAATAGAAGAAGAGCTTGATGACTTCTCTAAAAAAGTCAAAAAGGCCTTAAAATAACCTTTTTCTTTTCGTTACACAAAAAGAAAAAGCTTAACCAAAAAGAAAAGTGTATTTTCTTTTATGCCAAAAAGTTTTTGGGACAATCTCAAATGGCTTGACCCGTTCACTTACGTGGACAAGTATCTGATGCCTGTTGTGAACCCAAAGGGCGACAAATTAATTGAAAATATTGTTTACGTTCTTTCCGCTCTCATTTTTGCGTATGTTCTCTACAATTTCGTGCTCGCTGGTTTACTTGGCACAAGCGCCCCTCTTGTGATTGTTTACTCCGGCTCAATGGAGCCTGTGCTCTACCGCGGTGATGTTGCCATTCTCACAGGCTCGAAAGATTTTACTGTTGCGCAGGCGGATGTGGATTTCCCCGTGGGCGGCAAGAGGCTTTCCGATTTTGCGGAGATTGGCTATGCCCAAAACGAAAAATATGGGCTGCGGCAGGCCGCGCTCAAAATCAATGGCAATGAATACCGATTCGACCCGCAAGGGCCGATTGTGGTTTACTACTCGCAGCTGCGGGGGCAGGATATCATTCACCGCGCCGTGCTAAAGCTTCACGCGCCCGACGGTGATTTTCTCATTACCATGGGCGACAACAACTCGCGCATTGACATCGATTGCCCATCGCAGAGCACGCAGTGCATTACGCTCTCGCCAGTTCCAGTTGAAAAGGTCCGCGGCAAGTACCTCTTTCACATCCCGCTTATAGGTTATGCAAAGCTCATTATTTTTGACGATTTGCCAAAACTTTTGGGGGGTTCGCAATGATAAAAAAACTAAACGTAGTGCCAACTACAATTGTGCCAATGGTTGGGGGTCTAGCATCTGCAGGAGTTGTAGGTGAATTCCGCGAGTTCATAAAAGATTACAAGGTAGTTGGGCTTGCAGTTGCCGTAATAGTAGGCACAGCCGCCACAGGGCTGATTTCTTCGCTTGTGAACAATATCATTATGCCAATAATCACTTTTTTCATTCCAACAGGCGAATGGGAGAGCGCAACATATGCTATCGGAACCATAAGCATCGGTTGGGGCGCATTCCTTGCCGCGCTTGTGAATTTCATCATAATCGCCTTTGTGGTTTTTGCGATTGCAAAGTGGGTCATTAGGGAAGAAAAACAAAAGAAGAAGTGAGCGCGCAATGTTTTAAACGCTTTTTTCCTCTTTGTTAATTATGGCTTTTGTAAACACCCTTCCATATGTCAGCAACCCGATTGAGGAATTTTCAGATTTCAAATTTGTCAGCTGGGAAAAAGAAATCTACCCAAAGTTCAAGGGCGGGGTAAAAAAGAATGAGCGGGATTTTTTCCTCGACCTGATAGTGCAAAACAAATTCAGAAGCATCATAGATTTTGGCGTAGGCGGCGGAACAGAGCTTAGCGCAATCCTCTCAGGCCTTGAAGAGAGAAACTATTTGCTTCAAAGTGCCGAAGCAAACGAGGTGAACAGTGATTTCATTGCCCAGGCATCAAAAGCTTTCGCCGCGAAAAACCAAGAAGTAACCATTCACAAGGCAAACTGGCTAGACCTTCCAAAAGCCGAGCCGCAGTATTCAAACGTTTTCGACTTCGGTTTTCTTACAGGAAATTCTCTCACATACATAGGCGGGGGCACGCGTGAGTACACAAAAAATGCGCAGCAGATTGTCGTGAGCAAGTTCGCGCAGATGCTAAGGAAAGGAGGGTATCTTTTCATAGACACAAGAAATTACGATTACATAAAATCGCTCATGCACCTTCCAAAAGAAAAAATATTCGAGAATTTTACGTTTGATTACTCCGTTTATTACCACGGTTTTCAGGAAAAGGTGCTTGTTTTCCCGGCATACATAAGCGAAACCGTTGTTGTCCTGCACTATTATGATAAAGAGGGCAAAAAGTGGAGCAAGCTTGACCTTTATCCAATATACCAAAAGGATATGCTCGAAATTCTTGGCAAAGACTTTACAATTGAAAAAATTTATCACGATTTTAAAGAGGAAAAGAAGGAAAAAAGCCTCTTTGTACAGTACCTTGCAAGGAAAAAATGAGCATCTTCCTGCCGCCCCTCAATACTTTTAAAGGCTTCAGTGTTCCATACTATTAGCAAGTATTGTTCAAATTTCATGTTTTGCAGGTTTTACAAATGAAGCTGGTTTTTGAGGACGCGTCGCTCTTTAAGCGCTATATAGACGGGCTTTCAGCGCTCGTAGACGAATCCGAATTCGTTATAAGCGAGAGCGGCCTTGGCCTCAAAGCTACCGACCCTTCGCAGATTTCCCTAGTGGATTTCACTTTGCCAAAAAAAGCCTTCAAGAAGTTTGAGGCCGCAGCAGCTACAAAAATCGGCGTGGACCTAAACTACCTAAACCAGATTACCGGAAGGGCAAAGGCCCGGGATTCACTTGAGCTTTCACTTTCTGAGGATTCATCAAAGCTTCTTGTGGTTTTCGCAGGCGGCTCTAAAAGAAGCTTTTCAATTCCGCTCCTCGATATTTCTTCAGCAGATCTTCCGCTTCCGCGCATTGAGTTCGATGCTGAAATAAAAATCAGGGCGGATGCGCTGCAAAACAGCTTCAAGGACGCCGATCTCATTTCCACGCACATAAATCTTTCAGTTGAGAATGATTCATTTGTTGTGCGCGCGAACTCGAGCAAGGGAAACCTCGAGAACGTTTACTCCGCAAAGGACAAATCGGTAGTTTCACTTAAAGCCCAGGACCAGGTGCGCGCGATGTTCCCGCTTGATTATTTGGAAAATATTGTAAAGGCCGCTTCATCAGATACTGAAATAACAGTGAAACTAAAGACGAATGCGCCTGTTGAGATTTCATATTCGCTTGGCGAAGGGAAGTTCACTTACTACTTAGCGCCGAGAATCGAATCAGAATAAGAACTATTTTTCGAGAGCGATTATTTTATCGACGCGCCGCAGATGCCTCTGCTCGCTTGCGCCTTTTGCCTTCAAAAATGCATCAAGTATTTTCTTCGCGCGAGCAGGAGTGTATGTTCTACCCCCGAGGCATATGATATTTGCATCATTGTGCTCGTGCGCAACCTTCGCGGTGTACTCATCAAAAGGGTTTGCCGCGCGAATCCCCTTTATTTTATTTGCGGTGATGCTCATCCCAATTCCTGTGCCGCAAACAAGAAGCCCAAATGAGCCTTTCTCTTCGGCAACACGAAGTGCAACCTTCTGCGCAAAATCAGGGTAATCGGTTTTCTCTTCGTTAAAAGCGCCCACATCAAAAACTTCAATCTTTTTTTTCTCAAGGTGCTTTTTGAGCGCTTCTTTTGTTTTGAACCCGGCGTGATCAGAACCTGTGTAGAATTTCATCCAACTCACTCATTTTGGCGCGAAAAGGGATTTAAATCGTACAGTGGCTCATCTCTATAAGATTGCATGATTGAGCTAAAAAACGCCGGTTTTCTAAGGTCTAGTATTGAAGCCATTTCTTCTTTCATACCAGAAGGCAACTTCAGGTTCAATGAAAAGGGAGTGCATTTCCGCGCAATTGACCCAAGCCAGGTGGTGCTTGTTGATTATTTCATTGAAAAGAGCGCCTTTGACGCGTTCGATATAGAGCCTTCTTTTGTGGGAGTTAACCTCTCGGAGATGAATAAGATTATTTCGCGCGCGCTTCCGGATGATAGGCTTATTTTGGGGCTTTCAGAATCTGAAATGAAGATAAGCTTCAAAGGTGAACTTGAGCGCCAGTTCAAGCTCCCTCTTTTAGATATTTCAGAGGGCGAACTAAAGCTTCCTGAAACAAAGTACGAGGCGCAGGTTGAAATCAATGCGCGGCTCCTAAAAGAAGCGCTAAAGGACGCTTCGCTTTTCAGCTCAAGTGTTGTTCTAAAAACCAAGGGGGACAAGTTTTTTGTAGAATCGCGGGGTTCAGCCGGAGTTCTAAACATCAGTTCCGCGCAGGCAAAGGGCGTAAAAGTCAAATCCAAAGAAGAGGTTGTCTCAAAATATTCACTTACTTATCTGCAAAACATTGTAAAGGAGGCGAATCCGGATTCAACCATTCTTCTAGAGCTCAAAACCGATTCGCCGATGAAGGCGAGCTATACAATAGGCAAGAGCGAGATACGGTTTTACCTAGCGCACATGCTAATTTAGTTTTTGTGTTATGCCAGGCCCCTTGAAGAGGGTCCGCTCCCTCCCGAAGAGCAGTTCGGGTGCATCACCGCGCAGATTAAAATCACTTTTGCACCGCTTTCTTTCGGTCAGATGAATTTCACCGTTCAAGAACTCCGCTTTGCGCAAAAATACCCTTTCACCTCTACTGCAAAGGGAGTTATTGCGGATTCAAAGCTAACGCTAGATGATATTCCAGAGTACGTGCTCTCAAGGGCATCCGCGCTGGTTTTCGCGGCGTTCTCTGAAAAGGATTATTCTCCAAAAATCGAGACCTCAACAGAGCTTTTGCACAATGAGGTGCTTGCGTTTCCCGTTTCAAAGATTTTAGTTTCACTAATCAACCGCCTAGAGCTTAGCAGGCGCTTTGTGCAGATGTTTGCGCACTCGGTTTTCAAAAATCTTGAAGCGGAAAAGGACGATGCAATTTTTGACATGGCATCGGATTTGAAAATGCGCTTTGATATTCCCGATTCAAAGGATTTTTTCGCGCAGGTTTCACTTGCCGATTATTTGCGCCCCGATTTGGAAGAGCCCGAGGCCAAGCTTGTGAACCAGAAAGTGGACGCAGGAATGGTTTTTCTAACTCGCCAAGAGTTTGCAAGGCTAATTTCAATTATAGTTGCGCAGGAGCTGCGAAATTCCCTTCCGGTTGACACAAAGTCCGCGCCGCAAAGCCTCAAGAGCGCCGCAGAATCACTTGACAAGGAGTTCGCGCAGAGCGTGCGAAGGCAATTTTCCAAATCCGATTTCGGCGCTGTTGCTCCTGAAGCGTTCCCTCCGTGCATGGCAAAAATTTACGGCGAACTTTTGAACGGAGTGAATGTTACGCACTCCGGAAGGTTTGCAATTGCAACATTTCTAAGTTCCGTTGGAATGAGCGCTGAAAAAATAGTGGACGCATTCAGGCGCACGCCAAATTTTAGCGAGCGCGTGACAAAATACCAGGTGAGCAGGATTGCCGGAACCGGCAAAGCGGACGGCAAGCCAAATTACAGCGCGCCAAGCTGCGATAAGATGCGCTCATACAACCTCTGCGTTGCAAATTGCCCTGTTTCTCACCCCGTGCAGTTCTATGGGCGGGAAATTACAAAAGGCACAGGCCAGCAAATTCCGCCGCACGTTGGCAGCGCCGAATAAACTCCGTCTTTATTTTGCGTCACTGTTTTATCCGCCGGCTTTTTCCGAAATGCATTTTTGCAAAACTTTAAATACCGGGCACTCTTTAGTTAGTTACAAAATTTTTGCCAATAAATTTCAAGGAGGTAACAAACCATGGCCGCGAAAAGAAAAAAGGCAACTCATAGGAAAGTGAAACGCAAATCACACAAGAAAGTGCACAAGAAGAAGAGAAGGTAAACCCTTGTTTGCCTTCAGTTAAGGGGCCGGCTGTTGCCGGTTTCCCGATTTTTCCCCCTCTTTTATTAACTGTTTCCTGGAATTAGTTTTTCATGGGGGTTGAGATTGCGCTGCGCCGAATGCTAAAGGGCTTTTACGATTCAGCGGAAATAGCCACGGTGCCCCAAATCAGTGAGCGCGAGTTCGGCATCGGGGATTTTGGGAAAAAGATTTCCTCAAGGCACCTTGCATTCAAGAACGCAAAAGAGCTCAACACCTTCCTTCGCGAGAAAACTCCTTTCTACATTTCTTATTCAAGCGCGAGATATGAGCTCCCTGCCGCGCGCCCAATGGAAAAAAAGGGATTTGTTGGCGGGGATCTGATTTACGAATTCGACGCCGATGACATAAAAACGGATTGCAAATCCTCGCACGATTCGTGGAAATGCCCTCAGTGCGGCTCATCCGGAAAAGGGAATGTGCGGGAGTGCTCAAGCTGCGGCGCGGGAACAAAAATCGATGAATGGGTCTGCCCCGAGTGCATAACCGAGACAAAAAAGCAGACACTTAGGATGCTTCGCGCGCTTGAGAATGATTTCAATTTTTCAGATGGCGTGCAGGTGAATTTTTCAGGAAGCAAGGGGTTTCACACCCACGTGCGCTCTTCTGCCGTTCAAAAGCTCTCGCGCGCGGCAAGGCTTGAACTTTTAGATTATCTTACCGGGACAAACCTAAGCCTTGAGGCAATGGGTTTTGTTTTTTCAAAAGGCTCCGTTTCATGCCCGCGCAGGGGCATTGCAAAGGGCTGGGCAAAGAGGCTTCTTGCCAAGGCACAGGCTGCATTCGAAGCTGGCGATGCCGACAGGATCGGGGTAATGGGCTCCGTTCTCTCAGGCGCCGCCTCGAAATTGTTAAAAGAAAAGCAGCGCATAATTAGTGGCATGGAAAGGGGGCAACTTTTATCCGCTTCAGGCGTGAAGCCGGAAAAATTCTGGAAATCAGCACTGCAATATATCGCCTCAGAAGAGCAGCTAACACTCGACCGCCAGACTTCGGTTGACATAAATAAAATAATCCGCGTCCCAAATACTTTGCACGGCTCGACTGGGCTGCAGGCAAAAATCGCGGATGTTTCATCCCTTAATGGGTTTGATGCGCTCAAAGAATCCGTGGTGCTCCCTGAATCAGAAATGAAAATTTCAAATGCGAGTTCCCCAAAATTTTATGTCGGCGGAAAATGGTTCGGCCCCTTCAAAGAGGAAAATGTTTCGCTTCCTTCATATGCCGCATTTTTCCTTCTCGCGCGCGGCGCGGCAACGGAGATGGTGTAAATGGATTTAAATTATGATGAAATAAGGCGCATACATCGCCTTGAGAAAAATTCCTCAAAGCTCGTTGAAGTGAGCCAGGAGTTTTATTCCGACCTCAACGCCTTCATTGCAACGGAAAAAAAAGAGTATTTGGATTCATTTAAGGACCTCTCCTCTACAAAGGCGCGGGACTTTACAAACCTCAAGAACATGGTTGAGGAGATTTTCGCGCTGCGAGAGAAAAAAATACTCAACAAGGTTCTAGTGGCATCGCGCACGGGCGATAAGGGCGAGGAGCACATGGCGCTTCAGGAAAAGAGGCTCTTTAACGAGCTTCTTGTGCTTCTTGAAAAGCACAGCCGCATCCTTGCGGGCGTTTTTTCCGATGAATCAAGGGGCGAATCCGAGAAGGATTTAAATACACTTTCTGTCGAGGTTCTTTCCGACATACCTGTTTTTGTCGGAGGGGACATGAACGAATACGGCCCATTTCCAAAGGGCAGTGTTGTGTCGCTTCCGCTAAAGATTGCAAAGCTCCTTTCCACAAAAAAGCTTGTTGAGGTGAAAGAATGAAAACAATCGAAAGCATGATTCCAACGCCAAAGACCAAATTTCTTAAGGTAAAATGCGGTGCATGCGGCAGCGAGCAGACAATTTTCAGCGCAGCCGCTTCAAAAGTCAAGTGCCTTGCATGCAGCCTGCCTCTTGCAGAACCTTCGGCTTCGAAAGCAGAGCTTAAGGCAAAAGTTCTCAAGGAGTTCGGATAGTTTTGATGCCGCCAGCCGATATCAATTTCCCAGAGCCGGGCGAAATTGTAATCGGAAGGATAACTAAAGTGCTAGATTACGGCGTGTTCATTGAACTTTTAGAATACGACGGGCTGCAGGGCTTTGTTCACATAAGCAATGTGAGCTCTAGCTGGATTAAGAACATCCGCAATTTTGTAAAGGAAGGGCAGATACGCGCGGGAAAAGTAATAAACATCGACCGCTACAAAAAGCAGGTTGACATTTCCCTTACAAAAGTTTCCCAAAATTCGCAAAGGGAAAAAATTGAGGAATATAGGCAGGGCAAGAGGGCACAAAAATTAATTGAGCTTCTTGCGCAAAAAGTGGGCGCAAAGCCAGAGGAAGCGTGGGCAGAAGTGGCTGAGCCCTTGCTCGAAAAATACGACTCCCTCTTTGATGCGTTCCAAGCCCTTTTGATAACTGGCGAATCCACGCTGCCGGAAATGGCAAAAAAGTGGGTTGCGCCGCTAGTTGAACTTGTCGGAAGCAATTTCGAGGTTCCTGAAAAGACCGTGCGCGGCAGGCTTTCAATCAATGTCCCCGGTGCCGGCGGCGTTGAAAGCCTCAAAAAGGCTCTTCTCGCTGGCGAGAAGAAGGGCGGCAAGCATATTGAAATTTTCTATGAGGGCTCTGGCAAGTACGCGATAAAAGCGACTTCAATTGATTACAAGTCCGCGGACAAATTGCTCGGCGCGGTTTCTGATGAGATAATTTCAGTTGCATCAAGCGAAGGCGGCAAGGCAGAATTTGAAAAGATAGAGGCGTGATTTTCATGGCGGCAAAATCAAAGCAAAAACCCGGTGAGGCGCAATTTGCAAAAGCTTGCATGAAGTGCCAATCATTCAACATCAAGGTGTTTTCGGGTGATGATAACAATGTTTTCGGCCTTAATCCGAAATATCAATGCATGGATTGCGGAAGCGTTGGCATGCCAATAGAGCTGCCAATCCAAGTCAAGAAGTGATTTTCAATGACAACACATGTAAAATTCCTCGGCAAGCCAAAATTTAAGGGCGCGATACTTTTCACGGGGCTTCCCGGCATCGGCCTTGTGGGAAAAATCTGCGTCGATTACATGCTTAAGCAGTTCAAGGCTGAAAAAATTGCAGAAATCCACTCTGATTTTTTCCCGCCAAGTGTCCAGACCGAGAACGGCCTAGTTGAACTCATAAAAGACGAGCTTCATCATGTCCGCGCGCAGGGAAAAGATTACATTTTCCTCTCAGGGCCTGTGCAGCCGGCGCTTGACCCCAAATCAGGCTCCATGCAGGAGCATTTCGAGTTTTCCGCGGCGATTATAAATTCGCTTAAAGACAAGGGGCTGGTTGAAATTTGCACTCTTGCAGGAATCAATGTCGGCGAGAGGCGCATGCACTTTGAGCCGCGCGTTGTGGTTGCCGCAACGGGCAAGAAAAAACTTGAGGAGTGGAAAAAACTGGGGGCAATTAGCGATAAGCCAATTGGCCTAATTAGCGGCGTTGCAGGTTTGCTTCTCGGCCTTGGAAAGGAAGATGGAATAGATGGCTCTTGCCTTATGGGCGAAACCAATGCCCGCCTTGTGTACGGCGACCCCGGTGCAGCAAAGAAACTTGTTGAAATTCTCGTGAAAAGGTTTGGCTTCAAAATCGACATGACCAAAATGGACAATGAGGCAAAGGAAATCGAGAAGGCGTTCGCAGACCTTAGCAAGCAGTTCGAGGACCGCGAAGAGGGGCCTGCGAATCTTACATATGTGCGATGACTTGATTATTTTTTCTTCTTTTTCTTTGGCCCTAAAAACGAAGGCCAATTTTCCGCCAAGGCTTTTGTATAACCTGTAGCTCCTGAAGGCATAATTGCAATCCTTGCCTGAACGCCAGGATATGCATTTCCTCTTTTTCCAACTTCTTGTGCCATTTTTTCAGCAAGGTGTTTTGGTATAGACTTAATTCCAAATCCCGAATCAACTTTTCCTGTTTTAGTTTCACGAAACCCGAAGTGAATATCGACGCGTTTTTTCCCTGGCATGCAAAACTAACGATTTCAGAATTAAAAATACTTCCTCTAATTCAAAACTGCCCAAGCGTCTTCTGCCCCGCGATTTCAGAAATTCCCTCAAGCTCTTTTTTCAATTCTATTTTCTTCTTCTCAAGCTCTTCTGCGTCTTTGCATATTATTGGTGCTCCATATTGCCCCCCGCCTCCGGGGATGTAGAGCACAAGCCCTTTTCTAAAAGAAATTATTTTCTCGCCTATTTCCTTATCGGCAGCGAGCAGTTCGGCTTCACTTGCATCCACAAGCACTGCTATTTCATTTCCAAACATTTCAACCATGCGAAGCCACTTGGATTGCACCTGCTTTGTCTGCGGGCTTTTCGAGCCAACTGCCAGCTGGATAATTTCTGCAAGCGGCAGAAGATGCATATAAGGCGGCCTGAACTTTGGATGTATCCTGATTTCAATATCCGCAAGCATTGCAATCCGGTCACGCACGCCGCGCTTTATCGGTGAGCCGCACTTTACGCATTTCCATTTCAATTGCTCTGCCTGCTCTGCTGAATATTTCGAGAAGCAATCATTGCACGCGGTGCAGTGATATTTTCCCTCACGCGGATTGAGCCCGGCGTTGAGCGTAATCAGCTTATCTTCCGCGCTGCGGGATTCAACCGCCCTTTTGAGCGATTTGAAATCCGCTTTTTCCATTTTCACCCTGTTGAATTCGCGGCCCACGCGGTGCGGCCATGGGCTGTGCGCATCGCTGCTTGTTAGAAAACTGTAATTGTGATTTTCAGACATCCTATCCGCGAGTTCTGTATCCGCACTGAGCCCGAGCTCGATGAATTTGAGTTCGCTGTGCATGTGCCCGTATGCGTCTTTTAGGGAATTGTAGTGCGCATAAATTCCAGTGTATGGAGTAAAGGAATGTGCGGGGCCGAAAATCCCGCCCACTTGCGAAATTTTCTCCGCGAGCTGCTCTGCGCTCTGCCTTATGATTGGGCGGCCACAGAGGCTGCAATCAAGGTTTCCAAAA
>Ga0209542_10007243_pt1 | contig 21204 bp, 19 predicted proteins | sample RifCSPhighO2_01_FD_184028 | JGI IMG/M metagenome (GOLD analysis project Ga0209542, IMG submission 184028) | Soil microbial communities from Rifle, Colorado - Rifle CSP2_plank highO2_0.1 (SPAdes) (version 2) | ecosystem: Environmental > Terrestrial > Deep subsurface > Rock core/Sediment ... | reverse complement strand
CCACACGACGTCATCCCTATCAGGTATGTCCCCGGGAACCTTTAGTACATACACCTGCGAATTCGGCCACGCAGTCGGGTGATCAATGGTGCGCGTCCATTGACGCGTAGCTATGGGGCCCGCGACGTATTCTGCGTCCGCAACACCCATCTCGTCCTCTATCATCTTACGGCCGGCATCGACCATCGAGATTCCTTTGCGATCGGGCTTCAAAAACCCCCCAAGGACGTGGAGCCGTCCGGGTCCGAACGTCTTATCGTCCAAAGGCCTTCGCATAAGCGCATACCTGCCTTTCCCGTCAATGACGACGACCTCAACCACGGGCTGTGGCGTCAGCGCTTGTATCGCCTCGTATAATTCGTATGGCACCGCTCTCGGCTCGCCCGTCATCGTCCGGGCGGCAAGTGACCGGATTATCTCTGTCGCGTTTGCAACCTCGGCCAGCGTAATGTCACGCACTCTATCAGTTCCCTCCTTACTTCCGGGAAAAAGGGGTGTTCTCGGTTGTTCCACAGACATACCCCTATGGTATCACTTTCACCTCCGGCAGCGGGACGATAAATTTCGTCCCTTGTGCCACAAGCCCGGCTTCTCTTTTCACGAATGCGCCCGTAAAGCTGTACGGCAGCGAGAGTAAGTAATCCGGCCTTGCGGCGCGCATTTCCGCCTCGTCTTTGATGGGAATATCCGAGCCGATGATGTATTTGCCGTGCTTGAAAGGATTGGAATCGGCGGCGGCCACGATCTCGTTTTTGCCGATACCGCAGTACTGGAGGACGGTATTTCCTTTCGTAGAAGCTCCGTAGACCCATATAGTCTTCCCTTCCGCCTTTATCTTTTTGCAGAGTTCTTGAAGGTCCGTGCGCGTCTTTTCTATGCGCTCTGTGAATTTCTGATACGTGGCCAGGTCGTATATACCTTCTTCGAGTTCCTTCTGTAGGTTTGCGCGGAGGCGTTCAGTCTGCGGAAACTTCGCACAACCTTTTTTCTTCACGAACACACGAAAACTCCCGCCGTATACATCGTTCTCCATGACATCAAACACTTCGAGCCCAAGTTGCTCCATGAGCCAGACCATGTGATTGGTCGCGTAGTACCCCGCATGTTCGTGAACTATGTTGTCATACATGTTCGTGCGTATCATCGCAGGAAGATAGGCCATCTGGATTATCCACACGCCATCGTCATCGAGGCATGCCGCGGCGTCGCGTGCGAGCTTGAGAGGGTCGTCCAAGTGGTAGAACATCGCTATCGAGAAGATGAGTTTCGCTTTCTTCTTCGAGACTTTTCGAAATGCTTCCGCATTGAAGAAATCGCGGACGGAAGTGTAGTTCTTCGAATTGAGAAGAGACGCCACGTTCTGAGCAGGGTCGATATTAATGAGCGTGTACGGGTCATTCTTGAAAAATGAAAGAAGGGTCCCGTCGTTGCCACCGATGTCGAGAATAACATCGCCCGCTTCTAGGTGTTTGAGCGCGCGACCACTTTCCGCTACATTTTCCAGAATGCGCGCCATCGATGAATTCGTGCTGCTCGTATACGGATATGCATCGTACATCGCGGTGAGGTCGAGCCGGTGGCCCAACTGCACGAGCCCGCAAGTCGTCCCGTCTTCCTTCTTGCGGCACATGACGAGATCGAGCGGATATTTGACCGCGTCTTTGCGATAGTTGAGGTCTGTAGGAAATACCGAGGAGAGGTACTGCTCACCGATGTCGATGCACGGGACAAGATCGGTATTGCCGCACACGCGGCAACGTTTAACGACAGGAGTGAGTGTTTCTTTTTTCATGGTGTCCTATTGTACCTTCCACGTGTCCAAAAACGAAAGCACGTCCCGAGCATCAGGAAAATCCGGTTCGGGGTTTATTATCTCTTGGTAGTCCACGGGTCCTTCGAAAGCGATATTTACACCGAGGTGCTGGGCGACGTCACGGAGTACCATCGAATTGCGCGCTCCAATCTCGATGATCCCAGTTCGATCCAGGCGCTCTACGAGCCTCTTCGCGACGAAATCTAGAGGCGAGAAACAGTATCGGCTCTCCGCACCGACGAACACCGTCTTGCCTTGCTTCATATCGACGAGCGCGCCTTTCGCGAGATCTGCACTGTACATTGGCCCCAGGCGCACGATCAGATTTTCGCCATAGTCACAGAGCCTCTCTGCGGCAGCTTTGTGGCGCCCATAGATCGTTTCGGGCTGGCTTCGTGCGGAAAGCGTACTTATCTGTACGAATTTCTTAAATTTCCACTGGTAGAGCAGGTTGGCGGTTTTTTGTACGGTCTCGACAAAGTCCTTCGCCGGATCCTTTTTTGCGAAGAATCGTCCGCTCGGCATCGCACAGTTGATCAAAATATCGTACTCACCCTGCTGCATCTCCTCATAATTCTCACGAGTAATACACGAGGGAGTATGCGAGGTCTTTGCGAGGGCATCGCATAGCGCACCTCCCACATATCCCGATGCTCCGACGACGGCAACACGAGCCATGGATCATTTCTTCTTCAAGCCCTGCAGATCTTCCACGCGGATGATGGGTGGATCGCAGTCGTCCCACTTCTTGGAAAGCATCGCGACCGCGGTCACTGCGGTAATGGCATAGAAGGCATGCGAGACACCCATCGGCGTCCGGATGCAAGTGCCACGGCTCATGTGGATCTGCTCTTCGGGAGCATCTTCGGAATCGCGGGTCACCATCACCCCGGAGCCTTCGACGACGAGGAAGTATTCGTTAAATTCCGGATGGAAGTGGTGCCCGCGGGTCTTGCCCGGCTGGAAGTAGAGCAAATTGAACTCCATGAGCGGGTCTTTCGGGATCCAGGTAAAAATGCCGCCGCGGCCGTCACGGACTGTTTCCAGATTGCAGGAGGGATTCAATATCTCGATCTTCATGCGGCTCAGTGTACGTAGCCGCGCGATTGACGTCAACTCGACTTGTCGAAGAAAGAGAGGCGCACAAGGTCGACGAAGTACTTCGGCGCCTGCTGGAGAAAGTTGAGCTTGGATTCTCCGAATTTGCGCGCGCGGAATGAAACGGGAATTTCCGCGATTTTTGCTCCTTGTTTGTGCGCCCGGTAAATAGTCTCGAAGAGAAAAAAATTCCGGTCTTCGACCGTGCGGAGTTTTTTCCACACAGCAGAGCGAATGATGCGGAAATTCGTGTTGTACTCGCGCAGTCCACCGACACCCGAAACGATACGAACGATCCAGTTACATAATGCACCGATGGGAAGCATCATTTCCTGCGTTATGATCTTTTTCCGTGGTTCTCCCGACGATGTTTTATCGACGATCTTATATCCCAAAACCATGTCATACCCGGCGAGCGCTTTTTCAGACAAGGTACGCATGTCAGTTGGTACGAACGAGAGATCGGCATCAGACGAGAGGATGTATTCGCCCTGCGCCTTGTTGTAGCCATCCCGCAATGCCGAGCCGATGCCCAAGAGTCCCGGTCGTTCGATCAGCGACACGTTGTGATACTGCCCGTTCAATTCCTCTACCAATTCGCGCGTGCCGTCGCACGAATTGTCGTCGACAACGATGATCTCATGCGGTATGTCCTTAAATTCCGCTTCGATCTGCGGGATGAAAATGGCGATGTTCTCCTTCTCTTTGTAGGTCGGCAATACGATCGAAAGTTTCGGCATATCAGATGAATTTAACCTTCCGCATCGCGAAGAACGTCATCTTGAGAAGCAACCAGCCATGGCTCCAACGACGGATATTGGTCTCACCGTACGTTCGCTCTTTGTAGTGGATAGGCATGTCGATTATTTTAGAATTCAGTTTTGCGGCGCCGAAAAGCAGGTCAAAATCGCCGAACGGGTCAAAATCGCCGAAAAATGCCCGGCCCGCCTGTATCTGTTTGTAGTCCTCACGCCAGAGCATCTTCGTACCGCAAAGCGTGTCTTTGAGCCGTGAATTGAGGAGCCAACTGAAGGCGAGGCTGAAGAATTTGTTGCCGAGCAAATTCAAGAATCGCATGGATTCTTTCTCAAGCGGGTACACGAGCCGTGAGCCATTGATGAAATCTCCCCTTCCTTCGACGAGTGCTCGATAGAATTTCTCCACGTCGGGAGCGGGCACGGTCATATCCGCATCGTAGATGGTGAGAATGTCGCCGGACGCCATATCGAACCCCTTGCGCACCGCATCGCCCTTGCCTTTGCCTTCCTGCTGCGCGATGAGAATTTTCTTCTTCGCGCCGTACTCTTTTGCGACACGCTGAATTTCCTCCCACGTGTTGTCCTTGGAATGTCCTTCGACAAAAATAATCTCTGTGAATGAGCCCAGCGTCGGCAATTCTTTCACGATGCGCTCTATCATGCCGGCCTCGTTGCGTGCGGGGACGACGATAGAAAGCGAAGGACTGGGAAGCGGAGAGCGCGCATCCTGTTTTCGCAGAACGACGTAGTGATAGAGCCCGAGCCGTGTAAACGGGAAAATATTCGCAAGATACGTATTGAAGAATGTACTCACGAGCGGAACATGTTTCGGGAAGAGCATTCGCGTGCCGCTTCGCACGACTTCAAGCCCCGCAAGGTGTGCAAAGTTCTCCAAGTCGGCGCGCGATATCCAGTTTTCCAAGCGGCCGGGCATCCGGAGTCCGAGCGCGGAGGCAAAGCGCAATACGGGCCCCCATACTGCGCTGTGCTGTGTCACCACTATGCGGCCGCGCCACGAGATACGCTCTGCCGCTTCCCGTAAGAGCATTTCAATATCCTCCACGTGTCCGAGCAAGTCTGAAATGATTGCGTATTCGAATGTACCTTTCACGCTAGAAAGTTCCGCCTGTTTGAACTGGAGGCCCGGCAATATCCCCTGCCTGTTGACCTGCTCTATGATGTGAGCACTTGAATGAATACCCAACCCATGCGCCGGCACCAAATAATTCAAGAGCGACGGTGAGTCAGCCCCGATGTGCAGGACCGAGCTTCCGCGGGGAACGAGGAAGCCGATGAATGCCTCCAGTGATTCGTGATAGTACTTATTTTTTCGTCGCCACTGCAGACGTTCAGCTGCTTGAGTATCGAAATATTCGCGTGCGCTTTTGCTGATGTGCATACCCGGCTAGTCAGTTAATTGAATATGGATCGCTGTCAGGACAATAGTACACATGTGCCGCGATGACGCCAGAAGACGTCGCAAACTTCACGGTGCACGTGCGAAAGAATTTGCTATAGAAACCACTTTCATTGAGATGCGGCACATCCACGACCAGATATTCGCCGGTAAACTTCGCGAACAATGCCTTGTGCCCCTCCTCGTAGCCAGGAACCGCATAGAATCTGCCTGCGTACTTCCCCATACCATTTAGCTCGTACGCGCCCGTGTCGGCATGCGTAATGATGCCCTTCACATCACTACCAGCGATATACGCGAGGCTCGCCCGCAAGGCTGAGGGCGCGCTACCGTTGATGCGGCCCCAAATATACTCTTCAATAAAAATGCCGTTGAACGTCACTCCGACCACAATCAGAGCGACAAGAAGTGCGCCGCGCGCTCGCGGTACGAACCGCGCGAGAGCGGCAAGAGCGGCGGACACGCCGAATCCGACGACAATGACGAGGAACGAGATATAAAATCCTATCGGTCCGTTGCCTCCCGTAAACGGCATGAGAATATTCCAATTCCCGGCTCCTATCGCGGAAATCCATTCAGTTTTCGGATAAAGCGGCATGACTCGCGGTGACAAGAAGTTGAGGGCGACGAGCAATGCCGCGCACACTGCCCCGAGAATGACCCCGGCTGATAAAGCGCGCACCGTAAACCCGCGCAATGCATCGGCGAAGATCGTGCCCACGATAGCTGCGAGCGGCACGATGGTATACATCAAATATTTATCGAGTGCTCCCTGTGAGAAATCAAACAGGACGAAGTAAAAGAATGCGCCCAAGGCCAAATACACGACAAATATCCGGTTCTTTGCAAGTGCCTGCTTCGACGCAAGTACGAGTGGTACAAGGAGGAGCGGCGACAAGTAGAACAGCGCCTTTACGGCCTGTATCAAAATTTGCAGATACCCGCGCCCTTCAAAGCGCACATAGGAAAGCGCGTGAACGACGGTTTGGCTCACGTCAAAGGATGGAATAAAAAAATGCGCGCCCGCGATTGTGGCGACTGCGATGCCCGCACAAGCCGCGGCGGCGAAAGCTGCACGGACGAGAAGTCCGCGCGTAAGTCTGTGGCGCACTTCGAAAAGATAATCGAGAACCAACGCACCCAGAACAAGAACGAAGCTGAGCTTGGTCAAAAACCCGGCTACAAGTGCGAGCGCAAGGACAGACAGCCATGCGTACGAAACACGGGTGGAGGTTGCGTCACGAAAGCGGTCGTAGGCATATACCGACGCAAGAAAGAAGGCCGGAAGTATAGTCCCGTCCATATCCAGCATGAGGGACGCGAGTACCCCATATGCCGATACCGCGTACAAGCCCGTGGCATACAGGGCGGCAACTACCCCCGCACGTCGGCGCACCACCGCATACAGGAGCCATGCTGATAGTGTTCCGAACATAAGCGGCATGAGCCGGAGATGATCTGCACCTACAATTTCCCCGCTCCAGCGGTAGATCAGTTCCATAAGCGGCGGATGTGCAGATAGCCCCCCGACTATGTGTGTGCGTACCATCTCGGCGTTCTTCCACTCATCCTGGTGGTACGGAAGAGAAAGCCCCGGCATGCGTATTGCGACGAAGATGAGAAGCAATCCCGCAAGGAGGAGGAGCTCGCGTTTTCTATGCTGAAATAATGCAATATTCATAACGTTATTTGGAGGTAAGTTCCTCCGCAAGCCGCTCCCCGAGTATTTTAAGGCTTTGTCCCTTGAGAACAGCCGCGCGTAGCTCCGAAGCAAGAGCAGCTCGTTCACTGTCAGAAAGTGCGAGAAGCTCGCGCAGTTTGTCCGCCACGGCTTTCGCATCTTCGGCGACTAGGTACCTCTCCCCTGCTAATGCGGCGAAGTCCTTGCTCGCTGCTATGACGACGCATCCGCAGGCGGCCGCTTCGAGCATCGTTTTGTCATACGTGCCGCTCGAAGACAAGTTTACATATATTTCGTGTCTGTTGAAAATCGACGGGGCCACCACATGCGGCACGCCCTCGAAAAATCGCACCCGCTCGCCGAAGCCAAGCCCCGCACTGCGTCGCACGAGATTCGCCCTATACGTCGCATCTTCTGGGAGCGCCGTTCCGTAGAACGACGCGGTAAAGACGGCTCTCTCGTCCGAGATCATCCGTAACGCCTCCAGAAGAACGTCCGGCCGTTTCGCGGGTGTGAATCGACCGAAGAAAAGTATAGAGCGCGGTGTGCGCACCGGGCGCGAATCAGGCAAGAACAACTCCGTGTCTATGCCAAGAGGCATGAGAACGGTCTTTTGATATTTGGCTGTGTAGGAAAATTTGGAGGTGCAAAATACTTTCTTACAAAACTTCGCCGCGACGTCAGTAAGAAATCCGCCGGCGTAGTGATTGCGCCACATATACATCCGCTTGCCCAAGAGTTTCCACAGCCATCCGGCGAGCAAAATATATTCCTGATTCATGTGTACGAAAACCGTGTCGTACTCGCCGCGCAATTTCCAGACGTATCCGAGGAAACGAAAAACGTATTTTCCACGTGATACACCGCCTTCTTTACCCAACGAATGAACCGTAACGTTCGCCGGAAGTTTGTGTTCGCCCTCTTTGAGACAAATCACGTGAATGTGCTCAAAATGTTTCGACAACTCTTCGAGCCATCCGTGAAAGAATCCGAGGAACGGGTCCGTACTATCGACAACCTGCGTAACGATTAGAAGGCGCATACCATTATGATAACGTCTTAATTTCATCGTCGAGTAACGCCCCTATTTTATCTGACGGCATAGTTTCTTGCTGAAAAGTCATATTGCTCGATAAAAATCTTCTTGAAAGGTCCGATTGAATTCAGCTCATAGAATACGAGAGTCGCTTCGCGGTACGTTTCTTCGTCGACGCTTCGGTACGACAGAGGTGCGCAGCCATGCGCCATGAGTATCGCTCCAGCCGCCAGACGGCCGGTTCTTTTATTGCCGTCTTCAAAAGGCTGTATGTAGCTGATGCCGAGAAGCGCCGCACATGCTTTCCCATAGGGACTTTCCAACGTGCGCACGACTTCAAAAAGCGCTTCGAGCGCCTCCGCTACTTGATATACCGTATCGAGCGGCCGGTATATCGACCCCGAAACACCGACCGGACTTTTTCTCAATCCGAAACCGACACCCGTATCCTTCACGAGCAGCCGGTGCAACTCTTCGATATTCCTCTGCGTGAGCTCCGCAAAAAGATTTTTGTTTGTGTGCACGAAATTGAACGCATCCCGATGGTTGAGGATCATGCGTGTCTCCGCCTCCGTCTTGCCGGGAGCGGGCGTATTTTTCAAGAGAAGATTCTCGGTATCAAGAAGCGTATACGTGTTGCCCTCAATTTTTGAAGACTTCCAGGACAACTCAACAATGAGTCGCTCCAGCTCTTTTTTCTGAACCGCATCTGAGACGTCTTTTGCTTTTTCTTTATATGCCGCCGTTGCCGCATGCAATACATCTAATTCTGCGGCACTGAAAATCTCCGCCGGAAACTCGGAGAACAACCCGAAATTGTATCCGTGCAAACCATACCGCTTGTCCGGATCGATAGCGATATATTCGCTCGCATTGATTTCTGCAAACACTCTTCCGGACGCAGCCAGTTCGTAGGATACCGACCTCCCGGATCCTTTTGCGACCAACATGCCCTTCTTTACCAACCCTGACAACGCTCTTTTTACGGTTACCAAAGACATGTCCTCTCCTTGCCGCAACATCTCCTCGTGCGTTGCAGAAGATTGTAACTCCTTCTTTTGCAGAAAAATGGCGAGTATTTTCTTCTCTTTTTGGCTTAAATCAGTCATATTCGTATCATTTGAGTAGTCTAATCGTATCATATTGATACGATTACTGCAACAATCTTTCCCATCAACATTCAGCTTTCCCACTTTCTAGAAAGTATTCATACCAACTCCGACTTCTAGTGGGGTTCATATTGACATCACCATTGGTATGGGTATGATAGACCTATCACCACGAAAAGTCCCCCGTAGGGTTCCGTCCCTAGGGGGTCCTTTTCTTTCCATATTCTAGCTTGTTGCGTAATTCATTCATAAAACTAAGGCGCTTTTTACCGAAACGTTTGAGCAGCGCAGAATACTTAAAAAGGTTCGGAATGAGTACGCGTTCTAACTTACCGCGTTCAAGCAGATACTTTACGAGGCAGTAAAAATCGCCGTCACCGGTCACTATTACGGCCTTGTCGTAATCCTGAAACTCGATCATCGCCTGCAAGACAAGCTCCGCATCACAATTCCCTTTTGTTGTGCCATCTTTATACGTCAGCGTGGGTTTGAAAATGCAGAGAAAACCCGCATCTTGCAATGCTACATATAACTCGTTGTTTCCTTCGATGTATCCGATGAATAAAAATGCCTTTGTGACACCATATTTCTCATGCAGGTAGACACGGAACCGTTTCCAATCTAACTTCCATCCTTGTGCACGAATAGCCAAATTCACGTTTTGGCTGTCGATAAACGCGTAGTTGTTGTGAGTATCGCGCATATCTATTTCATCTCAGAGTTCTTGCCGTACACACCTTCAAGCAAATCAAGGTCTTTGTGTGCGTCGCGAAGAAGCTTCACATTTTTCTGCTCCATCCCCTTCAGCGCTTCAACGCCTGCAGTGTCTTCCGGAAATACATTTTCATACATCGCACGGAACGCCGCAAAATCTTTGATGAAACAATGCCCGCCTGCACCGCGCCCCGGAGGCCCGCCGTGCCCGCTCGCATGTATCGGATCGAGGTGCGAGCGGCCCATACGCGGGTCGGCCGCGAATGCGTCGCGCACGTGCTCGTAATTACCGCCCAGTTTCCGGACGAGATCGTAGAGGATGTTGATGTACACGACCTTGATGTAGAGCCAATTGTTGCCTGCGTATTTGATGAACTCCGCCTCCACCGCGGAGCATACGAGCTCAAATGGCGCGGGCGGAAGGATGGATATGACTTTCTGTCCGAGCGCGCGCACCTGGGGTGTGTCGGTGCAAATACCCACGATATTGCGGTCCGGATGTGCGGCGTCGTACGCGGCCGTTGCCTCTCGCAAGAATTCAGGCGAATGCATCACGACTTGTTTCGGGAATTCCTTTTGTATCTTTTCCGTCATGCCCGGGAGCATGGTGGATTTGATGACTGCGGCTTTGCCTTCGCCTACGAGCCCGACCGCCTGCCGCACAATGGCGTCGCTGAAACCGTCGGGAGTGGTCGGTGTCGGTACCGCGATGAAAACGATGTCGCAGTCTTTTATCTTGTCTTTATTTTTGCGGTACGGCTCTTCTAGCGAATACCGGACAACTTTGAAATCGCGGCTTTCGAGCTCGTCGGCATAATTCTTGCCGATGAAACCCTGCCCCACATAACCCACAGTGGGTCGCTCACCGGTGCTTTTTTTCTCTCCCGCGCGAGCTTCAACCCCTGAGACCGAAAGTGAAATATCGGCGAACCACAACTCGCGATATTCTGCTTCATTGGGGAAATTGAGCGTCAGCTTGCCGCGTTTCCCTTCGGATAAAACGGCGGTGGCGACACGCGGCAAATCCGCGGGCGCAGCGATGATGGCGCCTGCCTCACGCGCAAGACCTATATCGTAGGAAACGACCGGACAGCCCGCTGCAAGCGCTTCCACGATGACCATCCCGAATCCTTCGTATTCCGACGTGACGAGAACGAGGTCGGCGACTTTGTAAAAAGGAAACGGATCTTGCGCGCCTTCGAACACCACTTTGTCCGTGATACCGAGCTCATTCACGAGATTTTCAAGTGGCACGCGTTGTGAGCCACTACCGACAACGACGAGTCCCGCGGCTGCATCCGCTTTCGTAATTTCCGCGAATGCGCGGATAGACGCCGCGACATTCTTTTCTTTTTCCAATCGAGCGACTACGAGTACCAACTTTTTAAAATGCGGGTATCGTGAGCGACGGTCGAGCGGCTCAGCTTTCTTAAGATTGTCGAGGTCTACGAAAACGGGCAACACGGTAACGGGCGCTTTGATGCCGCGAGCAGCGAGTGAGTCTGCAATCCTTTTTGAAACGACGCGGACGGAATCAGCGCGCGACAAGAGAAATCGCGCGAGAAGGACTTTGAGACGGTTGCCGAGCGAGAGCCCGCCGAAATACGGGTCGAAAAGGTCGGTGTGTACCTGCAGGTGGAGTTTACTCCCCCGCATCCACGCGATGATGAAGCCGACGAGGCCCGTCAGGAAGGGGTCTTGAGCGGAGACGACATCCGGCCGCTGGAGCCGCCAGCCTGCCGCAATGGTGCGCAGAGAGCCCAAAACGCGGCCCAGGCCAAATCCCCGCACCGAAGCATTCCCCGATATCTGGACCAGCTGTAGCGGCCCGTGGGGCACCAAGACGTCCATGCGCTCTACCGTACGCGCCTGCATCTGGAGGCGCTTGGCAACGGCGCTCGACTCATTAAAAGCGTTCCAATCGGTGGAGAGTACAAGTACCCGCATCGGCGCATTCTAGCGGTTTTTTGACCTTTTTCAAACATAAATGCGTTCCCCGGTTTCCCCCTTGTAAGTAGGAAGCCCCGGACGCGAATGCCCGGGGCTTTGGAAACAGGGAGTGGTTCGACTTACACATCGTCGCCCCTCCGTTCCCGTAGAAAGTAGCGGATGAGCAGCAACAGGGCGCCCACCAGTGCCACAAGCGTCCCCCAAAGCTGGGAGACTCCCAAGTACGCCGTTAGGTCGTACGTGAGAAAGAGGGCGCCAAGAATGAGCAACCATCCCGCGATGTTCAGACCTCGAATCACGATATTCATCGTGCTCTCCTATTGATGAGGTTCCCGCAGATTATACTGTTCGAAAGTGGTTTTGTCAAAACTACGGCTTTGTTCCGGAAACTTTTTTTACGATCTCCGCGTGCTCCGCAACTACTTTGTCCCATGTCTGGTCCATCGGAAGTTCTGCTGCAACGCGAATGGCTTCACGGTAGTTCCCTGCGTCGAGCATGTGTTCCATTGCAGTTTCGAGCGAAGCGTCGTCCATCGGGTCAAATTGCATGTAGTCGGGCAGCTGCGCGGAAAGACCGTTATCGAGGCTGATGAGCGCAGGTTTGCCAAGTGCCAGTGACTCGAGAATGAAATTCGGATTGAATTCGGTGAGCGCGGGTGCGAGCGCGACGGATGATGCGTTGATGCGGGCGAACAATGCTTTCTGGTCCACCTTCGGGATTATTTCCACTTTGTCGCCAAGCGCAGCCGCCCGCGCTTTGAGAGCCGCTTCGTCGGGGCCGTCGCCGATAAGGACAAGGCGCGCGTTGTCATGCTTTGCCGAGATGGCTCTGAATACTTTGAGAACGCGCGGCAGATTCTTATACGAGACGAACCTCCCCGCAAAAAGGAATGTGAATGTATCCTTTTCGGGCATCGCAGGAACTTTCGGCGGGAACGGATTTTTGATTTGTACGACCCTTTCTTCACTCACGCCGTAATAATTTGTATAGATACCTTTGAGGAAGTCGCAGTACGTCACGATGGTGTCTGCCGAGCGCACCACGTGGCGGATGATGCGATACAGTGTCGGCTTATCTTTCTTGAACAGACCCTGCTCGTAGTATGCGCGCATCGGCAGGGACCGCTCCCCTTTCTCCACAATGCGCTCCCAGATGGGGTCGCCTCCGATGCGGAGGATAAACGGTTTGCGGAGGAGTCTTGCAAAGAGTGCGGTGGGAATGCCGGCGGTCGTGAGGTCAAATGCATAGAGCACATCGTGCCGGAACGATTCGCGGGCGATGGCCAAGGCATAGAGCAACCACGAAACGAGCTTGCCCCACTTCCGGCTTATGCGCACCACGCGGAAATTTTGGGAATTACCTGCGTAATCGCCAAAAGCGACCACCGTCACCTGCCAGTCAAGACCCGCAAAATGTTCAGCTATTTTGCGGACGTGCGTGGCGGGCCCCCCTACGTCGGGGAAAAAGATGCCTGTGGTGAGAAGCACGCGCATGTGTTCTATGCTACCGTAGAGTGCAATGGAACAAAAGCGCCTTAAAACCGCTATTATCGGAGTCGGCAGATGGGGCAAGAATGTCGCCCGCGAGTTCGATGCCGCAAGCGAGCTTGTATATTTCGCCTCCAAGACCAGCGACCCCGCCCTACCGCACGCGCGACGTGCGACGGTGGAGGAAATTTGTGCCGACCAAGCCATCGAAGCAGTCGCCATTGCGACACCCGTCCCGACCCATGCTGAAATCGTCCGGAAAGCGTTGGAGGCGGGCAAACACGTCTTCTGCGAAAAACCTCTGACTGAAACTTCCGCCGAAGCACATGCGCTCGCGCAGCTCGCAGCAGAAAAAAATCGCATACTCATGACGGGCTATGTGTTTCTGTACCACCCCGTCTACGACCAATTGAAAATTCTCGTCCGGGACAAAGCGATAAAACGTGTTGAGTGCGTCTGGAGAAAATATGGAGCATTCACGGATTCGATAGAAAACGCCCTTCTCACTCATCATCTTTCCATCGCCTATGACCTGCTCGGAATGCCCGATGCGGGGTCACTCCTCTACCGCGAAGGAAGCCCCAGGTCGGGAGACCACATCGAAATCCGCCTTGAGTATCCGTCGTGCCAATTTGTTTCAGAGATAGACAGGCTTTCACAGGAGAAGACACACACAATTGCGGTGACCCTTGAAGACGGCAAAATACTCACGTGGGACGATACTCAGCTGCGAAGAGGCGAAGAGCTTTTGTTCGAAGGTGCCGGGACGTCGCTCGCGCAAGAAATAAAAGTATTCCTTGAGGCCGCGGGCGGAGGGATGGCGCCTCGCACTGGGGGAGACTTCGGCGCACGCGTCTTGGAAATCCACGAGATGCTTAAAAATAGCAGGAGTTAGAATGTCGTTATGAGTCACGGGGAAGCTGGAGGACTGGAAAAGGCTGAAAAAGGATTCCCCTATGACGCACTCGTCGTCTTGGGCGCGGTAATGGAGTGGAGCCCCGAACAGAAACGTTGGGAGTTCCCCACTATCATTGATAGGTACCGCGGCAAACTCGTGATGGGGAAAGCCCGTGCGCTCGCCGCCAGCGAACTGGAGGGAGACGCGGCACGTACGCTAGTAACCGGCGGGACCGACGTTCATCCGGAGACCGGCGAGGTCGCATCGCGCGCCACCGAGCTTGCAAAACTCATGACGGAACGTTACAAGATGTCGAAGGAAAAAGTCATACCGATAGGCACAGCAGATGCGGGGAGCGTCGCCGGAAATGTCGAGAACGTGGTTACCTACCTGAAAGAACATCCGGAGATGATGAGACGACACCGCATCGCTATTCTTTCGCCGCATTTTCAGAAGGAACGTGCGCAGCTCATGTTTGACGCAAACCCGTATTTCAAAGAGAACGGCATCAAGCTAGATTGGGTCATCGTGGAGGATATTTTGGAAGGTCGCGACCCGCGATACAAACAATGGACTGCTGCTGTGTACAACACGCCGGAAGCGGAAATAAACCGGAACATGGAACAAGGAGGCATCCAAGACTTGCGGGAAGGCCGCTACGGAAAAAAGAAAGAGACGGAAGAATAGTTAGAGGAGTGCGACGACTTGTTTTGCCGCCTCCACACAATTACCGATTTTGCCGGAGAATATCCTGATGTAGCGGTCGGAGAGCTTGGTCACGATGGTCGGGCGCGCATCGGTCTTTTCGAGCCGCGGCAGCACGGTCCGTATAGTGAAGAGCGAGCCGACGTGCTCCGCATGCGCAAGTATGGGTATGTAGCGGGAACCGCTTTCGATGAAATCTTTTATCTTCGTAATAGGCGGGTTTCTGATGAGACCGCGGTCGAGAAAGGGCGCGAGATTTTCGGGAACAACGGAACTGCGCCCGACGTTCGTCGCATGTATCGCGTGTACAACGTTGCCGAGCACGTGCAGCCCGCTTTCCCCCCACGGGTCGGCACACATAAAAGGACCGTCGAGAACGACGATGCCCGTATTTTCGAGGCCCGGCAACCGCACGACCGGTTTCTCGCACACTTCAAACTGATATTCCTGGACCACGCCCGTATCGGGTGGGGTGAGTTCGTTGAGCCGCGCATACGTCGCAAGCACCACCGCGTCGAACGACTCGAGCATCTCCGGAGTGGCGCGGGTGTTGAGATGAAGCTCGACGCCGGACTCTTTTAGTTTTTTGAGAACGACACGTCGCAGGGCTGCCGGATCCATCCACGATTCCTCTCCTTCGACTACGAGAGCGACCATGTCGGGGACAAGATGCGGTCCGGCCGGGATTTCTTTGACCTCCAGTCCCTGCTCGCGGCAAAAGGCGAGAAACGTGTCCGGGGCAACGAGGCTTCCCTCTTTGGCGATGGCGTAGATGTGCCGGCCGTTCTCGATTACAGCCTCGCGATACTCTTCGCGGAACGAGACGTCTGCATCCTTCGCCGAACGCGCCGTATCTGACGAGCGCGGGTAATGGTAGCCGCGATGCAAACGGTATTGATTGATACCCGAGGCCGCCTGCAGGAGGTCTTTTTCTTTCTCAAAGAGATGCACTTCATGTCCCGCCCGCGCAGCGTATATCGCGGCCGTACAACCGAATATGCCTCCTCCTACGACGGCGATGCTCTTCACCCCATTAGATAATGCATCTCGGATATGTGCCGTCCCTGTCTTCTCCTTAGACATAAAATATCGTTTCCAAAATCGAACGCATATTATCTAACGTGGTTCATACATACCCACTATAGCAAAGCATAAGGGGCCGCAACCGCGTCCCCTTATTGGAGCCGAGCACAACATGTGCCCTCATCACATTCGCTGTGCGGCTTTGAACCAGCCTTGAAAGGTACGGACCGCAATCCTTGCGGTATGATCCATCCCTTGAAAGACAAGTCTTTCCCCGAGCTCAAGTCCCGGGAACCACAGAGCGAACAGATTCGGCTCAAGCGGGGAACGGGATTGTTCCCTCTGCGACTCCTTTAGGCGTCGCATCTTCTCGGCAATTGCTGCTTCACGCAGCATTCGCTCGAGTCGTCGGTTTCTTCTGCGCATGAACGCTCCTTGATTAACCCCATACCAGCAGACACCCGTCCGGCTGTTCTTCCTAGCAAGTTATCCCCTACCCGTTCAGGACCGGCAAAAAGATTTTCTCGCGCATGTCTTTCGCCACGGTGTTCCAATCATACTTTTCCACTGCGAGTGCGTGCGCGGTCGCTGTTACCGCCCGCACTTTCTCCGGATTCTCCATGATGTCTTTCACCGCCTCCGCCACTTGTTCGGGCGAGTCGGTATCAACTGCCCAGCCCGTAATAGGCACGTCCGGATTGCGCTTTTCATCGAAAAGAAAGTCAGCGATGCCGCCCTCTTGTGTGCCGATGACGGGCAGTCCCGCCGCAAAAGCTTCCACAAATGAATTGCCCATGCCTTCAGAGCGCGAGGGTCTGATGAAAATGTCGGAGGCGTGCAGATATTTGGGGATTTCTTGGTTTGCAACTTCTCCCACAAACCGCACACGTTCTGCCACTTTGCATTCCCGCGCGAGCCGTTTGAGCGAAAGATCGTCCGGCCCTACGCCGACAACGATGAATCGCACATTCTCCGGTAGCAGCGGAAGCGCTTTGATAACGACGTCGATACCGTTCTTGCGCACGAGGCGGGAAGTTGTAATGAGAAAGACATCCCCCATCCGCTTGCCGAGACCATCCTTCACGGCGTCGATGACCGCGGGCATTTCCTCGTGGGAAAAGTGCGCGACGTCCACGCCGTTGGGGATTACTTCAAGCCGACCTGTGAAGCCGCGGCGGCGCGCCCATTTCCCCAAGAACGTGGAAATAACCTGGATAACGTCGGCGCGTTTGAAAACACGCGTGAAAAGCGGCCACAGCGGGAACATCATCCGCTCGATTTTTTCCGGCGGGTCCCCCTCTTGGAGCGTGAGGATATACGGGACGTGCGGGCGCAGCAGCTTGAAGATGACCGCGGGAATGCCGCTCGAATGCGCCATCATCGCCCAAACGGCATCGTAGTGATGTTTGCGATGAAGTGACAGCGCCTTCCACGCGGCTAGGAACTGGAAAAGCGGCTTGTTGAGCCGCAACGGCCATGTACCCAAATCGCCGATAGAAGGATTGGGCCGCGTAAAACCGATGCGATGTACGAGTACGTTGCCCAATTGTTCGACCCTCGGAAGCGTGGAGTCGAATCGGAGCGTCACGAGGTGGAACTCTATTTCAGAGTTATCAAGACGATCCGTTACTTCTTTGATGGCGAGTTCGGCACCACCCACATATTTCGGATAGTATGCGAGAGAGAAGATGAGTATCTTTTTCATGCGCTTCCGATAATAGCCTTCACGTACGTCTCAAGGTCATGTTTCGCATCCCACCCGAGCGCCTTGGACTTGGAAGTATCAATTCCTGAATTTAAACGGTTGCCCGCCCGTTCCGGCAGCATGGTGATATTTTGGGAGAACATCTGTGCCACATCGAGTATCGAGTACTCCCGCGTGGCTCCAAGCCCGAAATCATCTCCCTCGCCTTTCTCGCCGACCAGCATCAAGCCCTCGACGATGTCGTCAACGTGCGTGAAATTGCGCTTTTGCGTACCGGGAGAGACGACGGTGAGCGGCCCGCCTTTCGCATACTGCTGACGGAATATCTCGACGACGGTGCCGTATGCGCCGGCACGCTCGCCCGGCCCGTACACGTTGTAGAAATACGTAATAGCGTACGGGAGTTTGTACCAATCGGCATAATTACTGACAAGTTCTGTATTCGATGCTTTCGTCCACGCATATGGGGTCGCGTCGCGGGAAAGGCCGCCGTCACCGAATTTTGTGGAAGAGCCTGCGTACACGAGCTTGCATTTGCGCTTGCGCCAGTACTCAACGACGCCGAACGTGCCGGAGATATTCAGGTCCCAGACAAGGCCGGGCTCTTCCATGCTTTTCTCCACACGGGAGTATTCACCGAGGTGATAAATGATATCGGGCGTCTCGGGCACGTGCTTTTCTATGTCTTTGGTATGCCCTTCGCGGTACTCAACGCCCGACACGTGATTCTCCCGCGAGCCGGTGAAATAGTTGTCGAGCGAAATGACCGTGTGGCCTTCCGCCTTTAGGCGGTTGCACAAGTGCGAGCCTATAAACCCCGCACCTCCCGTAACCAAAACGGTCTTCTTTTGAGCGCTCATTCTACCCAGACTATCGCGTTTCCTCCATTTCCTCAATGTCCCACTCCTTTTTGCCATAGCGCCGCGCGACCACAAGTGAACCCGCAGCGAGCCCCGCAATGCCGAAAGCGCCGAGCCACCACATGCGGGAGGAACCTGTCGCCGCTCCTGCCGCAGCCGCGACCTGCAAAGTTGTTGTGGGCACCGGTGACACAATATCGAGCGGCTCCAGCGTGCTTTCCGCATCTTCTTCCGATACGGCAGTCTGACTGCCATATGTTGGCAGCGGGACAGGTGCGGGAGCAGCGGTTTCCGGAGGCGCTGAGATTGGTGCGGGAGGAGGAGCTAAGCCGAGTGCGAGGTCGCCGTTCGGATAATCCAATTCGATATCCGGACTTCCCGAGAAACCGAGTGTGCGCTGCGATACGCGCAGCGTCGCATTCGCAAGCACGAATGTGCGGTCGGGAATAGTAAACGCCTGCCCCGCCGAGCGGATAATCCAGCGGGAGAAATCGAGCGTGCGACCTGAGCGGTTTTCTACCGCGACGCCGCCGTCGAGTAAAAGAGAAAGAGCGAGTTTCATCGGCTCCACCGTTACAACGATCTGGTCGGATACTGAATCCTTTTCTTCGGGAATATCGAGGACCACCACATATCGTCCCGGATAATCGAAGCGGTGAAAGACGATGGAGTTTTCGGAGGTCGAGCCGTCGCCGAAATTCCAGTGAAAGCGGGAGAAGCCGATAAGGTCCTTCTTCTCGTTATATGCCCGCGCCCTGAATTCGGTGTCCGCACCGACGACGACCGTGCGGTCGCTGCCGCCGTCCGCGAATACTTTCGGCGGCGGAGGCATGATGGTCGATTCGCTGGAACTGTTTTCTGCGTCAACACTTTGGTCGGTGGTAGTTGTGATCGTTGTATCAGTAGCCCCGGATTCACCACCTCCTCCGCCCCCCGAAGAAGAGAGCGAGCCCGTACCGGGAGTTGGGCTCGCCGAAATGAATGTGACACCGGCGCTGCTCGTGCGTTGAAGTGTGTTGCCTTGGTCGCTCGCGCTATCGATAGGTGTGTACGAAACGCTGTCTCTATTTGTCCGGTCGGCAACGTTCGAACCGCAGCAACGCGTAACAAGCGTTTCGCCACTGCTTACGAGCGAGAACGAACTGTCAAATAGCAATCCCGTGTACGATGGAAAATCAACCTTAAAAGCGACGGCATCGTTTGCGACCACCGCATATCCGCCCGCCGCTAGCATTCCCGACGCGCTATCGGGATAGGAATTCATTTGATGGTCCGTATCATTCTCACGTAACCTCCACTCCGAAAGTGACACGGAGGAAGAGCTGTCGTTGAAAATTTCTACCCAATCGTGCTTTCCGTTCTCTTCAGCGCCGGGATAGTCGTACATTATTTCCGATATCACAACTTGGGCAGATACAACGCTCGGCAACACGATTGCTGCTATCAAAACTGCGCATAGGAAAAAACCATCACTCGCCCGCCTCCTCTTCCCGCAGAACTCTTTGAAGGACTTCGGGAGAGACTTCGCCCGCCCGCCCAGACTGTACCCTATCTTCATGAACGATATTATCGCCTGAAAACGCGGGGCGCGGAGCCCGGTGCGGTTGTGGTTGTGGATTTGGGATGTGCGGCGGTTTCGGAGCGTGAGCGCCGACTACCGGATTGTGAGGCGTATTTCCGGCTGGAGAGTTCTGTTTGGCGGCGCGGCGTTCCCGCAAAATATCGGCGGGCGAACGTACCGGAGCGGCACGGGCGGGAGCTTCGGCAATTTTTGGTTGTGCTTGCGCGATGGCGGCGCGCAGGGCTGAGCGCTGCTCCGCCTCGGACGAATGTGACCTCGACGGTGCGCTCTGTGCCTCGTGTCCAACGGGTGCGGGAGCAGGGGCAGTCCTGGGTCCGCGGTCTTCATGCGGTGCGCTCATGGCCTGTCCGCGTGGAGCCGCTCCGGCGGGAGGGCGCGGTGCGGCATCGGAAGCACGCGGCCGCGAGCCGTACGAGCTTTTTTCACGCTCCTTTTTCTCCTTCGGCGGCGGCTGGAAGTCCAGTTGTTTCTGATTGACCGTGGCTTCGACTTCCGCCCGTGCTCTCCCGTACTGCTCACGCGAACTCCGCACGCAATCATCCCGATACGAGATGGGAGGTGTATCGATGGGCGGAATGGTCTCTGCGGAGAAGGGCTTGGAGCCGACGCCGTCTATCATGAGCGTGAGGTATATCTGCCCGATGCCTAAGCCCACAAGATCTTCCGGCGTGAAGGTGGGGTCGAAGACGGTTTCCAACACTTCCGCGTCGAACGGTCCCACGCGGAACACGATGAGCGTGCCGACGTTGCCGAAGACCGCGTCGCGCACCTCCTCTTCCATTTGTTCGATGTATTGATTGGCGAGCGTGAGCGCGAGTTTGTATTTGCGCGACTCCGAAAGAATGTCGGCGAAGGCTTCGTTCATCATCGACTGGAATTCGTCGACGTAGAAATAGAAGCGCGGCAGTCTCGCCATGCGCGCCGTCGGCTCGTCGGCGCGCGACATCGCGGCGAGATAAATCTTGACGACGAGCATCGAGCCGAGCAGTGAGGCGTTGGTCTCACCCATGCGGCCCTTTGAGAGGTTGACGATAAATATTTTCTTCTCGTCCATTACCTTGCGCAGGTCAAAAGACGACTTTCCCTGTCCCACGATGTTGCGGATTAAGGGATTCGCGGTGAACTGACCTATCTTGTTCTGGATGGCAGGAGTCGCTTCGCGCGTATAGGTATCGGTGAACGCGGCGAATTCCTCCACCCAGAACCCCCGGACGATGGGGTCGGTAATTTTGGCGACGACGGCATTGCGGAAGGTCTTGTTGGTGAGCATGCGATTCACGTCGAGCAGCGTCGAGTCGGGATACTCGAGAAGTGCGAGCAATGTATTTTGCAAGATGTATTCCATTCTCGCGCTCCACGCATCCACC
>Ga0209542_10007242_pt1 | contig 21205 bp, 17 predicted proteins | sample RifCSPhighO2_01_FD_184028 | JGI IMG/M metagenome (GOLD analysis project Ga0209542, IMG submission 184028) | Soil microbial communities from Rifle, Colorado - Rifle CSP2_plank highO2_0.1 (SPAdes) (version 2) | ecosystem: Environmental > Terrestrial > Deep subsurface > Rock core/Sediment ... | reverse complement strand
CGCCGTGGTGTGATTGTTGATTTGGAAGAAGCGGTCTCGTCAATTTCTCAGGCCCTTGACCATGCCGAACGCATGACCGGTTTAAGTCTTAATCATGCCGTGGTTTCAGTAAATGGGCCGCACATTAATACTATCAATTCGCACGGTGTCATTGCCGTCTCGCGGGCGGATGGGGAAATTACCGAGCATGACTTGCTTCGCGTAATAGACGCTTCGCAGGCCATGCAGCTGCCTCTAAACAAGGAAATTCTTCACGTTATTCCCAAGCATTTCGCCGTAGACGGACAAGGGGGCATCAAAGACCCTGTGGGCATGAGCGGAATTCGATTGGAAGTTGAAAGCACTATTATTGAGGTTTCTACGCCCTATCTGCGCAACCTGCAAAAATGCCTTAAGCAGGTGGGCCTGGAAGTCGATGAGCTTGTGCTGTCTTCTTTGGCCTCGGCCAACAGCTGCCTGACCAAGCGGCATAAGGAAATCGGCTCGGTTCTAATTGACCTTGGAGCCGGCACTACCGGTGTTGTAGTTTATGAAGAAGGCCAGTTGCTTTTGGCTTCGGTTGTGCCAATCGGCCAGGCCCACGTTACGAACGACATTGCCATCGGGCTTCGCACGACGGTTGATACGGCTGAGGAAATAAAGCTTAAATACGGACACACCGATCCGGAAAGTTTACGCAAAGACAGCGAAATAAAACTTTCTGAATTCGACGCTAATGAAGATGAAATGGTTTCCCGCCGACATGTGGTGGAAATAATGGAAGCGCGCATCGAGGAAATATTGTCGAGCGTTAACAAAGAGCTTAAAAAAATAAACCGCGACGGCCAGCTTCCGGGCGGCGTGGTATTGGTCGGCGGCGGGGCGAACTTGCCCGGCATAGTTGATTACGCGCGCGAGAAACTGCGTTTACCGGTGGTTGTAGGCAATCCTTCCTCTACATTGTCGAGCGTGATAGACAGAATTTCGGATCCGATGTATGGCACCGGCGTCGGTTTGGTCCAGTGGGTTGCCGAGGAGGATTTGCGCCATGGTTCGAGCGGTTTAGGCTTGAGTTTAGGTAAAAAGATTGCCGATAATCCAGGGGTGTCTAAGCTGAAATCTTGGTTTAAGAGCTTCTTGCCTTAATTTGTCGTTGTCGGTAGAATACGAATAGGTTTATTTTTTGATTAGTATTTTTCGTATTACTTGGTATGCCCGGACACCAAACTTCAATCATTCTCCTCAATCTTGGAGAAGCAGTGTGGTTATAAGGGTATATCAGTCTATAATTGATTAACAGCTTCATTTATCTAAGTCGAATGTCTGACAAGATTATTGAAGTTTGGTGTACGGGTATGCCTGAAGTGAAGCCAAAGATAGAAAATTTTGCGCGTATTAAGGTAATTGGTGTAGGCGGAGGCGGAGGCAACGCTATTAACCGGATGGCCGAGGTTGGCATTTCCGGGGTTGATTTTATTACCATCAATACCGATGCCCAGGCTCTGCATAGCGTAAAGACCGATAAGCGCATCCAGATAGGCAAGGATACCACCCGTGGCCTAGGCGCGGGCATGAATCCCGATACCGGCAAACAGGCCGCCGAGGAAACCCAGGATGAAATTTACGAAACCGTAAAGAACGCCGACATGGTTTTTGTTACCGGCGGTTTGGGTGGCGGCACAGGAACCGGTGCCATGCCGGTTGTGGGCGAGATAGCCCGGGAGTCCGGCGTTTTAACAGTCGGTGTCGTTACTAAGCCTTTTGCTTTTGAGGGAGCCAAGAGAAGGGAAATAGCCGACAAGGGCTTGGATCAGCTGCGTAATAAGGTGGACGCCATTATAGTCGTGCCGAACGACAGAATTTTGCAGATTATTGATCGCAAGACTTCCTTGATAGATGCTTTCAAAACAGTGGATGACGTTTTGAGGCAGGGTGTTCAGGGCATTTCGGATTTAATTACCATCAACGGCATGATTAACGTTGATTTTGCCGACGTAAAGGCCATTATGCAGAATTCCGGCACTGCCCTTATGGGCATTGGCAGGGGTAGTGGTGAGAATCGGGCGATAGAAGCCGCTAAAATGGCCATAGACAGCCCGCTTTTGGAACTTTCCATTGACGGGGCTACCGGAGTACTCTTCAACATTACCGGCGGTAAGGACCTTGGTATGCATGAGGTGGATGAAGCCGGTAAAATCATTACTAAATCTGTACATCCTGATGCCAAAATTATCTTTGGTGCCGTGGTTGACGAGGCCCTTCAAGATGAGGTAAGAATTACCGTGGTAGCCACTGGTTTTGACGATAACGCTCTACGTACCCCAGCCATGCGAGCATCATTGTCCGCAGCAGCCGCCGTGTTCGAGAGTCCCTACCGGCCGGTAATGGAAGCAGGCAGTTCGAAAAAGGCGGAAAAATCCGAGCTAATTCAGCCGATTATGGTTCCCTCTTCCTCTGCCAATAGCCAGGCTGAAGAGACCAACGAAAATGGCATTGGTGAGAGCGAGGAGCTCGAAATCCCGGCCTTTATCCGCCGCAAGATGAAATAGAATTGGGGGTAGAAATATTTTCAATGATAGAAACAGCCAGCTGCCCGCAGGGGCAGTTTTATAAAGGGTGATGAGACGCTTGGTAAGGAAATAATAGGTTGACCTGATCCCCGAGTAAGTTATCCACACAAGATTCGGGCACCCCGATATTTAGTGGTGGGAAACCTCTTGTCGCTCTAGGGGCATGGGAGTATAATAATTTTGGAACAGACACAGACGGAAATAAAACACCAGATATAGTGTCCCTCTTATTTTCAAAAACGCTATATAAGCGTAAACTAGCAGAAACAAAAACACAGTTCGTTGGCCCTATACAATAGTAAAGATGATCAGCAGGTATTTATTGTTTAAACCTGGCTTATTTGGAAGCCCTCGCTTTAAGTAAAATTACCATCATGCAGTGCCCTAGGTGCAAACATAAAAATTCAAAGGTTCTGGAATCTCGTACTACCCAGGAAGACCATGCCATCAGGCGCCGCCGCGAATGTCTAAGCTGCCATTTCCGCTTTTCGACTTATGAGCAGGTGGAAATTTTGGATCTAAGCGTAATAAAAAGAGACGGTCGCCGCGAGCCCTATTATTTTGAAAAATTATATAACGGCATCGTCAAAGCCTTTGAGAAGCGTCCCGATACCGAAAAAGACATCAGGCGGTTTGCCGAAAGCATTGAGCGCGACATTCATAAAAAAGCCAAAGGCGGAGAGGTTAAGTCGTCAGAAATCGGGGCCATCGTCATCAAACGTCTAAAACGAAAAGATCCGGTTGCCTACCTCCGTTTTGCCAGCGTCTATCTTCAATTCCAGGATATTAAAGATTTTGAAGAGGCCATCAATGTTTTTCCAAACTACAAGATCCAAAATAAAAAGACTATCAATAATTAAGGCCACTGGTTAGATTCTCCAAATTGCTTGGTTTCGGCCAAGCCCAATCCTCACAATCTAAAAAAATTATAATTAAAAGATTGCTAAAGAAATGTCAGTTCAATCCACTCGGTCCGAAGAGGCGCTTAACGAAAAAGTCGAAGAGACAAAAGTAAACGGCAACGGCCATTTGCATACCAACGGTAATGGTCATGCCAACGGCAACGGCCATTTGCATACCAACGGACATACTGCCACGAGGGAAGGCTTGAAATTCGAGAGGTTTTTCACCAGCGAACAGGTTAAACCCTTTGATACGGTAGATTGGGAAAAGCGCGATGCGGTTATAAAAAGCGCCGAAGGCCATATTGTTTTTGAAAAAAAAGGCGTCGAGGTGCCAAAGGGATGGTCGCAAAACGCCACGAACATTGCCGCCTCTCACTACCTTTACGGCGAATACGAATACTCGGTGCGCGATTGGATTGACCGCATTGCCGGCACGGTTAAGGAGTGGGGTTTGAATGATGGCTACTTTGCGTCAGCCTACGACGCCCAGGTTTTTTATGATGAACTGGCCTATTTAATGGTTAACCAGTTTTTGGCGTTTAATTCGCCGGTTAACTATAACTGCGGCGTTTGGCGATATGATCAAAACGGTTCAGGCGGCCGCTACTACTGGGATAAGGCCACTCAATCAGTTAAAGAGACGGCCAATGATTACGAGCACCCGCAGTGCAGCGCCTGTTTTATTTTAGGCCTTGATGATTCCATGCAGGGTATTATGGATGCGGCTTCGGCTGAAGCGAAAATATTTAAGTTCGGTTCCGGTTCCGGCATGAATGTCTCAAAACTCCGTTCTTCCAAGGAAAAAATTCGCGGCAAAGGCTATTCTTCGGGCCCGGTTACGTTTATGAAAGGCTTTGACGCTTTTGCCGGTGTGATTAAATCCGGCGGCAAAACCCGGCGGGCCGCCAAAATGGTGGTTATGGACGTGACCCACCCCGACATTGAGGAATTCATTTGGTGCAAGGTTAAAGAAGAAAGAAAAGCCCACATTTTAATTGCCGCCGGCATGGACCCCAGGCTGGACGGCGAGGTCTATAATAATATTTTTTACCAAAACGCGAACAACTCGGTGCGCGTAACCGATGAGTTCATGAAAGCCGTCGTGGAAGGCGGAAAGTTTGCGACTCATTTCGTTACCACCGGTGAGGTCGCCGAAACTTATGAAGCTAAGGCGCTTTTACGTCAAATGGCCGAGGCAGCCTGGGAAACAGGTGATCCCGGACTTCAGTATGACGGGGTTATTCAAAATTGGCATACCAGCGCCAATACCGACCGCATTAACGCCACCAACCCCTGCAGCGAATATGTTTTCTTGGATAATACGGCCTGTAACCTGGCCTCGCTCAACTTGATGAAGTTTAGAAACATAGATGGTTCTTTTAATACCGAAGGCTACATAAAAGCAGTTACGGTTTTGATTACCGCCCAGGAAATTTTAGTCGATAATGCCGCCTACCCGACCGCGGAGATTGGGCGCATGACTCATATCTTCAGAACCTTAGGGATTGGTTACGCTAATCTCGGTTCATTATTGATGTCTCTGGGCATTCCTTATGATTCAGACCAGGGTCGCAACATTGCCGCCGCTCTGACGGCCATCATGACCGGACAGTCATACAAGCAGTCGGCTTTAATGGCCAAGGCGCTCACACCCTTTCCGGGCTACTATGAAAACCGCGAGCCCTTCCAAAAGGTTATGCGCCAGCATCGCGATGCGGCCCATCAAATCGATGGTGCCGTGGTTCAGGCTGATTTAATCCAGGAATCTAAGAGAATTTGGGATGATGTCGTATTTCTTACCGGACAGTACGGCGCCCGAAACGCACAAGTCTCGGTGCTTGCGCCGACTGGCACAATTTCCTTTGTGATGGACTGCAATACCACCGGCGTTGAACCGAATATTGCTTTAGTGGCCTACAAAAAAATGGTTGGCGGCGGTTATATGAAGCTGGTTAACGAAGGCGTGCCGCAGGCTCTACGCACTTTAGGGTATGGCGAGCGGGATGCCGCGGACATATTGAAGTATTTGGAAGAGAAAGACACTATTGAAGGCGCTCCGGGCCTGCAACCTGAACATCTGTCTGTATTTGATTGCGCTTTTAAAGCGGTCAATGGCGAAAGATCAATTCATCACATGGGCCATATTAAAATGATGGGCGCCATTCAGCCGTTTATCTCGGGTGCAATTTCTAAAACGGTTAATCTACCGGAATCGGCTACGGTTGAAGACGTGATGGATGCCTACATTGAAGGCTGGAAGCACGGCTTAAAGGCCATTGCCATTTATCGCGATGGTTCAAAGAAGAGCCAGCCGTTAAATACCAAGAACGAGACAAAGACGAAGTCCGACGAAGCTTCTGCGAAGGCGGATGAATCCCAGGCTGTGCAGGCCGATCCGCAAGCGGTGGCGGTTTCTCCAGTGGTCGCCCAAGCCCGGGTGCAAAGGCGCAAGCTTCCGGATGAAAGACTGGCTATTACCCATAAGTTTGAAATTGCCGGCCACGAAGGATACTTAACCGTCGGTTTATTCCCGGACGGAAAACCAGGCGAGTTATTTATTAAAATGAACAAGGAAGGTTCGACCCTTTCCGGCTTGATGGATGCGTTTTCCATTTTAGTTTCCTTTAATCTTCAGTACGGCGTGCCGCTTGAATTCTTGGTTAACAAGTTCACTCACATGAGGTTTGAACCGGCGGGCATGACCAAAAATAAGCAGATTCCGTTTGCCAAATCAATAGTCGATTATGTTTTTCGTTACTTGGCCGTTAAGTTTTTAGACAAGGAACAGGCTGAACAGATTCATAGTTCAGTTAGTCCGGCTGAATCGATAAATACCGCCAATGATATTGTTTCGCAAGCCCAGCCCAAAGTTACGGCCCAGCAGGTAGAAGCGGTGCCGCTTGAACCGGTTGTCTCGCAAAAACCGCTTTTTACCTTTAAAAATCAAGTTGACGCCCCGCCGTGTACTTTCTGCGGATCAATGATGGTTAGGAACGGCAGTTGCTACAAATGTTTGGAATGCGGGAGCACAACAGGTTGTAGTTAATACCTTTCGAAATAACGTAGCTATTAAGCCGCTCTTTCGGGCGGCTTAATAAATTTGCTATCCTTTATTTATGGACACAAGCAAGGAAATAATCGATATCGTTGATGAAAACGATAAGGTCATTGGTCAGGTAGACAGAGACATTGCTCATCGTGATGGTTTAAAACACCGGCATACGCATGTCTGGTTGTTTAATCGCCAAGGGCAGATAATTTTTCAGAGAAGGTCTAAAACCACCCACTCTAATCCAGGTTATCTTGATGCAAGCGCAGGCGGACACCTACCTTCTGGTATGAGTTACATTGACGCCGCCTTAATGGAATTGGAGGAAGAGGCGGGTATCAAAGCTAAGCCCGAGGATTTGATTTTTCTCGGAAAAGTTAAGTATGAAGCGACAGAGCCTTCGCGTAACGTAATAAATGACACTTTTTGCGAAGAGTACGCTTATGGGTATGAAGGCAAGCTAGAAGATTTAAAACCCGAAGAAGGATTTAAGTTTGAGGCCTGGAGCGTAGATGAGGTCTTTAATGGAAACAAATCAATTCAGGAGCAGTTTATTCCTGTTTTCTTTCAAGAACCCTGGTCTTCTATTTTACGAACCGTGCAAAAGTTAGCTAAAGAAAATGGCTAACAAAGGCTTAACAATAATTTATATAGGCGAGGGAAAAGGCAAAACCACGGCGGCCATGGGTCTGGGTTTGCGAGCGGTTGGTACGGGCCTTGATGTCGGAGTTTTGCAGTTTGTAAAAGGTGAGTGGCCGACTGGCGAAAAAGATTTTGCCCAAGTTTTCCAAGAAATGAAAGTTCCTAAAAATAAAATGCTCGGGCGGTTTGAATTCGTTACGGCCGGCCGTGGGTTTGTAAAAATACTTGGTGATAAAAAACCATTGTCTGTGCACAAAAAAGCGGCCGCCCTAGGGCTTAAACAAGCTCGACAAATGTTTAAAAAATTTGATGTAGTTATTTTAGATGAATTGCTTTCGGCCTATGAGTCAAAACTGATAAAACTTTCTGATGTTGAAAAAATAATTTCAGCAAAGCCGAAAGATGTTCACTTGGTAATCACCGGCCACTATTTGCCGGCAAAATTAAAGATCAAAGCCGATTTAATAACGGAAATGAAAATGATAAAGCACCCTTTTTATAAAGGAATTTTGGCACAAAAGGGGGTTGACTACTAGGACTACAAAAATTTGGGAAAATAAAACAAAAATGGTATAATAATTTAATGACTGACCGAGTAGAGCCCCGTACATTAAAGGGGTTTAAAGATTATTTACCGGAGGAAGAACGACTGCGGCTAAAAATTATTGATACCTGCCGCGAGGTTTTTGAGTTGTATGGGTTTTTACCAACCTCAACTCCAGCCTTGGAGTATCTGGAAACCCTTACCCAAAAATACGGTGAGGATGAAAAGCTAATCTACAACTTTAAGGATCGTGGCGACCGAGATGTGGGCTTGCGTTATGACTTAACGGTGCCGTTGGCTCGCTTGGTTTCCCAGTATCAAAATGAAATTAAATTTCCTTTTAGACGCTATCAAATTGCCGCAGTTTGGCGTGCAGAAAATCCCCAAAAAGGCAGATTTCGCGAATTCACCCAGGCTGATGCTGATATTGTTGGTGTAGAATCGCTTTCGGCTGATGCCGAATGCGTGGCTTTGTATTATGAGATTTTTAAACGACTTGGCGTTGAGAATTTTAAAATCCGCATTAACAGTAGAAAAGTTTTTGACAAACTTGCTCAGGAATTAAAGTTAGGCACCGAACAGACTGCTGGTGCGATTCGTATTATTGATAAGTTTGACAAGATCGGCCAAGAGGAGGCCGACCGATTGTTGGAGGAAGTTTTGAATGAAGAGCAATTTAAGGGAGTAAAAAAGTTTTTGCAAGAAGATTCTGATTTTTCAGAGCTTGATGAATTGAAAAAATATTTAGATGGTTTGGGAGTTCCCAACGATGTTTACGTGTTTGATAAAAAAATCGTGCGCGGGTTAGACTATTATTCCGGTATGGTTTTTGAGGCTTCAGTTTCGCACAGTGATTTCGGATCATTGGGCGGGGGGGGCCGGTATGATAGCTTAGTAGAAAAATTTTCTAACAAACAAGTCTCGGCTGTTGGAATGTCGGTAGGCGTGGACAGGCTTTTAGGTTTGATGCTTCAGCAGGGAACAAAATTACCAATACCTGCGACCAAAGTTTTGGTTATGAATTTAGGATCGGAATTTGTGGAGAAAAGTTTAGAAATCTTAAACCAGCTTCGCACTGCCGGGATTGCCAGCGAATATTTTTACGATCAAAAGGATTTGGATAAACAGTTCAAATACGCGGAAGCTTTAAATATTCCGTATGCTGTTCTGATAGGTGATGAAGAGATGAAAAAAAATGGAGTAACAGTTCGTGATTTGAAAAAAAGAGAACAGGAGACCATTAAGCTTCCCGAGGCAGTTAATATTTTAAAAAAGTCTTGATTCTAACAAAAATACCTTACAACATAGATGGCAAAAAATAACGTGTTAGTTTTGGATGGAGAGAATTTGAGCATCCAGGATATTGAACTTTTTGTGCGCGATCCAGGGTTGGTTGCAGCAATTTCGCGGCAAGCGCTAACGCGTGTAGGCAAATCATCGGCTTTTGTGGCTGAACATGCCAAAAAACACATAATTTATGGCGTTAATACTGGTTTTGGTCCCATGGCTTCTTATATTTTGAACGCGGGCCAGCTGGTAGAATTGCAGAAAAATTTGATTTATAGCCATGCCGTCGGCATGGGGGAGCCGATTAATCCTGATTTTGTTTTGGCGGCCATGCTGGTTCGCTTAAATACTTTAAGCAGAGGGTATAGCGGCACATCCCCCCAACTACTAGAATCTCTAAAAAATATTATTAACGCGCGTATTATTCCTGTTGTGCCGGAGCATGGCGCAGTGGGTACCAGCGGAGATTTAGTTCAGTTGGCGCATATTGCCCTGGTCCTTTTGGGTAAAGGATTGGTAACTTTCAAAGGTAAGACTATGAATGCCGAAGTCGCCTTAAAGCAAGCTAAATTAAAACCGTATAAATTAAAATTAAAAGAGGGGTTGTCTTTAATTAATGGGACGGCCGTAATGACTGGCGTAGGAGCGTTTGTTTCGCTTCAGGCAGATCATCTCTTGGCCTTGTCGGTCCGCAGTGGCGCTATTGCTTTAGAATTGGCCCGCGCCTACGACGATAGCATTTCCGACAAGCTTCATAGTCTCCGGCCCCACCCCGGGCAGCAATATATAGCTAGAGAATTGCGCCGCATTTTACAGTCATCAAAACTTTTACGAAAGCGAGAACAACTTCACGATAATTTCAAGGAAGAAACGGATGTGTACGTTATACCCGAAACTGTTCAAGAAGTTTATTCTTTTCGTTGTATTGCACAGATTCTTGGGCCAATCTATGAAACGGCAAAAAGAACGCACAGGGTTATTGAAGTTGAGATGAATTCAGTAACCGATAATCCAATTGTTGATTTAAGCACCAGACATATTTTGCACGGCGGAAATTTTCATGGAGATTACATTTCTGCCGAGATGGATAAATTAAAAATGAACATGGTTAAATTAACTATGCTGGCAGAGAGGCGAATCAATTTTTTTCTTAATCCTAATGTCAACAAAACCTATCCGCCGTTTTTAAACCTTAAGAAACCAGGTTTAACTTTAGCCCTACAGGGTCTGCAATTTGTTGCCACCTCTACTACAGCCCAGAGCCAAACCTTGGCTTATCCGCAATACGTGCATTCGATTCCTACCAATGGGGATAATCAGGATATCGTCAGCATGGGTACGGATTCGGCTCTGTTGGCTGCGAAAGTTTTGGAGAATGCCTATATTGTGGTGACCATAGAACTGTTGTGTTTGGCGCAGGCTATTGATCTTTTACAAATAGAATCAAAACTTTCTCGCGAATCCAAAAGATTGTATCAAGCCATTCGAAAATCATTTCCTCCAATTTATGAGGATCGTATTTTGAGTGATGAGTTGTCAAAAGTTTTACAAACAATCAAAGAGTATCGTGTATGATAGAGAATTTAGCATCTTATCAAAAAAAACCAACAAATATTTTTTCGAGTTTTGACATTGCTAAAATAGAAAAACAACTACAATCGAAAGACGAGATTTTCTGGCAGAATTTAGGTAAGAAGAAGTCTTGGCATTTATTTAAGCAAATGGCTGCTCGAGTGCCGGCTTACAAAGATTTTTTAAAAAAAAATAACATTAAGGCCGATAGCGTAAAAAAAGCTGATGATCTGATTAAACTTCCTGTTACCGATAAAAAAAATTATATTCAGGCCTACGCCTTAAATGAGAGGTGTTGGGACGGCAAAGTTACTGAAGCGTCAATAATTGCCGCTAGTTCTGGCACCACCGGTGATGCCAATTATTGGCCGCGCGGAGACACCCAGGAATTAAGAGCCGTGTTAATTCACGAACTTATTTATAGAAATTTTTTTAAGATAGACAAATATAAAACTCTTTGTTTGATCGGTTTCCCGATGGGTGTTTATGTGTCCGGCATTGCGACTTTGCTTCCGACCTGGCTAATATCGCAAAAAAATTACAATCTTACAGTAGTTAGTGTGGGCAATAACAAAGATGAATTTCTACGGCTCATTAAAACTTTGGCTTCTGGTTTTGAGCAGATTATCATGGTCGGTCATCCATTTTTTATCAAAGATGTTTTGGAGACCGGTAAGAGCCAGGGCTTAAAATGGTCTAGCCTGTGGCTAAGAATGATGTTTTGTAGCGAAGGGTTTAACGAAAAATGGCGTTCTTATTTAAATAGCGTCATTGGTAAAAAAAGTGATTTAACAAGTATCATCAGTACCTACGGGTCTTCGGAGTTTCTTTTGATGGCCCAGGAAACACCAATGGCCATATTATATAAACAGTATCTCGAGGGCCGCTTATCTGCGAACGATCAAAAATTTCCTTCCTATATTTTTCAATATAATCCGGCCCTTAATTATATCGAAGAAGTCAATAATGAATTTATTTTTACCGCTGATAGCGGCTTACCATTGATTAGATTTAATCTTCATGACCAAGGCAAACTTTTATCGTACCGTCGGGTATCCGATATCTTAGATGCTAATGTTACGGCATGGTCTAGGCAGGCTAAGGTTGCGCCAATTTGGCAATTACCTTTTTTAAACCTATGGGGCAGGAGCGATCAGACCGTCATTTTTTATGCGGCCAATATCTATCCGGAGCATATTAAGGCCGGCCTTCACAGTTCCCCGCTGCTGGCAAAGCTAACAGGCAAATTTAACATGCGCAAGGCCTATCTTAAGAACATGGACGAATTTTTAGAAATTAATATAGAGTTACGGCGGGGGGTAAAAGGCAATTCTTCCTTGGCCAAAAAAATACAAAGCAATATTATTAATCAGTTACGCCGGACTAATTTTGAATACTTATTTTTGTGCGATCACCTTGACAAGGATCTCACCCCCAGAATTAAGCTTTGGCCCTGCCAGCATGAAAAATATTTTAAACCAGGCCTGAAGCCAAGATATATTATATAGAAATATGGATTTAGAACGTATCATAAAAAATCACAGCGATCCAAAAAAAAACGTCAAGCCGGCAATTTTAAATTTGCGAAATCAGCGGCATCACATACAATTCACGAAATTGCTGAAGAAGAAAAATATTAATTTAGCAGTGGACGATTACCGCGAGCAGTTGAAGGAATATTTTGAGATTAAAAATCCATCCTTAGTTTTTAAGCCCGATTTTGCAGAAAAATGGAAGCAGTATCTGATGACGGAAATAAAAAAGGCGCCGCTCTGGCAGCAGGGGCGCTGGGTCTATTTCCCTTGGAGTAAAAACTTGGTTCATATTTTAGAAGAGAAAAAATTTTTTGCAGTCCGCACGGCTCGTAATCGGGAACTAATAACCGAAAAAGAACAATTAGCTTTTTACCGCGCTAAACTTGGGGTGGCGGGATTAAGCATTGGTAGCAGTGTGGTTTTGACGGTAGTATTGGAAGGTGGCTGTAAGCATATTAAAATTGCCGACCATGATAAATTAGCTCTCTCTAACATCAATCGAATTAAGGCGGGGATCGATTATTTAGGTGCGCCAAAAACAATTATCACCGCGAGACAGATTTATGAGATTAATCCTTTTGCGCGGGTAGAAATTTTTAACGACGGCCTAACCGCAAGCAATATCGCCAAATTTTTTTCCGGTTTGGATATAGTGGTTGATGAGATAGATAATCTAGCAGTGAAATATTTAATTAGGCAAAATGCTAAAAAAAATAGGACTCCTGTTGTTATGGGTGCCGATAACGGGGATAGTGTAGTAGTAGATATTGAACGGTATGATCTCAAGCCAAACACCGTTTTTTTCCATGGCCGGATGGGAGGTTTGTCTTATAAAAAGCTTATTAATACAGATAAGCTTACCACCGCTAGATTAATCACTAAATATGTGGGAATAGAGAATATACCCGTACGAATGGCAGAGTCTTTGCTTTCAATAGGAAAAACCATAGTTTCATGGCCGCAACTGGGGGGAACAGCTTTGTTAAATTCAGCTATTATCACATATTGCCTGCTAAAAATTGTTAATAAACAGGCACTTATTAACGGCCGGTGCATTTTTTCGCTGGATGAGAAGTTCGGCCCGGGTTATAATACAATTAAGGCAAGGTCAGATCGTCAAAAATTAATTAAAAAGTTGAAAATAAATTTTGGAATATAAATATAGATGAACGAAAAGATAAGAAAAATTTTAGACTTGGCCATCTTAGCTCCTTCTGGTGAAAATTGTCAGCCGTGGAGGTTTGTTGTATCGGCCGATAAAATAAAAGTTTTTAATATACCGGAGCGTGATAACTCGCTATATTCCTGGGGTCAACGAGCTTCGAACTTGGCTCACGGCGCTCTGGTCGAAAATATTATCATTGCTGCTTCTAATTTTGGTTATCAGGCTGATCTAAAATTATTTCCAGATAGCACCAATCTTGGTTTCGTCGCAGAGATTGTTCTCAAACCCGACTCGGCTAGGCCCGACGAGCTATACAGACTCATTACTGAACGGTGCACGAACCGAAAGCCTTATAAGCGCAGCCCTTTATCTAAAGATCAACTTATGATTTTATCTGCCGTGGATTTTGAAGGCAATCGGGCAAGGCACAAGTTTGTAGTAGAAGAGACCGACAAAAAAGAATTAGCTAATATGGCTAGTGCTAATGAGCGTGTTATTTTCGAAAATCAACGACTTCATTCATTTTTCTTTAACCATGTCAATTGGACCAAAACCGAAGATGATAGAAAAAGTGTGGGTTTTTATTTAGAAACGCTTGAATTGCCGCCGCCGGCTAAAGTTATGTTCAAGGTGGCTAAAAAATGGTCGGCTATTCGATTCCTAAACAAAATTGGTTTTTCAAAAATGATCGCCAAGGCTAACTCCCAAATTTATGCTTGTGCGGGAGCAACGGGTGTGGTAACGATTGATGACGATGGTAAAGAAAATTATTTCTTTGCCGGGAGGCTCATGCAAAGGCTCTGGCTTACAGTATCAAGTTTGGGTTTAAGCTTACAGCCAATGGCCGGGGCTTTATTTCTAGCCCTACATTTGCGCCACGAAGATGATAAGATTCTATCTGCCTTACATAAAGGGGTTGTTTTACATAATTATCAAAGAATACAAGAAATATTTGGCGTTCAAGGCAAAACCGTGGCAATGATGTTTAGGATCGGTGAAGATGGACAGCCTTCAGCTCGCTCGTCTAGATTACCCGTGAACGTGATTGAAGAAAACTAAAAACAATACAAAGTGAACGTTTTAAATTTTTCTAATTTTGATCTTTTAGCAGTTGGGGTTGCTATAGCGGCCACCGGAATTTTATGTTTTGTCGTGTTTTTAAATGACCGTAAGAGCGTGACCAATAAGAGTTTTGCTTTGTTTGCTTTGGCAACAATTTTTTACGGTGTTGTCAATTATTTAAACGCGCACTCGCCCTCGTCTTCCCCAACTTGGATTTTGTGGATATTACGAATGACGATTTTTTCAGCGGTGCTACACGCTTTTTCTTTATATATACTTTTTTATGTATTTCCTAAACCTGCTGTTAATTTTAGTAAGAAGTACAAATTTGTTTTGCTTCCTGTGGTTATAGGTGTAGCTATTTTGACCTTAACCCCGTCAGTTTTCTCTCAGGTAACGGTTGTGGCCGAATCCGGAGTCACCAACCCGGAGAGGGGGCCAGCTATGCCCATTTTTGGTATGGTTGTAACGTTCCTGATTATGGCGAGTATCGTCAATATATTTAGGAAAACTTTTCGAGCATCTGGTGTGGAGCGTAATCAGTTAAAATTTGTTTTAATCGGCACGATAATAAGTTTCTCACTTCTTATTTTACTAAATGTTGTATTACCTCTAGCCTTCAATGTCCTTATATTCATTCCGTTGGCTCCCGTTTGGATATTACCGTTCATTATTCTGACCGCTTATTCCATTATTAAGTATCATCTGCTTGATGTTAAACTTATTGCTACTGAAATAGTGGCATTTTTGCTGTCCGTGGCGATTTTAGTTGAAGTGGTGTTTTCAGAAGGTGTTTTGTTGGTTGGTTTAAGGTTTCTGGGATTTTTGGTAGTATTGGCATTTAGTATTTTGTTAATTAGAGGTGTGAGGAAGGAAGTCTCCCAGCGGGAGCAATTACAATCCTTAGCCGGGCAGTTGAGACAGGCGAATACCGACCTCTTGTTGCGTAATCGTTATTTGGCTGCACTTCAGGAATTGACCGGTGAAATCACGCGTTCTCTAAACTTCAAGAAGTTCACCCAGGAAATCGTCGATGGCATCGCCAACAAAATGGATTTTATCGGCGGCGTTTTAATGCTTTTAGATAAAGACGATGAAACTTTGAAATTTTCGGCAATAAGCGATTCGAGTTTAACCAACCGCGCCATCGCCTTAGTTCCTAAGCAAATTAGCGATTATACCGGCAATATCAAAACTGATAATAATCTAACAGTCTTAGCCATGCGTTCCGGCCGGGTGCAATTAGGCACCGAGCTGGCAGGCTTCATATCACCTCCTTTGCCTAAAGGAGTGGCGGCCATTTTGCAAAATGCGATTAGAGCCAGAGCCGTAATAGCCGCGCCCATTTTTTCTGAAAACAAGGCCATCGGCTGCTTGCTTGTTTTGAGCCGCACGCCCAAGGAACAGATACTCCAGGCCGAAACGCAAATGGTCAAGGCCCTAGCCGACGAAGTCGGTATAATGGCCAGAAACTTGACCCTTTATGAGCAGCTCGAAACAGTAAATAACCAGCTTGTTTCGGCCAATGACCAGCTTTCAAAGCTCGATAAAGCCAAAACTGAATTCTTGTCGATTGCTTCCCATCAGTTGCGCACCCCGCTTACAGCCATCAAAGGCTATCTTTCCATGGTTAAGGAGGGCGACTATGGCAAATTACCTGAAACAATGGCCAGCCCGCTTGACAATGTCGCGGTTTCGGCCGAACGGCTTATAGGTTTGGTTAATGATTTGCTCGATGTTTCGCGTATTGCTTCAGGCAGGCTTGAGCTTCATATGCAGCGCACGGATATTGTTTCCATGGCGCGCGACGTAATTCAGGAAATAAAACCCAAGGCAGACAATAAAAATATTTCTTTGATTTTAACAGCACAATCCATCCAAGAAATTTTTGTCAAAGCTGATGGCGAAAAACTGCGCCAGGTTGTGATAAATATGATAGACAATGCCATCAAATACACCGAGAAAGGCTCGGTTACAATTTCTTTTGAAAAAACCCCTAATAAGTTGCGTTTTATGGTGGCCGATACCGGCATAGGCATAGCCCCGGAGGATATTTCCCAGTTGTTCCAAAGATTCGTTAGAACCAAAGAAGCGCGATTGGTGGTAACCGAAGGCACGGGCCTGGGTCTTTATGTCGCGCGTACCACGATTGAGGCCATGGGTGGAAAAATTTGGGCAGAATCGGAAGGGTTGGGCCGCGGCAGCCGCTTTATTTTTGAACTTTCCCTAGCGGCCGACGATTATAAGGAAGAAATCATCAACGTAGCTCCTAGACAGGATTACGCCGTGAATTAAATGTCTTCGTTTACCTTCAATTATGTCCGCCTTGGTCTGGTGGTCTTTATTGTAGCCTTGGCCTTGGGGCTTGAATTGGGCAAAATTTATGCGGCTCAAGCCGCTTTAGTTTTATCGGCCCTTGTTGTTGCGGTTTTTGCAGTCTGTAGAATAAAAGAGATAAAAGTATTCCCTAGAATAATATTTCTGATAGCTTTTGCCGCAATTTTAGGCTTGGGCCGTGGGGCATTTGTCAATACTTCATCTATCTTGCCCCGGGAATTCGAAGCCGTGGTTTTCAGCGACACCGTACCGACCAGCTATGGCTCAATGACGGCGGTGAGCTTAAGCGAGTCGGGCAAGTTGCTTAAAGTTTATTCAACTCGATATCCGGAATTTAATACTGGAGATAAGGTAAACATTCAAATCAAATCTTCGAATTTTAAATCGCCCAGCTACGCCAGCGGCACAATCATTTTAATTGAGGCGGATCGGGGGAATAAGATATTTTCTTTATTGGCCGGAGTTAAAAGAGGTTTTTTGAATAAGCTTTCCGAAGTTTTGCCCGAGCCGCATGCCGCATTTGTCGCTGGTACGGTTATTGGGGGCGCGGCTGGCATTCCCCAGCACATCAAAGATAAATTTACCGTCAGCGGTCTTTCCCATATTCTGGCCGCTTCCGGCTACAATTTTACGCTGTTATTGGTATTTTTTACCTTTTTACTAAGGTCCTTTTCTCTGAAGAAGCAAACCATTGTGTTCCTGCTGATAATTCCAGCCTTTGCCATCATTGCCGGTGCCAGCCCATCGGTCATACGGGCCGGGGCCATGGGCGCGCTTGTTTCGGTCGGGTTATTTTTAGGTAGAATTTCTACAGCCAAAACCGCCCTTTTATGGGCCGCGGCCATTATGCTTTTTTTGAACCCAACGCTTTTGAAGTACGATTTGGGTTTCCAGCTTTCTTTTTTGGCTACCGCCGGTCTGGTTTTAATAATTCCCATTTTCGAAAGGATATCTAAAATAAACCCCGAACTCGATCATCGAAGCTTAAAATCAAAAATTAAATTGACCATGATTGAGATATTCTTTGCTTCGCTTGCCGCACAAATCGTTACTTTGCCTTTACTGGTTTTTACCTTTGGCAGCATCTCAACCGTTGCCTTGTTTGCCAATTTACTGGTGGTGCCGATTATTCCGTTAATAATGGTGAGCGGAATTGTGGCTTCGGCAGTCGCTCTCGTCTCAACCACGCTGGGTCAAATTGTTGGCTTCCTAGCATATATTATTGCCTCCTACGTTTTTACGGTGGTTGATGTTTTTGCCAATTTTTCATGGTCGCAAATCACAGTTTCCGTATCGGCAAATTTTATCTGGCTTTCCTATATGGGCTTAATTTTTGCAATCGCTTTATTTCATATCAAATTTTTAAAACATAAATATGGTTAAATGGCGGCTTTTTGTTTTATGTCTAGCTTTGTTTACCGGTTTGGTGGCCGTGTCTTTTTTCCGCAGCTCGCCGGAAGAAGTTTTTTCTTTTCACGTTTTGGACGTCGGGCAAGGCGATGCTTTGTTAATAAAAACTCCGGATAACATCAAAATTTTGCTGGATGGCGGGCCGAACGATAATATTTTAACGCCACTCGCCCAATCCCTGGGCAATTTTGACAGGCGCTTGGATTTGCTAATACTTACCCATCCGGACGCCGACCATTTGGAAGGGTTTATTCCGGTTTTAAAGAAGTATGATGTGCAGATGGTATTAAGAGCCGGGGCCTTGAAAACCACAGCCGCCCACAAAGTTTTCGAACAGGTCATAAAGGAGAAAAATGTTCGCGATGAGCGCTTGTTCATGGGCGACAAAATCAAGTTATCTGATGAAACGGAAATCGTGGTTTTGTGGCCGCCGGAAGGAGAGCTGAATGAAAAAGAGCCGAATGAGTCCTCAATTGTCGCCCAACTTACCTACAAGGGTTATAAGTTTTTGCTCACCGGCGATATTGGCCAGGAGACGGAAAGGGAAATAATGAAATTCGTGAAGCCGGAATTTATCAGATCGCACATTTTAAAAGTCCCGCACCACGGCTCGCGTTTTAGTTCATCGTCGGAATTTTTGGAGATCGTTGACCCGGAAGTCGCCGTTATTTCAGTCGGTGGCGATAATTTGTATGGTCATCCGACGTCCGAAGTCTTGCAGAGATTGGAGCAAAGGAATGCAAAAATTCTTCGCACCGATTTAATGAGTACAATAAGTTTTACCCTAAAACCGGAGGGTTTGGTGGTTGGCGCTGCGGATTAAATTTATGTTATAATTGCCTTATGAAAGACATAAAAAATTTAGCTGGAATTGTAGCCTTAATTTTATTATTAGTGGGCATAGGTTGGTTAGTTATGCAAAACGGATCTTTATCGCAAGAGTACGCAAATAAACAAGCCCGTATAAAAACAAATTACGGTGACTTTGTCGTTTCTTTTTTTGATAACGACGCGCCCAAGACGGTGGAAAATTTCATTCGTTTAAGCCAAGAAGAAAAATATAATAACAGCCCTTTTCACCGAATCATTAAGGGATTTATGATTCAGGGCGGTGATTTCACCAATGGTGACGGTACAGGCGGCGAATCGATTTACGGCGGTCCTTTTGAGGATGAATTAGAGCAATCGGCCAAAAGCTACAAGGAAGGCTATAAACGGGGCGTAATTGCCATGGCTAACCGAGGCCCAAATACCAATGGTAGCCAGTTTTTCATTAATCTTGTTGACAATAATTCGGTTTTGTCTAAGAATTACACCATCTTCGGCCAAGTCAGCGAAGGTATGGAGGTGGTTGATAAAATAGCCGATATTCCGGTTTTAGAGAACGCCTACGGCGAATTGAGCGTTCCTACTGAACGCGTTATTATTGAGCAGGTCACGATTGAGGAGCGTAAAGATAAGTAAGAAAGTAACCTGGAAGGTGAACTAGAGTTCCCCTTCCAACTCCGCTCCGCTTCGTTCCATCCACCTCCAATAAGATTGCTCGTCCCGGCAAAGCCGGAGACTCACAAAAGATCAAATGATTGCGAAGCCGCTGGCTTCGCCAGGGCGAGCAAAACACTATTAAGGAAGAGGGGGGAACGAGGCTCTGAAAGAGCCGAAGTTGGGAGGGAGAAACGTAGTTTCTTCCCACAAAAAACATTTTATGATGACGGATCCAATTTCAGACATGTTAACCAGGATAAGGAATGCCGTGGCAGTGAATAAAACTGCCGTGGTTATGCCTTACAGTAAATTCAAGCATAATTTTGCCCGTCTTTTGGTTGCCGAAGGGTGGCTTTCCGAAGTTTTTGTCAGGGAGCAGACTGGCAAGAAAATGCTTGGCGTTGGCATTAAATATGGCAATAACAAGAATCCTATAATCAGCGGCCTGAAGCGTGTGAGCAAACCGGGACAAAGAATCTACGCCAGATTTGACGGAATTCCCCGCGCGCGGAGCGGCCTTGGTATTACCGTTGTCTCTACTTCCAAAGGTCTTATGACAGATAGGCAGGCTTATCGCGATAAAATAGGCGGTGAAGTAATCGCACAGATTTGGTAATCATATGAGCAGAATAGGAAAAAAACCAGTAATAGTTCCGAGCGGCGTTGAAGTAAAAATCAATGCCGGTGATATATCTGTCATTGGACCCAAAGGCACCTTGCCTTTAACTTTGCACCCGCATGTTACGGCCAAGCTGGAAGAGAACAATGTTTTAGTTCAGGTCAAGAACCCTGACTTAAAAGAGGATAAAGCTCTCTGGGGGCTTTACCGGGCGATTATCGCCAATATGATAAGGGGCGTTACTGAAGGTTTTGAAAAGAAGCTTGAGGTTAACGGCGTCGGTTACCGCGCCGCGGTTTCCGGAAATAAACTAGTTTTGAATTTGGGTTTTTCCCATCCGGTAGAAATGGAAATTCCACAAGGTTTAACTGCTACGGTTGAGAAGAACGTCATCACCGTTTCTGGCATCGACCGGCAGGCCGTTGGTCAGTTAGCTGCCGTTATTCGTTCACAGAAACCGCCCGAACCATACAAAGGTAAAGGTATAAGGTATATTGATGAGGTCGTACGCAGGAAGGCTGGAAAGGCCGCTAAGGCGGTCGGCGCCTAGTTCACCTACCAAAATATTTGTCGATATGATTTATACTTACAAGCAGATTATTAATAGACAAGCTTACTCAATTACATTGGGTAGTTTGTCAAAAATTTAGGCAGGTAAATGGACAGATTTAAGCAAAAAAGATTTAAGAAGACCATCAGGCATACGCGCGTGAGAGCCCGAGTTTCTGGCGACGCCAATCGGCCGCGTTTGGCAGTTTTTCGTTCGGACAAACACATTTATGCCCAGATTATTGACGATGTAGACGGTAAAACTTTGGTTTCGGCATCGGATATGGATATCAAGAGCGGGAAGAAAGCCGAGAAAGCGGCTGAAGTCGGCCAGCGCGTTGCTCAATTGGCTAAAAAAAGGGGCATAACTGCTGTCCGCTTTGATCGCGGCGGATTTAAGTATCATGGTCGGGTTAAAGCCTTGGCCGAAGGCGCTCGTGAGGGCGGACTACAATTTTAAACTAACTCGGGGAAAGACACCTAAGGAGCGCCTTC
>Ga0209542_10007241_pt1 | contig 21205 bp, 24 predicted proteins | sample RifCSPhighO2_01_FD_184028 | JGI IMG/M metagenome (GOLD analysis project Ga0209542, IMG submission 184028) | Soil microbial communities from Rifle, Colorado - Rifle CSP2_plank highO2_0.1 (SPAdes) (version 2) | ecosystem: Environmental > Terrestrial > Deep subsurface > Rock core/Sediment ... | reverse complement strand
GCCTCCCTAAAACGTGTTAAAATATTTTAGGATGAATTTTTGCCCGAGTGGCGTAATTGGTAGCCGCGCAAGACTTAAAATTTTGTGACCGCAAGGTCGTGTGGGTTCGACCCCCACCTCGGGCACTTGGGAGTTTTTTGAAAATTTTATTTCTTTTCCGCCCATAGCTGTTTTGATAGGTCGTTTAGATTATATATCCGCCCATAGCTGTTTTGATAGGTCGTTTAGATTATATATCCGCCCATAGCTGTTTTGATAGGTCGTTTAGATTATATATCCGCCCATAGCTCAGCTGGTAGAGCAGATCCCTCTTAAGGATAAGGTCGGGGGTTCGATCCCCTCTGGGCGGACATTGCCGGGATGGATAAAAACTAAACGGCTTTAGTTTTTATCCGAAGGAGGCCGACAGCCCGGCAACGGTATTGCGAAGCAATACGCAAAATATGAAATTTATTTTGCGAGTTGCCGGGATGGCGGAATTGGTATACGCGCTAGTCTTAGGAACTAGTGGGGCAACCCTTGGGAGTTCGAGTCTCCCTCCCGGCACTTGACTTTTATTTTTGAATATGCTATAGTGCCGGCATATGAAAAAAGTAAACAACGTAAAAATAAAGTATATTTTTCTTTATGCCTTGGCAATATTGGGTATTTTGACTTTCGGGATGATAGTCATGCCCGCAAAAGCAAGCGCCCAGACTGGCTATGATACCGGTTATGGAAATCGAGCAACGTTGAAATTTAGAGATGTTAATTTTGATAATAATACTGTACCAAATTATAACAATGCACTATCTTACAACATGACACCAGTGATTAGCTCCATAAGTCCAAATTCTGGCAATTTAGGAGGAGGCGCAAAAACCGTCACCATTTCTGGAAATGGTTTTATCCCAAATTCTGTTGCTAGATGGAATGGCTCTAGTCGACCTACAACTTTCATAGACTATTCCCACCTTTTGATTCATTTGAGTGCTAACGACATGTATGGATCAAGTGGCCGTTATATAAATGTTTTTAATCCGGCTCCGGATGGAGGATATTCAAACGCAGTCCTTTTTACTATAAATGGTTATGTTACCCCCAACACAGGAACGACAGTAAAAAACTCAAACACATCAATTCAAACAAATAATACTAATCTTTACAGAACGCTTGACACAAACACTAATTCATCAAGTACATATAATGCCTCTACTGAAAATTCAGACACCGCCACAGCAAACGAATCAAGCGATAACTACAGCAGTCTCGCTTCCAATGTTATCTTTGGATCGAACAGCTTCTACCCTTCCGGCTTAATTCAATGGATCTTTTTTGCGATACTAGTTCTAATAATAGTCATCTTGGTAAGAAAAATTTTCGGTCCTGAAAAAAACTATCATTCGACACCAATGAAACACGCCTAACTACGGACTGTAATCAGGCAAATTAACTGTCCCCTGCTCTGGGTCTATTTGAGACTTAGGTATACCTAAAGTAGCTAAGAGAATGCCAAGAATAGTCCAAACACCAATCATTATGGTAAGCCCGACAACTCCCCAAAGCATATGACTTTTCCCAGAGGTTCTTTTCTCTTCATTTGCTCCATTCATAATAAATTCAAGCATGCCATAAAGAAAATACGCCAAGGCTAGAGCGAAGAGTAATATTATGAGCGGGTTTATGATGAGCGTATTAACATTCCCCAGAAAAGAATCCAAGCTCGCATAAGCTACCTTAGTAGAGAATAAATCCATGATTGATTTTTAATGAACGTAGTGAACATAAAAATCATCACCTTGTTAAATAAAATCCTTCAGATTTTAATTTTTGCAAAGCAAAAATTATTTAACAGGGTTAGGAAAATCATATTCGCTCCACTCATTGATTTTCATTAAAAAGGCACCGTTGGGAAGTTGAGATTTTGAGGATTTGTGTCAATCCCAAAAGTTCTTGTTAGAAGAAAAACAAGCCCCCACACAGCGATAATAATAGCCAAGCCAATCAGGCCAAAGACTATTCTATTTCTTCCGGCTTTCTTTGCTTCTTCATCGCTAGCAATGACATAAGTAATTACTCCCCATACGAAGTAAATAACCGCCAAGGTAATCAAAATAGGAACGACAATATTGAGAATATCACCTATTTTGCACAATATACCTTCTATCGTCCCAAAACTAACAGCTCTACAACCAATAAAAGTACCAGTTTGTACCGGCTGCGCCAATGCCACTACCGGCGCCAAACCCAAAACAAAACCCGACAATATAATTAATTTCTTTTTCATGACTAATTTTTAACGAACGCAGTGAGTATAAAAATGTCACCCTGTTAAATAAAATCCTTTAGATTTTAGCTTTTGCCAGACAAAAGCTATTTAACAGGGTTAGAAAATTATATTCGCTATGCTCATGAATTTTCTAATAATTTTATCCGCCTTTGGCGGAAAAACGACCTTATAAATAATAATCTAAACAAAGAACCAATATCCCATTATACCACAAACATAAATACAACGAAAGTAAATTATGGCTTAACCTCTGGAAGAACCGACGTATTAATACCAAAAGTACCTCCAAGAATACCGACCAACCCCCAAACACCAATCATCACTGTCAAACCAATTATCCCCCAGATCATGAACTGTCTGCCTTTTGCTTTCTTCTCCTCTTGATCACTATTGATAACATACTGCACTACGCCCCAGATAAATATAACTAGAGCTATAGCAAAAAGTAAAGGAATGACCGTTCTTTCTATAGTACAAGTAATATATTCGAAAAGAATACTTACTCTTGGATCATTTTGAAAAGCAGAAAAACAAGAAAAATCAGACACAGCGAAAGCAGATGTTGGGTAAAAGACTGTTAACGAAATAAATGGGACAAGTTTTAATAATTTTTTTCTCATATATTTAATTTCTTACCTTATAAACTTTATAACTTTATAAACTTTTAACTACTTTCATAATTCAAGCACGGTATTGGATATGAGCTCGGCGATAGCCCATGACCCTAAAAGTATCGCCGCGCCGATCAGGGTATAAAGAAGGGCGTCTCTGGCTTTGGTAATGGCTTCGGGCTTGCCCCGCGCCGCCACAAAAAGAAAACCGCAGTAAATGATAGCCAAGGCGACAAGCGGTATGCCGATTTTAAGCACGCCTTCTAAAAGAACTTTTATAAATGCGTTTATGGTGTTATAAGGTATTGGATTAGTAAGCATCGCTTTATTGTAACATATTAGTCAAACCCTATCCAAGCTCCTTGATAACCTAAAATTGCCAATATGGTCCTGATAATCAGCCAAGCGGCAGCCGCCAGAACCAGACCGATAAACGCATTCCAGAAAATTTCCTTGCCCTTTGTTTTTTTACTCGAAGACTCACTCCCCGGAACTATCATCAAGAACCCAGCATAGACGAACATAATGGCGGCAATTGGCACAGCTAGATTAAAAAGAATAAAACGAATTACTGTGTTGACGAGATTCATAAATTGGGTAAAATCACAATCCGCCCCATTACAAGGCACTAGGCCACCTGCCGCAAAAGAAAAAACAGGCATAATTAGCATCAAAAATATTGAAATGAAAATTAAAAGTTTTTTCATTTGGTTAATAAAAGACCCAGCTTGGAACTAGCGTCGGACATCGCGTCTTCAGCAGACATACTATTCGAGAGCACTCCGTCAATCATCCGGCGGAAAATATCATTTGTATCTTTGGGCGACGGATCAAGCCAGTTCCTGGCATAAAGCGCGGAATTGTAAAAAATTGGAAAATATGCATCCGCTAACTTGACCTTGAGTAAATCCCGACGCGCTGGCGTCACCCCTGTCGCAATAGAGAATTTAGAAGCAAAGTCACCCGTAGTAGCCATCAGACTGGCTGCCATGAAAGCTGTATTAAAATTCTTCGACGTTGATAAAAGAGCTATGCCCATTACATGAGCGCTCGTTAGTTTGAAATTAGCATTCCGGACTTGAGGAAATGGAGCAACGCCAAAATTTTGATTTGGATTTTTGTTTATTAAAGACCGAAGCTCACTGGCAAACCCAAAATAAAATGTCAAATCCTCTTTCGAAAAAGCATCACTGGAATTCGGAAACGATTTATTCCAAGAATATACGTCTTTATTTGGATCAGCGAAATCGGTGTAGGATTTCAAAATTGAACCAAGATTGTGTTGTTGATTGGAAGTATTCAGACTGGAACTAAAAATCCCATTTTTCTCGCTGACGATTGGGTTTCCTGCCTGCATAAAAAGAGCAGAAATTATATCCTTAGCATGATTAACATTCGAGAAATGTCCCAGTGCGACTGCGCTTTTTATTATTTTATTTGAGTCATCTTTTTTAGTAATAATTGGGACAAGCTTAGCAAGTTCATCCCAAAAAGTTGGAGGATAAATAATGGAATTGGCGTCCAGTATGCTTCGATTGTAATACATCACCAGCGGATCAATGGAGATTGGAATAGCCAAAATACCTTTGGAAGTCACAAACACTTCCCCGGCACCGGCAAAAGCATTCTTAAATGAGGCCAGCGAGTAACTCTGATAAGGAATGGTAAAAATTCTATTGGCGTAATGAAAGGCCAGATTGTCGGGCAAGAAAAACATATCGGGCCCCACGCCAGTAGCCAACGCTTCAAGTAAATCTTGATCAAAAGTGTCCATAGATTTTTGTACATACTGCACGATAAAAGTCGGATTAGCGTTATTAAATTCTTCTAAGAGCGGTGCCATCGTCTCAGCTTTTATTGTTCCCCACAAAACAACAATACCAAGACCTCCTGTTGTGTTATTACTCCCAATTGGTATCACGCCAGAAAAAACCAAAACACCAAAAACAGCTAGGATGATGAATACAACTATTATTATAATTTGAAAACTTTCTTTCATGATTGATTTATAACGAGCGAAGCGACTATATAAATCGTCACCCAGCTCCACTTTTAATAATTAATTATAATATCAACGTAAAGTTAACTGCTTGTAAAATTTTAGTCGATTGAAACATCATAATGTTAAAAGTGGGGCTGGGTTAAGAAAATCATATTCGTTTCACTCATTGATTTTCATTAGTATCATACCATAATGATGCGTTCCAGCATCAATCTCACGCTCAAAAACAAAACCTTTTTTCTCAAACATTTCGCGTGCTTTATTTTGGGGAATAGCGGTTTTAGGGGACACACCGAAAGAAGAACTAGACCAATCAATAACAAGCACTCTGCCCTTAGGCTTTAATATTCTTTTTATTTCTTCAATAAACTTATCTTTATCTTCCACCTGAAAAAGAACGTTGGAGGCGATAACCGCATCCACGACGCTATCCCCTATCATAGTGCCGCCGATTTTTTCGATATTCCCCCAAATAATTTCTACGTTATTCAGATGCGCCTCTTTTACTTTATTTCTGACGGTATCTAAGAAGTCTTTAGCGATTTCTACGGCATAGACTTTCCCCTTAGGCACAAGGTGCCCTGCCGCCACAGAATAAAAGCCAGTCCCCGCGCCCAAATCAGCCACAATATCATTTTCCCGGAGCCCCAAAGTTTTTAAGTTTTTTACCGGATCGGTAAACATAGGTACATCCATTATAGTACTAAATAAACTTATCCACCATTAGCATGTCAAGGACTCCCCTTGACATGCTATAATGGGTTGATGAAAAATAGAGACTATAAAAATTTTGCAAAAGGAGTTATTGTACACATATATAACAGAGGAAATAATCGTGAAAAAATATTTCATGATGAGCAAGATTATAAAGCTTTTTTGTTTAGAATCGGACTAGCATTAGAAATTGATGCTGAAATTCTTCAGAAGGAAAATTTAACATCAGTCCCCTATTCACGAATCAGAATAAATGGAAATAAAAATCTTTTTAAACTACATGCTTTCTGTCTAATACCGAACCACTTTCATTTATTAATTGAACAGTGTGGAGATGTTTCAATTTCAAAATTAATTTCTCAAATATGTACGAGCTATTCTATGTACACCAATAAAAAACACAAAAGGGTTGGACATGTTTTCCAAGATTGTTTTAAAGCAGTGCTTATTGAAAACAGTTCTCAATTAATGTGGGTATCATCGTATATTCACACAAATGCAGTAAAGGATGGGTTAGTAAAACACCCAAAAGACTATAAATGGAGTAGTTACAATGATTTTGCTTTTGATAGAAATCTGCCGATAGTAACTAAAGACTTGATTCTTGGAACTTTTGGCGATAAGAAAAACTTTATGGAACAAAATTCGCATGTCAAGGACTCCCCTTGACACTTATATTTATTCAACTTTTTTATAAGCATTGCCAAGAGAGCATTCAACTTCTTTCAAAGGCAAGCCTTTTAACTCTTTATCAATAAAGCTACCATAGTGTCCGCTGAGATTTACTACGAAATAAACGCCTCCTTTCCTTAGAACACGGCAAATTTCAGTGAGCATTAGCTTCTTATCCTGATCATATTCATCCGAATCAAAGAGGCCATAAGAAAAAATTACATCGAAAGAATTATCTGGCAGTGGCAACTGCTCTACCCTTGCGAGAATAGTGGAACCATTTTTTTTATCTGGATTTCTTACATCCACACCCACTATATCTAAACCTCTTTGCTTAAAATAACTAACTACGCGACCACGGCTGCTTCCCAATTCTAAAAATTTTGTGTTCTTATCATATTTCACGCCAACATCTTTTAATGTTTTCTTTATCATAAAAAAGGTATCCTCTGGGTGTAATTGAAATAACGAAGTCTCCCAGTCACGACCATAATCTTCTGTATGAGGCTTTTTAATATCTCTTGTAAATTTGATTGGTTGATCTTCCATTTCAGTTATATGTTATATGTTATATGTTATATGTTATATGTCAAGGACTCCCCTTGACACTTTATATACAGGCGAGGGAGGCGATGCCGTCGCCGGCGCGGAGGCGCATGATGGTAACGCCTTGAGTTTGACGGCCGAGGGATGAAATGTCTTTGAGCGCAGTCCGGATGACTTGACCTTTTTTGGACATTGCAATCAATTCTTGCTCTTCATTATTTAGCACTTTGGCAACGATAAGCTTGCCAGTTTTCCCGGTAATTTTGGCAGTTTTTACGCCAGACCCGCCACGCTTTTGGACTTTATATTCCTTTAGATTAGTCTTTTTGCCAAAACCATTTGCACTCATTGTCAAAAATGCGCCTCTGTCGGCACTTTTCTTGACTACGTCCACGCCAATAACCTTGTCACCTTCTTGCCCGCCTTTGGAGGGTTTTAATTTTATACCAGTTACTCCTCCGGCAGTTCTGCCCATTTCACGCACATCAGATTCCTTGAATCTAATAGACTGGCCTTCCGCTGTAGCAATCATGACTTCATCTCCTTTCTCTGTAACGAGGGCTGAAATAAGCTGATCTCCCTTGTCTAAACGTATAGCAATAATACCGCTTCGGCGTACATCTTTAAAACTAGCGCTAGCCATTTTCTTGGCTGTGCCATTTTTTGTAACCAGCATCAGTGAAGATGCGGATTGTTCACGTTCTTTTGGCATTGCTAAAATAGAATTGACTTTTTCTTCGGCGGAAAGAGAAAGAAAATTCATAATTGATTTTCCGCGAGTCGCTCGACGAGCTTCCGGAATATCATACATTTTAATTTGATAAACTTTGCCCAAATTGGTAAAGAATAATAGATTGCTGTGCGTGGAGCCGGAAACAAGCATCGTGACAAAATCTTCTTCCTTTGTTTCAAGATCAATCACGCCGACTCCGCCTCGCTTCTGGGCACGATATTCAGATGGATCGGTGCATTTTACATACCCGCCAGCCGTCAAAACAAGCATCGTTTCTTTTTCGGGCACTAAATCTTCATCGGAAATTTCTTTAACTCCGCCTTTAACTATTTTTGTCCGCCTTTCATCCGCGTATTTGGCTCGAATTTCTTTTAATTCTTCCGCAATGGTTTTAAGTATCTTTTTAGGACTAGCTAAAAGGTCTTTCATCTCGGCAATAAATTTCTGCTTATCTTTCAGTTCGTCCTCCACCGCTTGTCTTTCCAGTCCAGCTAATTTAGCCAACTTCATTTCCAGAATAGCTGTCGTTTGTAAATCTGAAAATTTAAATTCTTGCATTAAATTGACTTTTGCAGTTTGAGAATTTTTTGAGGCACGGATAACAGTAATCACGCGGTCTATTTTATCAAGCGCCTTTTTAAGCCCGAGCAGTATATGTTCACGTTCTTCGGCTTTATGTAAATCATAGGCGGATCTCCTTTTAACTATTTCCTTCCGGTGCAAAATAAATTGCTCGAGAATTGACTTCAAGGAAAGAGTCTGTGGCACGCCATCTACCAAGGCCACAATATTGAAATTAAAATTTGATTCCAGCTGGGTATTTTTGTAAATATAATTCAGAACTTTTTCCGGATGCGCGCTTGCCTTGAGGTCAATCACGATCCGAATGTCTTTAGTTGATTCATCGCGGAGCCCTTTAATGCCTTCCAGTTTTTTCTCTTGCACCAGCTCGGCAATAGCCATTATTAAATTTGATTTATTTACTCGAAAAGGAATCGAAGTAATTATAATAGAGAAATTTCCGTCCCCGCCCGAACGACCGTCCGGTCGGGCGGATTTTTGTTCTACTATCTCTGCTTCGCCTCGGCAGACGACTCCTCCTCGCCCGGATGAGTACGCATGAAGCATATCTTTATAGCCATAAGCAATAGCCCCAGTCGGAAAATCGGGACCCTTCAAGAATTGCATCAAGTCTTCGGTCGTGCTATCTTCATTTTCGATTAAATGTGTCGTGGCGTCTAATACTTCTGCTAAATTGTGTGGAGGAATATTAGTCGCCATACCGACAGCAATACCGAGGGTGCCGTTTAGAAGTAGTGCTGGCACGCTTGAGGGAAACACTATCGGTTCTTTGCGAGTCTGGTCATAGTTCGGACGAAAATCAACTGTTTCTTTTTCCAAATCTCGCAAAAGTTCCGAAGAGATCTTGGACATTTTCGCTTCAGTATAACGCATGGCCGCGGCATTATCTCCGTCAATCGAACCGAAGTTGCCTTGTCCCAAAATAAATGGGTAACGATAAGAAAATTCCTGGGCCATGCCAACCATTGAATCATAAACCGCTATGTCTCCATGCGGGTGATATTTTCCGAGTACGTCTCCGACAACCGCAGCGGATTTTCTGAATCGCCCCGAGACGGTGAGTCCCATTTCATGCATGGCAAATAAAATTCTGCGATGCACAGGCTTTAGTCCATCTCGCACGTCCGGCAATGCGCGCGAAGTAATAACTGACATGGCATAGGCTAGATAGGATTCTTTCATTTCCGAGACGATGTCAACTGGAAGAATTGTATCGCTCCGTATTTCTTGATTTGTATCTCCAGATTTTTTCATGTAAAAATTATATTGTATGTCTACTGTGCCTCTACTTGTTCGAAAATACTTTGATATCCTCCGATTATGTTATCTTTTAATGTAGAAAAAGGCTTTAAGTCATTGCTGATTTTTGCTTGCGTACCCTGATTGTTTAAATTTGTTTCCAAAGAATAAACCCAAAGAAATAAAAGAACAAGGGCGCAGACGACAGTCAGAACATGTAAAATATGTCTTCTAATTTCCTCAGGCTGTCTTCGGATGTGATGAATGATTTTTTTCATCCCGTACAAAATAAAAGTTATTTTTTTCTTTTATTTCTAAAGTTAATTATAATAAAAAATTTTCTTCCCGTAAAAACATATAACATGAATTTCGTACGGGATTATGTTACCTTCAGCACGACCACTTCTCCTTCCTTACCTTCTAAATCTTTTAATTTAAGCGTCAGTTTGTCCATTACCTCAGCTTTTTCTTCTCCGGTTTCTTTCAGAAATGCCTTGAGTGTAGCATCATCATAATCCATCGGGATTATCATTTTGGGCTCAAGTGAAGATGCAAGTTTAGCGGAAGCTTTAGCGTCCAGCATATTTGTTTCTTTGCCACCTCCACCAACTGGAACAAAAAGGATATCCGGACTATTTATTGCTTCACGCGCCTCTTTTGAAATTTCCGGATCGGCCTGAACCCCAAAACTGGCAAGCGCTCCAAGAAATACTATATTAATATTATCCAGGGAAAATATATAAATGGTATTAATGTATGTCTTGCCACCAATTAGCGCCTCGGACAATACTCCCTTAATAAAAATTCCTTTGACTTCATAGTCCCCCGGACCGGTTACGGCAAAAGGCACTCGCTCACCGTGAGAGAGTTGTTCCAAGCCATTGTAGTCGGAATGATTGGTAGTGACAAAAGCGATATCCGCGCCAAAATGCGCACTTATGCCTGATTTGGAGCTTTTACTGACAGGATTAAAAGCTAGGACTATATCCCCCCTCTGGATTTTGAAAAACTGTTTGCCAAAATATGTGATTATCATTTTTTTAATTATAGCAAAAAATTTAACAAAATACCAGTGCGCTTGACAGCATTTCTAGTTGCTCTACAATTGTATTATGGCAATATTATTTTGATACTATTATCTTCATGGCTAACCTTCCCACACTAGAATTTATTCTAAAGAATTACAAAAACTTCAATTCACGCGCTACTCGCGATGCCTTAATCGCCTACTGGAAACATTTGGAGAAGGGCGGCAAAATGTTCTGGGCTGTCGCCGGAGCGATGAGTTCGGCCCAGCTTGGCGTAACACTTGCGCCCGCTATCAGAAATGGTCTTATTCACGGTCTGTCCGTCACCGGCGCGAATTTGGAAGAATCGCTTTTTCGTCTGGTAGCGCATGATAGTTACAAAGATTTTCCAGATTATCGCTATTTCACCAAAAAAGATGACACAAAAATTCTAAATAAAGGTTGGCGTCGCGTAACAGATACAAGTATTCCTGAAGAAGAGGCGTTTCGTGTAGTCGAAAAACTGATTTTACCAGTCTGGAAAAAAGCAATGAAAGAGAACATGCGAAAATTCTGGCATGAATATTTTTATGATTTAATTCAAGCTATTGACAAAGAAAAACACGAAGGAAAAGCGTCCGAGTGCTGGCTACTCGCGGCTGCCGAAAACAATATGCCAATTGTAGTCCCCGGTTATGAAGATTCTACTTTTGGCAATTTCTTTGCTTCGCATGTGAAAAGAGGTAATGTAGATGTATCTATTGCAAGATCCGGCATAGAATACATGGCAACATTTTACGACCAATATCAAAAGCTTTCAGAAGGCAAAGGTATTGGCTTCTTCCAGATCGGCGGAGGCATAGCTGGAGACTTTCCAATCTGCGTCGTGCCTTCCTTAAAATACGACATGAAAGTTCCGGTAAGGCCTTGGGCATACTTCTGCCAGATTTCGGACTCTACCACTTCTTATGGCTCATATTCCGGCGCAACGCCCAACGAAAAAATCACCTGGGATAAGCTCACCAAGGACACGCCGATGTTTGTCATCGAGTCCGATGCCACTATCGTCGCCCCGCTTATCTTAAACGCTCTACTCGAATGCAAGCGAAATCCGGAAGAAGCGAACAAATTAATTCAGAAATATCAGAAAGCTTGAATTAGCTTCTCTCGAAAAGCAATCTATCTGGCAAGGCTTTGCCAGCGAACTGCTCGTCAATCAAGAAAATAATAGTCAGAGTACTTCCTTTATTTTCTAATTTCCTGCGCAAGGCTTTTCTTAAGAACTAATTCAAGCTTTCGAGAGAAGCTAATTTAGGATTTTTGCAAACTTATGCGCCAGCATTGTATAGCAGAGTTGCGCGGCGCCGTATTCAGTCAGAACAGAATCGCGCATGGGAGAAACTTCCACAATATCAGCTCCGATTAATTCTTTTTGGTCGATGACGCGCTCGATGAGCTCGACACCATACCACCATTCCAATCCTCCCTGCACAGCCGTGCCTGTGCCGGGCATATGAGCCGGATCAAAACCATCTACATCTACCGTGATATAGACATACTTTGTTTTGATTGATTCCAAAATTTTGTCTATACTGGGAATTTTTTTACCAACTCCCCACTCAAAAACTTTTATATTATTCTTTGGATCAGTAAAATATTTATATTCGTCTTTATAATAAGTGCGGATACCCACTTGGACAAGATTGTAGCCGAGCTCGTTCGCTCTGCGCATTACGCATGAATGGGCGAGTTTTGAAGGATTTTCGCTGTAGTCAGCGTCGCTATCGCGCAAGTCGCAATGCGCGTCTAGGTGAAGAATAGTCATCTCCTTTGGGTCAAATTTTTTGCCAAGCGCCTGCAAAAGCCCGAGCGATACCGAGTGCTCCCCGCCCAAGAGGAACACAAATTTATCCTTATTAATTAATTTTTCGCATTCAGTGGTGATTTTTTCTAATGCTTGCTCCGGAGAAAACGCGCTGATATCGCCCAGATCAATCTGCTCAATTTTTATTTTGTCAGAAGGTTGCATCTTATATGTACGGTCAAAGAGTTCAAGTTGTGAGTCAAGCATGTCAATAACGGCCTTCGGACCATCAACCGTGCCTTTGCGAGACGAAGCAGTCTTCTCATAGGGAGCCGAGACGATAACTGCATCCGCTTCATCTATATTTTTTGCGCTAAAAATTGAATTAGTCATTTTCGTTTATTAATAAAGAAGTATACAACATAGATAAAATAAATACAGCCCCGAACACAAAAGTGTTCTGGGGACTGCGCTTTGGGAGGCGGCGTCGCGCCGCCTCCCGATACTTCACGACGCTCTCTGCTGGATTTCCTCGATCGTCTGTCCGCGCCAGCGGACGAGGCGAACGAGAAAAAGAAATTGAATGATCGGCCACGCCGGGTCAAACTCCGTGGGCCGAAAACTCAACTTCGGGCTGCGGGGGTGACCGTGGTGGTTGTTGTGCAACCCTTCCCCAGTGGTGAGCAGAGCGACAGAACGGAGGTTCGTCGCCGTGTTTGCGAAGTTGCGGTAGCCAACGGTGTGGCACAAGCCGTTGACTGAGGACGAGAGGACGAAGATGTACAAAAACGTATGTACACCAGCGGCCAGCAGGCCCCAAACGACACCGATGGAGCCGAACCAGCTCGCCATCGCCACGCACAACACCGTGGTTCCAACGACGACACCGGAGAGACCGTAGTTGAACAGATGCTGGTCCCACCAGTCATCCGTCAGGTCACGCGCGTACTTCGCCACGACCTTGCGGTCCCGCGCCTGGCGCACGTAGTAGAACACGTTGCCGAATTGCACTTTCCAAAAGCCCTCGAGCTTCGGGCTGTGCGGATCCCCTTCCTCGTCCGTGAAGGCGTGATGCTTGCGATGCACCGCGACCCACTCCCGGGTTATGAGACCGGTAGTTAGCCAGATCACTAAACGAAAAATCCAGGCGGCAACGGGGTGCAACATGAGTGCCCGGTGGGTGATCGAGCGATGCAGGTAGATCGTAGTCGCGGCTCCCGCGACTTGAGTTACAACGAAACCGATGACGAACGCCAAGCCGAAAAACATCGTCCAGGTCATAGTCATAGCATCCTCTCTGAAAACGAAGAGCCAATAGTGAGAACCGTCATTGGCTCTCCACTTTCATTTATAATTATACAAACAAAATCTTGAAAATACTAATACATAAAACAAAACCCCGCCCAAGAAGAATCTAGAGCGGGGTTCTGCGACACATACGTTGTTCACGATAAATGTGAGAATTGCCTCACACTCACAGGAAGAGTATAGCATACTTGTGAAAAGAATGCAAATATGATAGGCTGTATATGCAGGTATCGGATAGCTACCCAGCTCTTTCTTTGGAAAGGGCTGGGAGGAAAGTCCGAACACAGACCAGTTTAGTCTGGAAAGGTAAAGGGTAACGCCCTTCTGTAGTAATACAGAGTTGCGAACAGAAACGACCCGGTTAAGTCCGGCTGAAACGGCTAAATACTTACTCCTGTGCAAGATCGTGTTCCCTCACCAGTTTCATAGAAACTGGTGAGGGAGAGAATCGCTTGAGCCTTTGAGTAATTAAAAGCCTAGATAAATTGCTATCGTTATCCACCCACGCGCAAGCTACGGTGTGATGAGACAGAATTCGGCTTATAGATGCCTGCAAAAAAAAAACGAAAATCCCCTGCCAAAAGCGGGGGGTTTTCTTTTGTAATTTTCTTAATTCTACTACAACGACGATCGGTTTTATAGTAGAATTTTTTATTCTTATTAGTAAACAAAGTCGACCATATCTCCTTCCTTCAAATTATTTTTTTCCGAAAATCCGGCATTGACCTCTAAAACATATTTAGCATCCTTGTCCGGACCATAAGTTTCTAAATAAAGTTCCGGTTTTGCATCTTTTTTTATATAGACTATGTGCAAATCCTCTCCAATCCAAATTATATCTATCGAAAAATTCATATTTTTCATCCAAAAAAGATATTTGCCCGGATTATCAAAAACAAATAGCATGCCTTCATCTTCTCTCAATGCACTTCTCCCGGAAAGCCCTTGCATTTGCTCTTCCGGTGTCAAGGCAAGGTCAACTTTAATGCTAGTCTTCGCTATCTCTACCTCTTTTATATTTGCTAAATTATATTTTAAGACATTATGACTAATTAAAAAAAAAGTTAGAGCTATAAAAATAAAAACAACAAAAAAATTACCAGAAAGATTTTTAAATGGTCTGGCCTCGCGGGGCGAGGAGAACCGAGGACCTGAAAAAATCTTTTGGGCAATTTTTTTATCTTCCGCCATCCTATTTATTATCTCCATTAGTCCAACCAAAAAGCTTGCCAATGGAATCAGGGCTCTCGCGCTTGCGGGCAATTTTAATGGTGCCATCTTGGGCGATAATTTTCATCGGAGCGGACAAAAGACAATGATGCGAAGAGAGACCATCTTGGTATGCCCCGGTATCTAAAATTGCAACGAATTGATCCTGATTTTCACGAAGCTTGGGCATCAGAATATAATTTCCTCCGGCTGTGTATTTATCATCTGAATCACAAGTGCTGCCTGCAAGCCAAGTCGTTTTTAAAGCACCATGCATATTATTCGCCGGTATAGTATGCCATTTCTGATGTATGGCCCAGGTATCTTTGAGATCGTTCATAAAGCTGCCATCAACTATATACCAAGCTTTAGCGTTAGCTTTTGGTATAGACTTTTCAGAAATTACCCTATAAATCGTTACTTGAGCTGGGTCCACGATATACCAGCCCCATTCTACTATCAAATTAGGATGCCTAACCCCCGCTTTATCTGATAGATTTTTTAATAATTTTATTATTTTACTTGAAACAACCTTGGCTGTATAAAATTTCTTTTTTTCATGTGGAATACCAAAGCCACCCCCAATATCCAAAGTGTCTAAAGAAGGGTGCGTTTTTTGCAGTTCTTTATAAATACTGAAGCCATGCTTGACCGCTTCTAAAATACTTTTTTGTGTCTTAATCTGTGAACCCATATGATAATGCATTATCTTGAGATTTTTTATTTTAGGAAGATTCAGAACATCTTTCTCGGGAAGTCCAAAACGGTCAAATTTTTTATCCCAGTGAGTATCAGCCTTTATCTCCATATCTACTCGCACGCCTATATCGCCTTTATACTTTAAAATCCTTTCCATTTCTTCCGGTCCTTCAATAATCGGCACAATATTCATATTTTTGGACCGTAATTCTTCTATTAAATCCATATACTGATCTGTCTTCGGACCATTACAAACTACGCGAATTTTACCGTTAAACTTTTCCCCCTCCCAAAGTTTTTTCACAATCCAAAGTTCGTTGGCGGAAGTTACTTCTAAATTCGCGCCTTCGGATAGAAGCGGCAAAACAAATTCTTTATTCTGATTTACTTTCATCGGATAATGGTAGAAAAATTTTCCTTTGTAACCATAAATTTTTATATAAGCCTGAAAATAACCTATCAGGTCTTTGAGCCTGTCTTCCAAGACAAAAGGGAAAATCACTTGCAAGGGCGTGCCATATTTATGCGCCAGGTCATTCAAGTTATAAATATGATTTCCTTCATTAGCTGTTAATTCTCCGTCTTTTGTTATGCTAAAAGATTGAGTATTGAAATCCTCAACTCCCAGTTTCCAAAATTTTTTCCAATTTTTTCCCGGTTTTTTTACTTTTCTCGCTTTTTTCTTTGACATTAAAGTGAAATTAGTATAGCAATTCGTCAAAAAAATGCAATTATTTTGGGTTTTTCACTTGAACGAACTTAAGTTCTTGGATATTCACCGGACTGGTAAGTAAGGCTTTAACAAAAGGATCGCGCGGATCGGAAATTATTGTTTCAACAATACCCAAAACATAAGGATTAATGCCAGGCAAAACTATTTGATCTCCCTTTACTAGCGAGAAATCTCGAGGCATAATCATCTCAAAATTCCCTCCGCCCCGGCCGACAACCTCTATAAAAACATCCCCGCCCGAATGACCGGAGTCATCCGGTCGGGCGGGCCTACCTGCAACCACTGCCTGTGTTCTCTCCCCACTATTTGAAAACAAAATTACTTTTGAAGAATTTTGGTAAACGTTGGCAACGCCTCCAATAGGCACCCCGAACGCAAAAACCATATCTCCTGTTTTTATCCCTTCCTTTATACCTGCATCAATAATGAGCATGTCATAAAGACTTTGATTTGGCTTAGACAGGATAGCGGCTAAAGTCATATTATTTTTTTCTTCTTTCCTTCCTAAAATCTCTTTAAGATTAATATTTTCAGCTAGAACAGAATTATAATTGGCCACTATTATTCTATCCTCGTTTAATTGAGATTTTAAGTGCGCATTTTCTAAATAAAGAGAATCTTTGGAAACAAAATATGAACCAGTACTTGAGAATTTTTCACCGAGTTTATTCGCTACAACTAAAACAGGGCGAAAAATTATGTGACTCACATAAGAGAGGCCATTTAAAATACCTAGCCTAAAATAAAACAAGGCAAGTAAGATAAGAATAGAAGATGCAATAACAAAAACTTTTTTTCTCTTTATTTTTTTATCTAGGAGGTAGCTCATCTTGATTTCCAATCAAAACTTCTTTATAAAATGGAATATTGTCTAGAATCACTCCCGTCCCGCGAGCAACAGCTGAAAGCGGATCTTCCACGACATAAACTGGAATTTTAAGAACGCGCTGCAAAAGTTGGTCAAGTCCAGGCAGGAGTGCGCCGCCGCCAGATAAAGTTATGCCTCTATGCATTATGTCAGATAAAATTTCAGGCGGTATTGTTTCCAGCATATCTTTCACTCCCTCGCATAACCCCCTAATAGACAAAGAAAATGCTTCGCGTATGTCGGCATCTGTCACCGTCACCGTACGGGGCAGCCCAGTCAAAAGATCGCGCCCGTGAACTTCTGTTCCCATATATTCTCCCGGAATAACGGAGCCAATAGCAATCTTTACCATTTCAGCAGTTCTCTCGCCAATCAGTATTTTAAACTCATCGCGCATATAGGCAATGATGTCATTATTCAGCCTGTCACCGGCGATTTTCAAGTTTTTGGACTTGACAACTCCGCCCAAAGAAATCACCGCAATATCCGTTGTTCCTCCGCCGATATCTATAATCATGGAGCCGACAGGGTCTTTGATCGGAAGCCGGATGCCGATAGCCGCCGCCATCGGTTCTTCTACCAGTAAAACCTCCCGCGCGCCAGCCGAACGCGCCGCATCATAGACAGCCCGCGTCTCAACATTGGTTGTGCCAGTTGGCACACCCACTAAGACTCTCGGCCGAGCCAATTTTTTGGATATTTTATCTGCTTTATTTATTAAATATGAAAGCATCTCTTCAGTAATTTCAAAGTCAGAAATAACGCCTTCCACTAGAGGCCGAATAGCTTTAATGTGTCCAGGAGTACGGCCGAGCATTTCTTTGGCTTTCACGCCAACAGCCAGAATTTGATTAGTTTTGATGTTGACAGCCACAACTGAAGGCTCATTAATTACGATGCCATGGCCTTTTAGATAGACTAAGGTATTAGACGTGCCCAAATCTATGCCGATGTCGTTTGAAATTAATTTGTAAAATTTTTCGAACATAGTCTTACAGATAGAGCCTTAGACTCTATCTAGAGTCTAAGGCTCTATCTGTCTTTAGTAATTTTAATAATTCCGGAAGTGAAACAATTTTCCCCTTCTCTTCGGCGCGCTTTTTAAGCTCGATGCCACCTTCTTTAAGGCTTCTCTCCGAAACCACTGCCCGCAAAGGAATCCCGAGTAAATCCGAGTCAGCAAATTTTTCCCCAGCGGATACCCCCTCCCTGTCATCAAATAAAACTTCAATATTGGCTTTCAACAAACTTTCATAAATCTTATCGGCATAACTTAAAATTTCTTCATCCTCTCCATTTGCTAAGGCAAGCAAATGAACCTGAAATGGCGCTATGGATTCCGGCCAAATTATGCCTTGATCATCAGACAGAACCTCTACCACGACCCCCATTAAGCGAGCTGGGCCGATACCGTAAGAACCCATAAAAACTGGATTTTTTTTACCTGTTTCATCTTCAAAGACCAAATGCGGTTTTGAAAACTTAGTACCAAGCGTAAAAATATTTCCAACTTCAACTGCTTTCGCTTCCTTAAAACTGCCATTTAATCCCAAGTCCTTCTTTACATCGTCAGTAAAAACTTCTTTATTTATCGCTATATTGTTTTCTTCATTAATATATATAACATCTTCTCCGGCGGGTGTGATGGTTTGAAACTCATGAGAAAATTTAGAAAACACACCCCCGGAAGCAAAAGTGAGATACGTAATATGTCCTATTCCTGCGCGTTTAAATATATTTATATATGCTTGCTTAACTTTTTCATAAAAAATATTATGTTCAGCCTCATTTTTAGAAAAAGAATACAGGTCTTTCATGATAAATTCCAGAGTGCGCATAATCCCTGCTTGCACACGTTTTTCATTTCGAAATTTATTCTGAAATTGATAGACAGAAAAGGGCAAGTCTCTGTATGAAGAAACAAATTGTTCCAGCATGTTGGAAATAGGTTCTTCATGCGTAAAAGCAAGACCTCGTTCTCCGCCATCTTTTAACTTCGTCTTAAACCAATTATCTACATTTTTGTCATCCCAGCGATCCTGTTCAAAATGACTTTTCCATAATTCAGGTCTTTGCAATGAAGTCATTACTATTTCCTGCCCTCCGATAGCGTTCATTTCCTCACGAATAATATTCATAATCTTGTTTAGCACTCGAAGGCCCAATGGTAAAAATGCATAAGCGCCGGCCATTTCTTTATAAATGAAGCCTCCCCGTATTAAGAATTCGGCGTTCTTTGACACTTCGTCCGCTGGCGCTTCCTTCCTCGTCTTAGTAAAAAGATGTGATTGTCTCATCAGCTCATCTTAACGTAAATATGCCTTTTGGTCAAAGCAGAAAAAAATATAGAAATATTTCAAAAAATATAAATCAAATTTGCAAAAAACGGCTCTTTCTGCTAGAATAACTTTCATGCAAAAAGCAGATGTTAGGAAAGAAGCTGATACAATAGTAGAAAAAATGTTCAGGGCCGGAGCGCATTACGGCTATTCAAAAACAAGGAGACATCCAAGTCTTTCGAAATATATATACACTACAAAGAACAAAACGGACATAATCGATCTTGAAAAAACAAGTATTATGTTGAATGCTGCTTGCGAGTTTGTAAAAAGCCTAGGTGCCGCTAGTCGGATTGTTCTTTTCGTCGGCACAAAACCTGAAGCAAAAGAAATAATTAAAAATGCAGCCGAGTCCCTAAATATGCCTTATGTTACCGAGCGTTGGATCGGGGGAACGCTTTCCAATTTTATAGAAATAAAAAAAAGAATTACAGAACTTGAAAATTATCGCAAGGACAGCGCGGAAGGTAAACTTGATAAATACACCAAGAAAGAACGGGTGGTTTTGGCAAAAAAAATGGAGAAACTGACAAGATATTATTCTGGACTGGTTGGTTTAAAAAAGACCCCTGACGCATTATTTATTATAGATGCCAGAACAGAATACATTGCCGCAACCGAGGCTAAAAAATCCATTGTGCCTGTCGTCTCTCTTGTAAACTCAGATTCAAATATTAAAGATATTGATTACCCCATAATTGGCAACGACGCAAGTATTCCTTCTATAAAATTTTTTACTGGAGCTATCGCTAACGCTTACAAAATAGGTCAGGGCTCTGTACCCATTAAAGCGTAAATAAATATGTCAACAATAATAACAACTGAGTTAATCAAAGAACTTAGAGATGCTACGGGCATCTCGGTGATGCAGTGCAAGCGCGCGCTAGAAGAGGCTGAGGGCGATATGAAAAAAGCGCTGGCTATTTTAAAAAAGACGAGTTCTGATATCGCGCTTAAAAAAATTAATCGAGTGCTTGGTTCAGGCTATATACACACCTATGTTCACGGTGAAGGCAGGATTGGCGCCATGGTTGAGCTTTTATGCGAAACAGACTTTGTGGCTAAAAACGAAGTTTTCAAAACTTTAGCCAAAGAAATAGCCATGCAAATAGCGGCCACAGGGTCCAAGGATACCGAGACTCTTTTGCAGGAACCTTTTATAAAAAATCCAGAGACAAAGGTCGTCTCGCTTATTGAAGAAGCTGTCCAAAAAACTGGTGAAAAAATAGAGATCGGGCGCTTCGCGCGATTTGAGCTTTTAAAGAAATAAAATGAGCATACTTTTAATTTTATTTTTTATATCGCTCTTCGGGATCGTGTTGATGATCGGAAGAAAGTTAGTTTTATTAAAAAATGGACAAGTCCTAAGCAAAGGGGAAATTCTGTTTGAAATCCCAAACCTAGAAAAAGTTAGACATTTCACTGTTAAAAACGCAAAAAAATACGGACATATGAGTTTAATAATGATGCTACGATTTTATATTCGATCAACAAACTTTTTAAAAAATAAATATGAAAAAACAAAAATTAAAATAAAAAATATAAACATAAAAAATCACCCAAATGGCGAATCTACGGAAAAAGTTGAGGCTTCAAAGTTTCTAAAAATGATTTCAGATTATAAATACAAAATCAGAGAACTAAAAAATAAAATACACGAAGAGGAAAAGAATTCATAGGTATGCTAAGATGTTTTTACCGCCGGAATAGCTCAGTTGGTAGAGCGCCACTTTTGTAAAGTGGATGTCGTGGGTTCGATCCCCTCTTCCGGCTCCATTAAATTAAGAATTTTTCTTATTATTCGCTTCCGGTTTTGTTTCCTGAAGCTTGAAAGACTCTTGAACACGAGATTCTAGTTCTTCAATACCAT
>Ga0209542_10007240_pt1 | contig 21206 bp, 26 predicted proteins | sample RifCSPhighO2_01_FD_184028 | JGI IMG/M metagenome (GOLD analysis project Ga0209542, IMG submission 184028) | Soil microbial communities from Rifle, Colorado - Rifle CSP2_plank highO2_0.1 (SPAdes) (version 2) | ecosystem: Environmental > Terrestrial > Deep subsurface > Rock core/Sediment ... | reverse complement strand
ACGGCTTGATAACCTCGTTCGAAAAAAAGATCTTGAGGGTCATAGTCGGGTCGAAGTTGAATGATTTCTAAGTGGGTATCAAGCCGTGCAGTAAGGGTCAAATTGTGTTCGGCTCGGTATCGGTACAGTCGTAGAAGGGTTTTTCGGCTAACTTCAGCTTGTAATCGATGTTTGTTGAGAAGCACTCGTTCCCTAAATTCAGCTATGTGGGGGGGTGGTGAAGTCGTTTGCTCTCCAGTAGGAAGAGTAATAAGTTGAGGGTTTTTGCGAAGGTGGTCACGTATTTCATCCTCAGTTAGGACCACTGTTCTGCGTAAGATCTCTTCAAGTTGGGACATAAAAAGGGATAAGGTCGAGCGTATAAATAGTTTCGGGATGGTAGGTGAGCAACGGTCGTTACCTTTATATATTCTTTCAGCTTAATAGAGGCATGGCAGCAGCAGAAACCGTCACGATCAAGAAAATCTATGGCGAGCTTAAAGACTTGAAGAAAGAAGTGGGCTTTATCAAGAAGCACATGTTCGATCCAGATGTGGTGATGACAAAGGATGAAAATCGCCGTTTTAATCAGTCCATGAAGGAGTTAAAAACCGGCAAAACCACTTCGCTTTCTGCCTTAAAAAAAGAGCTTGGTTTGTAAAATGTTAGGGGTGGGGTTCTCTTCTTCGGCTAAGAAGTTTCTGAAAAAGGTTGAAAAGCAAGTCGCGGTTAGACTGGTTGATCGTGTTGAAAAATTAGCTTTAGAGCCTTTCCCGACTGATGTGAAGCGCGTACAGAATCAGAAGGAAAAAGTCTTCAGGGTGAGGGTCGGAGATTATCGGATTCAGTACTCAGTTCTTTACGAGCAAAACCTTCTTTTTGTTTCGGATATAGATAAGAGGCCAAGAGCGTATTAGGCCGTTATGAATGATGACACTATTCAGGTTTATATCATTGGTGTCATTATTCATTCCGAGAATTTTGCCAAGACTCTGTACGAATCGGCAAAATTCTCGTTATCATAAATTGCGTTAATTAGCTGAACTTTATCGCGCAATTTATGGGATAGGTAACTGCGTAAATTTGTCCGTTGACCGGCGCAGTTACCTATACCTTTATAAACCCTTTACTGTTTTCAGGGAGCATGGCAAATCGTATAGGCAGTTCAAGGCATCGTTCTCGTCAGAAGATGACCAAGGACCGTAGGCATCGTGGTAAAATTTCGCTTCGTAACTATCTTCAATCGTTCAAGCCTGGGGATAAGGTCGCCTTAATCGCAGAGCCTGCGTATCAAAAAGGTATGCATCAGTTGCGCCTCCAAGGTCATATTGTGGAAGTAACCAAAAGAAGGGGTAAGTGTTATGAAGTTTCTGTAGATGATAAGGGTAAGCAAAAGTCATTGCTCGTGCACCCGGTGCACTTAAAGAAGGTGTCCTAATGCCAATGGAAGTAATTGAAAAACATGCCGTGCCCATGGCACAGGTGAAGGCTGAGTTGGCCATGATCAAGGAGCGAGATACTGAGCTTAGCTTCCGAGCCGCAAAAGTGGAAGAGTACTTGAATGAATTTGTGAAGTTAAAAGACACCGAGGCTAAAGAGTTGTTTGATAAAGTCATGGCATTGAGCGTTCCTCGGTTGAAGGACATCCATGCGGCAAAGATCGTGGATATCTTGCCAAAGTCTGCAGAAGAGGTCAAGTTGCTTTTGCAAGGTTACACCATCACGGTCAGCAAGGAGCACATGGAAGCCATTGCGGCTGCTGTTTCCGAGTTTGCTCCGAAGAAGTAACAAAAATATCAAGATTTTTGGAACTTCCAAAAATTTCGCGCTAAACATTTAAAGGGCGAAATTTTTGTTAGTAAAATGTCTGAGTTGTTCTTTCGTTTTTTGTCAGGGGAAAAAGGCATTTACGAGGTCGTAGAAAAAGACTGTCCAAAAGAAGATCCTCGCCGGGAAAACAAGCCAGATGGTTCTTGGCTTCCGAAAGTGGGAGAAAACTTTCCCGGCGCCATTTCATTCTGGTCTCGGTTTGGCTTGAAAAAATACGTCGAGTCAGGTCTTTTGGATTGGCATGTGTCAGTCGTCAAGGAGCCTGTTTCTGTATTAATCACAGATCGCCCGGAAAACGTGTTGTATGAGGACGAGTTTCAGATCATTTGCGATCCGAAGGTTGAAATAAAGGAACGCGTCACTTGGGTGGATTTTAAGAGAAGATTTTTATAATCCACTTTATTTGCCAGGATATGGTTCTGTTGAAGTATGGGTTTTGGTTGTTCTTGATCTTGGCCGTTCTTCTGGAAGTCATTGCCGACGTCTTGTTCAAGAAATGGTCGTTGGAAAATAAGAATTTATTATTAGTCTTGGGTTTGTTCCTATATTTCATCGGCACCGTATTTTGGGCGTTCTCATTAAAATATGAATACTTGTCTAAGGCGATTTCAGTATTCACCGTATTAAATCTGGTGATCATCACGTTGGTGGGGGTGGTCTTGTTTAAGGAGCATCTTTCCCTGGTGAATAAGATCGGAGTCCTTTTAGGCATTCTAAGTGTGGGGTTAATTGAATGGGCATAATCTTTATATACGACGAGAGATTGAGGTAATTTATGGTTCTCATCGCAGGCATCGACGAAGCCGGTCGGGGTCCGGTCATTGGTCCCTTAGTCATCGCCATCACAGTCATCGATCAGGAGCAAGAGGGTAAGCTTCGTGAGCTGGGTGTTCGGGACAGCAAGCTTCTTTCTCCCAAGCAGCGTGAGTCGATGTTCGGTCCTGTTTCAAAGCTGTGCAAGCATGAAATCCTGATCATTGAGCCGAAGGAAATTGATGCCGCCGTTGAGTCCGAGTCTTCCAATCTCAATTGGCTCGAAGCCGACAAAGCCATCTTGCTCCTGAACAAATTGCGCCCCGACATCGCTTTCATCGACTGCCCGAGTAACAATCCTCAAGCATATACAGAGTACATCCGAGAGCGCCTGGACTACAAGCCTCAGCTCGTGGTCGAGCACAAGGCAGATGTTACCTATCCCATCGTAAGCGCAGCTAGCATCCTAGCTAAGGTCACCCGTGACGCGCAGATCGATCGTCTCAAGCAACGTTACGTCGTGGATTTTGGCAGTGGCTACCCGGCCGATGAGCTAACGCAGCAGTTCTTAAAGGAGCATTACAGCGAATATCCTTTCTTCCGTAGGTCCTGGGCAGCGTGGAAGAACGCAGCCAATCAAAGAGATCAGAAAAAGCTGGGCGAGTTTTAGAAGGGAGTGTCTTTTTCTCCAACATTTTCTCCGAGGTATTGAGGCTCAACTGGAGTGGAGGGTTCTCGAAGGAGATTTTCTAGGTTTCCTCGGAAGGCTCGGGCATGGTCGACAAAGCAGAAGGGAGCTATAATACCTCGAACTCTTTCTGCATCATAAACTCGTAGGGTGTGACCAGCATAATAGACTCGTTCTTGACTGCCAGCAATTTCAGTAACATAGTCTAAGTATTCAGGTTTGACAAGAAGAATTTGGTGGTCAGAAGGGATGCCTCCTATGACAAATTACATTCGCATACCTGGTGTGCAGAGGCCGTATCCTCGCATTTTGTCTTTTTTATGAGTAAGAATATCTCTAGAAATGGTGAGGAGGTCGTGTCGGGTGGGTTGTTTGGGTATGGGTTGTAGGAGTTCGATTGTTTTTCGCAGACGGTCTGGGGAGGGTTCTTGGGGTTGGGCTTGGATGGAGGTTCGATAGGGTCGTAGTTGGTAAGTTAGGTCTTTTCCAGCCTGCGCAGGCGTTGAACTGGGTCGCTTCCTAGGGTGTCTAAAAGATAAGGGTCATTGACGACGAGGATGCGAGCGTTATGCCAGATAGCATCTTGGCCGTGAAAAAATAAGGTGGGAGGGATGGAGGTTCCTTCTCGTAAGAGTTGGCGGAGCTTTAGTTTAGACATATTTAGTTAGAGGAGTAAAGAGTTGTTTTTAAACCTGGGGAGTAAAATCATTTAGGGGGTTGTTTTTGTCTGGTTTCTCGACTGCTCTCTAAGGAAAAGCTTATAAACACTTTCGAGTAAGAAATGGGCAATGACCTATATTGCTCGGCTTGAGTTGAAGGGGTTTAAGTCGTTTGATAAGAAGACTATCATTCCCTTCGGGCGGGACTTAAACTGCGTTTTGGGTCCGAATGGGAGTGGGAAGTGTGTTACAGGTGACACAGAGGTTTTTCTAGCGGACGGTAGGGTAGTTCCCATTCGTTTCTTAGTCGATGAGGCCCTTTCAAAGCATTCGGAAATGATGGACGATGGTTATCGGGCTTTTGGGGATGGCTCAAGAGTTTGGTCTCTGAATCCGAACACACTTCAGTTGGAAGAAAAGGAAGTGCAGGTGTTTGTGAAGCGTAAGGCTCCAGAGAAATTATTGAGAATTAGAACGAGATCGGGAAGGGAAATAAGGGCAACGCCGTATCATCCTCTTTTCATTTTGAAGGATGGCCAAGTGGTAGAGGCAAAGGCTGAAGAGTTAACGGAAGGGGTTCGGATAGCCGTGCCTAGAAGGATAAAGTTTGAGCCTGCTTCAAGATTATTCATGGAACTTCTTGACTTGATCACAGCAAAGGATGGGTGGTACGTCTCATGGGAGTTTTCTATAGACCAGATCATTAGAGAGAAAAAAGGAAGTCGTACATGGAAGCAAGTGGCGAAATCGGCAAAAATATTTTTTTCATCCTTAAAGGGTTGGTTGGATAAGCAGGCGATGAATTTTGCTTATTTGATTCAGCTATTGCGCTCTCTTATGATAGGGGATGAAGAGATAATGCGGTTGATTCGAGAAGTGAAGGCTAAAACATCAGCGGTAAGCATGAAAATCCCTTGGAAGAATTCGCAAGGGTTCGCTCGTTTCTTAGGGTATCTTTTGGCAGAGGGCCGTTTAGCCGAGGACGTATCTCAAGTCTGGTTTACGAATGGCACAGAGGAGCTGGTTAAGGATTATGCGAATTTGGCTATCGAGTTGTTCGGTCTTACTCCGTCGATTAAAGAATACAAGCCGAATGTATGGGATGTGTTGCTGTATTCGAGGCCCTTGCAGGTATTGTTGGAAAAGTTGGGTATGCCTATCCGAGGGGGTACAGCGAATAAGGACATTACAGATCTTTTTTTGCAGCATGCGGGTGAGAAAGAATTAGCAGGTATTTTAGACGGTTTGTACAGTGGAGATGGTTATGTGTCTGATAGGGAGGTTGAAATCACAACGAAGAGTAAAAAATTAGCCAATAAAATCACTCTTTTATTGTCTAGGTTAGATATTTTGTCCAGAAGCCGTGAAGTGTGGAAGATCGCAACCAATACGGGGTTTTCAGGAAAATACGTGTCCATTCATGTTTATGGGTCGCAGAGGCAAGCGTTTGCTCGAGAGATTCGTTTAACCCACAGGGCCAAACAGGAAGCGCTTAAACATGAGAAAAAAAGCAACCCAAATGTAGATCTGGTTGAGGCAAATGAGTTGGTTAAGGCAGCCGTGCAGGAAGCGGGAATTTCGGTTAAACAGCTAAGGAAAGCATTTCCTAGGTTAGATGCGTATTGTTACAATCAGTGCTTGCCTTCAAGAGAGGGGCTGCAGTTGTTGTTGGGGAATGTTTTTGGTGGCGGCAATGCAGTAGAAGTTTTGCAGAGGTTGGCTTATTCAAACATATTTTGGGATGAAATCGAAGAGATAGAGGCTTTTTTTCCTGAGGAGCCTTGGGTTTACGACCTATGTGTAGCAGAGAATCATAACTTTGTGGCGAACGGCATTTACGTGCATAATAGCAACATTCTCGACGCGCTCTGTTTCGTCTTAGGTAAGTCGAGCGCAAAGGGCTTAAGAGTGGAAAAGTCAGCCAATTTGATTTACAATGGAGGCAAGTCTCGTGAGCCGGCCAGTTCGGCTGAGGTCGCTATTATCTTGGACAATCATGATAAGGTGTTCAATGACAGTTCTGCAGAAATTGAAATCAAGCGTACCATCACAAAGGCAGGAAATAGCACGTATCGAATCAATGGCAAGGTCCATACCCGTCAGCAAGTATTGGATCTTTTAAGTCGGTCAAGAGTAAATCCGGATGGGTACAACATCATCTTGCAGGGAGACATTGTTCATCTCGTTGAAATGTCTTCGCTCGAGCGTAGGGGGATTGTGGAGGAAATTGCAGGCATCAGTATTTACGAAGGAAAGAAGGAAAAGGCGTTGAGAGAACTTCAAAGGGTTGAAGAAAAGCTGAACGAGGCTGAAATCATTCTTACGGAGCGTAAAACCTATCTCAAAGAACTCAAGAAAGAGCGAGACGAAGCCATGAAATTTAGGGGGCTGGATGAAAAGATCAAGCGTAATCGGGCCACGTTGTTGGATAATAAGCTTCAGAAGAAGATCAAAGAGCGGGATCAACTAGACATACAGTTGGCTCAATTCGACGAAAACATTGGAAAAGTGCAGCAGGAAATCAACGCGTTGCGCGAAAAGATCGCTGAAAAGAAGAAGGAAATTGACGAGATCAACCAGGAAGTCGAGCGTCGCGGTGAGAAAGAGCAGCTCATTATACATAAGGAAGTGGAAAAATTCAAGGTGGACCTAACTGTAAACGAGCAGCGCGCTGAAACCTTAAAAGGGGAACTAAAAAAATTAGAGGAGCGTCGTCAGGAGTTGGTAAAGAGCCATAAAGAGTTAAAAGAAAAGATCGATCAGATTCGAAAGAACAAGAAATTGTTTGAAGATAAAATCGAGAGTCACGAGCAAACCATCAAAAGCTTAGACAAGCGAATTGAGGAGTTCAAGGAAAAGAACAAGTTGGAAGATGCGCAGGACGTGGATAAAAAGATTGAATCCTTAGACCTAGAGGCGGAAAAGGCGCAGGAGGAAATCTCGAAGTTGCGGGAAGATCAGCAAGCCTTGCTTCGAGAAAAGGACAAGTGTGAGCTCTTGCTGCAATCCATTGACGATAAAATAAATAAGATTCTGGCCATTTCAAAAGAGAACAAGCAGGGTTTGGAAGACTTGAAAAAAAAGAAGCAGCTCTTGAAGGATGCTTCGGATCGCTTGTCGGCTTTGTTGAATACCGAGTCCGAGATCAGCTCTGAACTCGGAACAGCTCGGGAAAAGCTCTTCTCGCGAAAAGAAGAGTTGGCTAAGCTAAGAGCTCGTTCTGCGGTTTTCAGGGAAGGAGCAAGGGGTGCCGTGCAAAAAATATTGGAATTAAAAGCAAAGTGGAAGGGCATTCATGGTTTGGTTTCAGAATTGGGAAAAGTAAAATCAGAATATGCTTTGGCTTTGGAGATCGCTGCAGGCAACCGGCTTAAGAGTGTCGTCGTGGACACCGATGAAGTCGCAGAAAAATGCATCAAACATTTAAGAGACAATAAATTGGGTGTCGCTACTTTCTTGCCTTTAAACAAGTTGAATCCTCCACTGATCCGGACAGAAGACCATCAGAAAGGCGAGGGGATTCATGGCTTGGCTTTGGACTTGGTGGGGTTTGATAAAAAGTATCAAAAAGTGTTCCAATACGTCTTTGGAAATACCTTGGTCGTTGAAGACATCACCACTGCAAGAAGAGTGGGCATCGGAAAGGTGCGCATGGTCACCAGATCAGGTGATTTAGTGGATGTTTCTGGCAGCATGCAGGGTGGTTTCAGGCATCAAGAGCGGGCAGGGGGTTTCCAAGAGAAGGAGTTGGTGGAGCAGCTTTCCAGGATGGAGTCTGAGGTATTGGACTTAGAAGGGGTCAATGAACGCCTGGAGAAGGATAAGCGTCAGGCAGAAAAAGAGATTGAGGCTTTAAGAGAGCAAAAGGCCAATTGGGAAGCCGATGTCTTGAAGTTGGAAAAAACCTTGCACTTGGATTCTGCAGATATAGGGGTAAGCAAGGAAGAAAAAGGCAAGATTGAAGTTTCTCTTAAGGACATTGAGAAAAGGTTGGACAAGGCGGTGGAGACCGTAAGCGAAAAGAATCGCGTGTTAGCCGAATTGAAAATGGAGAAGCAAAAACTTCGTGACAAAATGGCTGAGCTGCGCAATCCTCGTCTATTGGCTGAGTTAAACACATTCGAGCAGAAGAAGAACGAGTTAAGGATGGAGATTCAGGAGTTCCAGGGGGAGATGAAGGGGATGGATTCTGAAATTCAGAACATTTTGCAGCCAGAGTTGGAAAAGTCAGACCGAATCATGAAGCAGCAAGATAAGGAAAAATCTGATTTCGAAAAAGAACAGAAGGATCTTACAGAAAAAGTAAAGCAGCAGCGTAAAGACTTATTGGTAAAAGAAGAGTCGGAAAAGAAGTTTTACGAGCAGTTCAAGGCTTTGTTCACGAAGCGAACCAAGATTTCAGATGAAGCCTCTAAGTTGGAGCAGGATACAGGTAAGAAGGAGTTTGGCATGCGGGAAGTGGAAAAGAAAAAGATTGGCGTATCATTGGAAGCAGCACGGGTAAAGGCCGAGCTGGCCGGATTAGAGGAGGAATTCAGGCAGTTTGAGGGCATTGCCTTGTTCAAGGGTAAGCCTGAGGATGAGATCTTGTTTGAGATCAAGCAGTTCGAGAAAATGGTGGGGGATCTTGGTGCAGTCAACATGCGCGCCCTTGAAATCTACGAAGGCGTAGAAAAAGAGTATGGGGAGCTGTTGGGGAAGAAGGAAAAATTAGGAAAGGAAAGAGAGGACGTTATGGTGATGATCAATAAAATTGACAGCAAGAAGAAGGACTTATTCATGAAAACCTTTGACGTAGTAAACAGCAATTTCCAGAAGATCTTCGGCCTTTTGTCAACCAAAGGAGAGGCGTTCATCGAGTTGGAGGATAAGCACGATCCATTCAATGGAGGTTTGACGATGAAGGTTCGCTTGTCAGGAAGCAAATTCATGGACATCCGTGGCCTTTCGGGCGGTGAAAAAACAATGACAGCTCTCGCCTTCTTGTTCGCAGTGCAAGAGCACGATCCGGCACCGTTCTACATCATGGACGAAGTCGATGCAGCCTTGGACAAGCGCAACAGCGAGAAATTAGGCAAACTATTGAAAGCGTACTCGACAAAAGCACAGTATGTGGTCATCAGTCACAACGACGCCGTCATCTCTGAATCCGACACCTTGTACGGTGTTTCCATGGATCCCAGTGCCATTTCTAAAGTGACGAGTTTGAAGGTTTAGAACTTATCCCTAACCTCTTTAAATCTTTTTTCAGCTGTTCTATATTTTTGAACAATATTGTTTTCATCCCTAGTTTTTCAGCCGAAAGAACATACTTTTCCCAGTCATCTATAAATATGCACTCGCTCACTTTTACACCCAGTTTCTTAGCAACCTCTTCATATATAGCTGGGTCTGGTTTGGCTTTTTTGCTGCCATAAGAGGTTACTATGGCGTCGAATATCTTGTCTAGTTCGTATTTGCGTATAATTTCTTCCAGCCAGTCTTCTATCTGATTTGATAGCAATCCAGTTTTATAATGCTTTTTTAAATTCTTTACCAGCTCAATTACTTCTGTCCTAATCTTGCCTGAATCGATTATTTTTGTTCTCAAATATTGGGAGTCTAGTTCTAAGTATTTTGCCAAATTTTCCCATAGGATTTGTGATGGTATTTGATTGATTTCAACTTTTTCCAATATTTCATACAGTATTTTCATTAGAGGCTCAGGGTCTTTTCCTGCTTTCTTTGCAATTTCTTTTAGAATGGGTTCAAGTTCTGCTAATGTGGATAAAACTCCTCCAAAGTCAAAGATGATGGCTTTGATCATAAGATCTCAAGCACTTTCCGTATCTTTTCCGCCGTGCTTTCCCAATTAAATTGTTGTTCGATGGTTTTCCGTGCATTCTCTCCTAATGTTTTCCGTAACTCAGGGCTTTGAATAAGATTTTCGATTTTGTTCGCAAGGATAACCGAATCGCGTTTGGGTGTAATCAATCCATTTTGTCGGTTGTGAAGATATTCTCGGATAAAGCCGACGGGTGTTGCAATCACAGGCAGTCCGCAGCTCATGGCTTCTAAAGTGGATAGGCTCGTGGTTTCAGACAAGCTAGTCAGGCAGTAGATATCCATGCACTGTAGGTATGGAACGACTTGTTCTTGTTTGCCGGGTAAGATCACGCCAGTTTGGTGTTCCAATCTCCAGGTAAGAAGTTTTAGGCCCTCGCCGACAATGAGGAGTTTAAGGGTAGGATATTTTCGGCGTAAATGAACATAGGCTCGTAGGAGGGTGGGGAGGTCTTTTTCTCTCGCTATTCTTCCGTGATAGCCGATAACAATGTCTTTTTCTTCAATGCCAAGCTGTTGTCGGAGTTCTTTGTTTTGGCCCGGTTTGAAGGTGTGTACGTCTACGCCGAGTGGAATGATTTCTTTGCGGGGGTGGATGCCTTGCCACGCCAGTCGCTCGCCGATGGTGTCGCTGGGCACAATCAAGAGGTCGCACTTGTTGTAGTATTTTTTAGTGATCCAACGCATGAATTTTCGGGTTAGAAACTTGAGGACAGGTGCGCTGATGACAGCGGGAATGCGTTCCCATTCAAGGGTGTGGATATAGCTTGCAACAGGTTTTTTGAGTTTTCGTGCGTAGTGTATTGCAAGCAATCCAATAGGCCCCAGGTCTTGACTGAAGATGAGGTCATACTGGGAAACGACTTGTTTGACCAGGCTGGGTTTGAATTGTGCAAATCGAAAACCACCCGTGACTTCTTTGATTTGTAAGTTGCTGAGGGGAACTTTGTGGATCACAACCCCTTTTTCGTCGTGGGGTCCAAAATCTGGGCAGAGGATGTGGATTTCAAAATGTTTTCGAAGTCTAGGAATGATTTCAGCTAGAGTTCTCGTTACGCCATCTTGCCAGGGGTGGTACGTGTCCGTTGCGATCAGTAGTTTTTTCATCGTACTTTGTAGAAGATCTCGGCATAGTGGGTGTTGTTCAGGAAGCCGTTGTAGATCGCTCTTAAATAACTAAGGGCGATGGGATAGGCGGCAGCGAAATACTGGCTTTTGAAGCATTTCAGGGCCGTCATTTTTTTGGGAAAGGTTTTGCTCACATCAATCAGCATCCAGGGGTTTTCTCTTTTTTTAAAATTGAATGGAGTCCAAACATCAAACGTATAAAGGTCGCACTTGAGCTTCATTTTGTCATATAGTTCCGCAACAATTTTGTGGGTGTTGACATGGTCTGGATGTCCATCATCGATGGAGTGAGTGAAGATCTTGGTGGGCCGATAGTTTCGGATGAAGCGTTTGAGTTGGGTTTCATGCCGGGGATAGTGCTGTGGGAATTGGCCTTCTTTGAAATCCAGAAAGTAGATGCCATTCCCGCCGATGATTTCATCCGCTGCACAACTTTCTTTTTGTCGTATGTCGGTGATGACATCGGCTTTTAGGTGGGGGTGGCTTTTTTCGCCTTTGGAGAAAATGATGGTTTTGACTTTGTTGCCGTGGTGGGCGTATTTGGCCATGCTGGCTCCCGCTCCTAAGATTTGGTCGTCGCTGTGTGCGACTACGACTAGGATTTGTTCTTTCTTCATGGATGCTTGTGAGGCTGGATGACTTTAATACTTTGCGGAAGAAAAAGGATGCACCGGCCGGGACATTCTGAATTACAACGCTTTAGGCGTTGAACTCATTCGAACCCGGATCACAAGCTTGGAAGGCTCGCATCCTAACCATTAGACTACCGGTGCACGTGTTTTCGTTCTAGGTTTTGATTTATATGGTTGTCGCCTTCAAATAATTAACTATATAGAAAATAATATAAGCTTATAGTAACTACTAAGGTGATTACGTTTTGGCCTTATTTTGGGCTGTTTTTTCGTGTTTTTTCGTCGATAAAAGAGGGTTTGGGTGATGGATTGAAAGGGGTCTTTTTTGAGACGTCTTTTTCCCGAAAACCGCTCCCTTTCAAGCTCAAAACAGGCAAGGAGCGGTTTTCGCCCCCTCCTTCCCAAAAAATTTATCGACGATAAACAAAAACCTGCAAAGGCTTAGTAGTTACAGCTTATAAAGAAAATCCATATGCTTCAGCTTGTGGTGAAAAGAGGACGCATACAAAGGTTGGCCCGAATGGGCACTGTTTTCTTAGCAGTAGGTGCGGCTCTTGCAATGATAAAAAACAGAGCAGACCAAAAAATCGATGCCTCCATTCAACCCTATGTAGAAAAAAACGCAGAACGCTTATTGCAAGTTGAAAGCGAGTTACTGGATGTACCCTACACCTGCACTCCTATTTTCTCTTTTGAAGTGGTTTCAACGACTGGCCCATCGGCATCAGGTCCGGCTGGTCAATATGTGGGTGAAACTCAAACACTTCATCTTCTGCCGAGTAAATTAGCTCCCTCAAACACGGGATGGGTTGGTCAGTTGGAGAGAGCAGTGGAGGTACGCACAGATGCTGACCGAGTGATAGCCCATGAATTTGGGCACCATTTGATAGATCAATGGAGTCGAGTACAAGGAAGAGGAATGTGGCCTTGTGTAGATGAAGAGGATAAAATAACGAGTCGGATAGGGTTATACATGATCAATGAAGGTTTAGCAAAGTATGCTCAATGTACAGCAATAGATGGTAAAAGTGTTTTGCCTGCAAATGTGGATTTAAGTGCAATGTACAATCAGGTAGTCGATGGAGTTTTTCCTCTGCTCCGCCTTCTCGTATATGAAGGAGGGTTCCAGTTGGTACAACCCGTTCTGGATCAACATGGCAAACGAGGCATTGAATTCTTATTGGAACATCCGCCTTCGGATACAGATATGTTCGATCTGGGAGCCTATCAATCTGGAGTGCTGGGTGCTTTAGAAACAACAAGGTAGGCCAAACTTTTATATAACCCTCTTCTTTCTATAGAACATGGTCCTCGACAAGCTCTCCGACTCCTTAAAGAACACGTTAAAGAAGATTACTTCAGCGGTCTTTGTAGATGAAAAACTAGTCAACGAACTCGTAAAGGATGTTCAACGTTCTCTTCTCCAGTCCGATGTCAACGTCAAGCTCGTTCTCGATCTCACCAACAAGATCAAGGAGCGTGTTCTGAAGGAAGAATCTCCCAAGACTCTTTCCAAAAAAGAATACCTCATTCAAGTCTTGTATGAAGAGCTCACCAAATTCTTGGGCGGCTCAGGCGCCAAGATCGAGATGAAAAAGAAGCCTTTCAAGCTCATGTTGGTGGGCTTGTTCGGGAATGGTAAATGTGTGCACGGTGCATCCAATGTTCTTCTCTCTACGGGTGAGACGGTGACGATAGCTTCGCTCTATGAACATTTCAGAAAAACACGTCCTGAGTATAAAGAGGAGGATGGTTTTATCATCCCTTTAGAAGATGAAGTATATGTGCCTTCTTTTAATCCTAAGACGCTTAAGATGGAGGAAAAAAGGGTTTCTTGTCTTTGGAGGTTGAAATCGAAAGCATTGTGCGAAGTCTCATTGGATAATGGCAATCATTTCAAGGTTAGGACAACCTCTGAGCATCCTTTTTTCATATTGCAAGAAGGCAAGGTAAGAAAAAAGAGGGCAGACGAGCTTTTTGGGGGTGATTTTGTAGCCATTCCCGCTCAAAGTGGATGGGAACCACAGTATAAGGATTTAAGCGACCCGATTAGGGGTATGAATTTGGATGTTCAGTTGAGTATGGATCAGCTTTTAAGGGCAAAAAAGGTCATGCGAGAAAAATGGGGCACTCTAGGGCAGGCTTTGAGATCTATTCCTTATAAAAGAAATTATGCTAAGTTTACACATTCTCTTAAGAAGGGGCAGCTTCCGTTTATGCTATGTCCGAAAATAGAGGAGAAAATAAAGATGAGGTTTTATCAGGCCCAAGATTGGGTTGCATTTCCTACAAGGCTAACGCCGGAATTAGGGGAATTTATCGGCTACATTTTAGGGGATGGATATTTGTCAAAAAATACAATTAATGTTAGCAATGCAGATCCGGAAATAATTGAAAGAATAAAGAAGCTATCTTGGCTTTTGTTCTCAAAGAATATATCAATCACAAAGGATAAGCGGCGAAAGAGCTTGGTGGCTCTAAGGCTAAACTCACGAACGTTAGTAGAAATACTTTGCGGGGTTTTTGGCCTTCATGTGGGTAGAAAAGGTAGAAATCTAGGAATCCCCTCTGTAATCCAGACAGCTACGGAAGATATCGTATCATCATTTGTCAGGGCTTATTTTGATTGCGATGCACATTTCTCTACGAAACAAAGACAGATAGAGCTTGTTTCAGAGAGCGAAAGGCTCATCCGGCAGATGCAGCATCTCTTGCTGCGTTTTAATATACTTGGGACACAAATAAAGAAGAAAGTAAACGGTGAATCGTATTATAGGTTTCTTATTCAAGCAAGAGGGGCAGAGTTTTTTTATGAAAAAATAGGTTCGCTTGTTCATAGAAAGAAAGTGGCGCTCAAGAAATATCATATTATAGGTAAAGAGCAAGGAGATGGAAAGTTAGACATGATTCCTGTGAGTAATCTTCTAAAGAAGCTAAGGGGGAGTGCGGGTTATTCAATAAACCAAATACAGCAAGAAGTATCTTCTTATGGGCTATACGAAGAGAAAGGGGTTGTTTCGAGGACTCAATTAAGGAAAATAGTAGCATTTTATGAGAAAGGCATAAAGGGGAATTTTGCTCGTTTAGTGCAAGGCATTGCTTCGTCAGAAAAGTTGCCTGAAGATGGGATAAATCGATCACTGAGAAACGCATTGGTTGGAGAGTTTAAGAGAAAAGGGTTTATAACAGAAGAGCGGAATTCCAGTGGGCTTGTTCTGACGTTAAAAGGTGAACAGCTCCATCTTAAATTGAGTCAAGGAATGGATTTTGAAGCATTTAAAACGCTTCAACTTCTTGCTTATTCCAGTCTCTCATGGGTAAGAGTAAAGAAGGTAGTGTCGGTTGCAAATGACCTTCCCTTTGTCTATGACCTAACAGTCGAAGACAACCATACGTTCATTGCTGACGGCATTATAGTCCATAATACCACGACAGCTGGCAAGCTCGCGCACTACTACAAAAAAAGAGGTCTCAAGGTAGCCGTCATGACCACAGACACCTGGCGTCCAGCAGCATTCGACCAATTAGAACAACTCGCAAAAAAGGTCGGTGTGGATTTCATGGGGGATAAAAAATCCAAAGACCCAGCTAAAATTTTCAAGAAGTTCGAGCCAGAGTTAAGCAAGTACGATCTGGTCATTGTGGACACTGCAGGCCGTGACGCCTTGTCTGAGGAACTCATCACAGAATTAAACAGCATCCATAAAGCCGTCAAAGCAGATGAAACCCTTTTAGTGATGGGAGCCGACTTAGGCCAAGCAGCCGAAAAACAAGCAAAGACCTTCCACGAAACGTGTGGAGTTACGGGCATTCTCATCACGAAGTTAGACGGTACGGCAAAGGGCGGAGGAGCTTTAGCAGCTGCGGCCATTACAGGCGCTCCAGTAAAGTTCATTGGTATAGGAGAAAAAGTGGATGATCTGGAAGAATTCCGTCCGGAGGGCTTTGTCGGTCGTTTGTTGGGCATGGGTGATTTAGAAGCGCTCTTAGAAAAAGCCAAGGGCGCCATTTCAGAAGAGGAGGCACAAGATCTGGGTAAAAAATTCCTCAAAGGAGATTTCAGTCTGTTGGACTTGTACGAGCAGATGCAAGCGGTAAGGAAAATGGGTCCTTTGACGAAAATCATGGAAATGATTCCAGGCATGAGTCAAGTTCACTTGCCCAAAGAAATGCTCGAAGTGCAAGAGGGTAAATTAATCAAATGGAAGTTCATCATGGATTCCTGCACCAAGGAAGAGTTGGAAAATCCTGAGGAAATGGACGGCTCTCGCGTAGATCGAATTGCTAAGGGCAGTGGTTGTTCTTCGAGTGAAATTCGTTCCTTGCTCAAGCAATACAAGCAATCCAAGAAGATGGTGAAGATGTTCAAGGGTGGCTCGGAGAAGGACATGCAGAAGATGATGAAACAGTTCCAGGGCAAGATGCCGTTTAAGATGTGAGTTTTTCTGGTAGTAAATTTAAGAAGTTTAGGGGTGTGAAGTCCCTTGGAGTTTCGGAAGAGGGGGCTCGACTTAGACTCCAAGGTATTCACGGAGGTGTAAGGTTTATCCTCTATAGAGCAGTTCTAGTATTTAAATCTTTCGATTATATACTACTATAGAATAGTAAAAATAAGCTAAGCAAGGTTTATATAGCGTAAAGCTTGTCAAGTTCTATGCTTAAGTTCAGCATCATCGAGAAGCACTGCTTGCTTAAGGCTTGGCTCGTCATTAGTATCGCCTTTGGCTTGGTCATCAACCCACATGGCTGGACCTCTCCCAAGCTGTTGCTTTACGTCCTCATTGCTGGCATCACAGTCGGCTCCGGCTTTCTCTTGCACGAGCTCTGTCATAAACTCGTCGCTCAACGATATCATTGCTGGGCTGAATTCAGAAGCGATGACAAGATGCTCTTTTTTGCCTTGATCACCAGCCTATTTGGTGTTGTTTTTGCAGCGCCTGGCGCGGTCATCATTCAAGGCCATGTTTCTCCCAAGCAAAACGGTTTGATTTCAGCAGCCGGTCCGGTGGCCAATCTAGTTTTAGCCTTGGTTTTCTTAGCTCTCTCTCCGTGGCTGGGCATAGTGGCATACTATGGCTACTTAATCAACGCTTGGTTAGCCTTGTTCAACTTAATTCCGGTTTGGCTGTTGGACGGTAAGAAAGTCTTGCACTGGAACAAGCCCATTTATTTTGCCTTGCTTTTCTTAGCGGCTGTGTTCTATGGGGCTTCTTTTGTACTTTTCAAGTAAGACCAATACAAAAACTTATATAGATTTATAGATGTCTATCAGTATGCGACCAGGGGAAATTATAAGCCGAGAGAAAACGTTGGATTTCTTTGAGCAGGTTGGCACAGCTGTCAGCGCCAGTGAGATTCCGAGCCTTCTAGAGCAAGCGGTTGGAGACGCAAGAGCCGGAGAAGTACAAGGTACCACCATACGAGTTTTAGAATCATGCGTTCTCCTCGCCGAAAACGTGCCCGGAAGCTTTGAGCGATTCGATGTATATAGAAAAGTGACGTATCGCCTGCCATCCGAAACAGAATTTGCTGAGAAGGTAGTTGCACTTAGGTAATCTTTCTCTTTTTTATATGTCGAGGAGGAAATAAGGTGAAAACCTTTAAATACCTCGCTCCGTCTTTCTCGTCTATGAAGTGCGAACTGTGTAAAAAAACAGTAGAGGAGACTTTCTTGAAGAAGATCCTAGGCACCTATGTATATACGAAAGAAGGTAAGAAAAAGACTAAACACGCAGTTTGCCCAGCCTGCCAGAAATCCCTATCGCCTGAAGAAATCCGAAAGAAACTCGCCTAATCATATGCCTCCGTAGCATAGTAGCTGGTGCAGCTGCCTCGTACGTGCCAGAAACCCGAAGGTTTCTGAGTATCAATGAAAGCAGCAGGTCGCGAGTGCAACTCTCGCCGGAGGCTTTTACTTTAAGTAAGAAAATTAGAAAATGCCAAAGCCAATCACAAGTAAAGTGTTTTTGGGAACACTAATAATCATATTTGCATTTATAGCGATATCTTCAGAAAACGAAAGTTCTTCTTGTGTTGAAGAAGTAAATTCGATGAGACATAATCAGACAGAGTTACTTCTCAAAGGACAAGAACCTTTGAATAAATGGGCAGGAAGTTGGTCATTAAGAGAATTATATAAAATTCAAGGGGAAAAAGATAATATGATGGCTGTTATTGAAGGGACAAATAAAGACGCTTCTGAATGGATAACTATAGTTAGTACAGTAGAAACTTTAAACAGAGATATTGAAAGTAAAGAGAAAGAATGTAGGGATCGCTTTTCTCGGACTCAGTTTGTTCATTTATTAATCTTAGTTTTAAGTTTATTAAGTCTGAGTTTAGAGAAAGATAAACAAAGCTCTCCTTGAAACCTTCCCTCATCTTCAACAATAACCTTTAAAATAACCCTTTACCTTCTACTATTCTATGACTGAAGTTACCTTACAAAGCATTCATAAAGACCTAGTTGAAGTAAAGAAAGAACTGGTTCATCTTAAAACCCTTCTTCGAGAAGACTTGGACTTAGCAGAGGATGTCGTTTCTGATATTGAAGAAAGCCGAGCTCATCCCAAAATGGTTTCTCATAAGGAAGTGGAGAAAGAGTTCTCAGCATGAGTTATTCGTTGGATGGGCATCCGAGTGTTAGGAAGTTCTTGTGTAAATTGCCAAAAGAAATCACGCTTAAACCCATTAAATGCTTGAAATACTCATTTGTAAGCCTTATAAGCCTTTTCCAAATGTTTATATAGACATTTTCGTTTTCTGTCGTTATGAAGTCCCTAGTATGACCCTTCGGGGGAATACTAGGTTTCTTCTCTTAAGTTAATTGGGGTAGGGGATGAGTCGAGCGATTCTTTTCATTGATGGGAACAATTTCTATCATAACTTGAAGGCGTCTAAGATAAAGCCGAGTTCGATTGATTTTGCTAAGCTCCAAAAGTACATTTGCGACCATTTTCAAGAGGAACACGTTAAGACAATCTACTATAATTCCGTCCCAGACATATCTCAAGGAGATGAAGTGTATTATAATCATATGCGATTTTTAAGTGAGTTGAAGAAAATTCAAAAATTGGAAGTCAAAACAAGAAAGCTTCAGAGCCTTTCGACGCAGGAGACGAAACAACTGATGAAGGAAGAAATAGTTCATCTTGGACTGTGCGAGCTTTGCCGACCTATTGTTCTGGCTCATTGGTAGGATTATATCGGCAGTGTGAGTGTCAAGGAGAAAGGAGTAGACATGCTCATCGGTGTTGATATGATTAAGCTTTGCTTATTTGATAAGGAGTGTGACACGTGTATACTTCTTTCAGGGGATGCCGATTTCATCCCTGCTATGGACTTGGTAAAGAATCATGGGAAGAAAGCCGTAAGTGCAGCTCTCGCCAAGGGCTATTCATTCGACTTAAGAAATAAGCATGGTTGGTTCATCATAGACAAGAAAAGGCTGCTGGAAAGCTGCTCAAAACAGAAAACGAAGGAATAACCAATAAGTGGGGGGATTATTACTTCAAGTCCGTACTTCTATAGAGGCTTATACCTGAAAGCGCTATTATTATATAGATTAACTTTTAATCGGTTGCTATGGCTGATTATAATACAGAGGAACAGGCTGATGAGGCCATTACAGGATTAAGGGATTTTATAGATATGGAGGGTCAGCTCGTTCAAGAAGCCCATGATTTACATACAAAATTATTAGCATTAGATCCTGTTGTTCTACATCTGGATGAACTTATCCCTCTTGACAGGGTTGAGTTGAATGAATTAACGAATGCTATTAGGGATAAAGTGGTAGAGATAACAGACCTAGTCGAATCAGGGAGATTGCAAGGTTTACAGATCATACAAGAGGAAGAACAGGTTTTGGAACGTTTACAAGCGGACGTGAAACACAGGAGTTGGAGGGTGGTAAAAGACGACGTAAATTCAGAGGTCGAGGGAGAAAAGAGGGCTTTGCGGTTGGAAGAAGCAGAATTAAAAGAATTGCATACTTTATTTATAGACTTAATGAAATTAATGAAGCGAAGTCAACACTTGACAATTACAGATTCTGCCCTTCTTAAGGAAAAGAGAGAACATCAGCGAGTAGAAGAATATTACTTTTTTCAGATTTATAAGTTTGTAAGGGCGTATGAAAGTATATTTAGGCACCTGTCGGAGAAAGAGCACATGTTGGCTGGAAAATAAAAAGAGTATGAAATGATAGAACAATTTGGAGAGGCACCTAGAAACATTAGTAGGAAGGGATTATTACAAAATAAGAATTAGTGATTACCATCTTTTCGTAGATTATGACAAGAACAAGGATCATTTAGACATCCGAACTATACGGCACAGAAGAGACGCTTATAAGCAGCCATAGGGGAATTCTATAATTTTATTAAAGATCATTCCATCGTTCATCAGAAGGGTTATCCCAATCTCTTTTAAGAACTTCTTCACTGAGAAGATAAGTAATACATCGCATGACAAAATGAAGGTTCAAGTCTATAAATTTTATTAATATGAATGAGCTAGATTTATATAGTAAAGGCTTTTCTATGAAGCCTATGAAAGGAGTTATTCTTTTAGGAGTCTTTTTGCTTTCTCTTGTTTCAGTCTTAGCCTACACCAGCGTCATTGATCTAGGCAAGGTTCCTTCTCATAGCCCAGCAACCCTGTCGGTTGAATTGCCGGAAGATTTCCGTTCAATCGAGGTGGCGCATTACGAAGCCTCTAATCCAAATCAAGTGGCTAAATACATGGGTTGGAACGGGATGGTAAAAGTGAACGATCAGTTGGTGTGGAATGTAAAGTCCAGTACGCCAAATGGGGTTTTCATCATGGATCGTACGATCGGCACCGTAGTCGACGCAACATCCGGGATTAATTCATGGGTGGACGCCACCCGATTTTTCAAGGCAGGTAAGAATCGTGTGGAATTTTATCATGAGAATCAGGGGAGCATGGGTGTTAAAGTAAGGGTCACAGTAGTTACGCTGGAAGAGGCTAAAGAACAGCAGAAAGAAAACTGGGGAATCGGCTTTGATGTGAAAAAATCAACCGGTGGGCGTTGTTCTTCAGGCAGTGAATGTGCGTCTGGAAATTGCAAGCGTTCGGCTTGTTGCGAAGCTGGAAAGGATTGTTGCAATTACGATGGGGAGTGTGATTCGTTCGTGTGCGATGATCGTTATTATTATTGCGTGGACAAGCAAGGCGTTGTTCAGCCTTCAAAGAGTGCTTCGTCTGTAGAAAATACAGCGTGCAATGGCTGCATCTGGCAGGACGGTTGTTTTCCGGTGGGTAAGCAGTTGTCAAATGAGGGCATCTTGCAGTATTGTTCAACTTCAGGTTGGATGAGGGTGAAGAAAGAGGGCGCTGCTTGCCAGCAATACCATGAGTGTGCTTCTCAAAGTTGTGCCAGGGGGGTGTGCGCAGCTTCCGCTAGTTCCTCAAATCCGCTTTCTCCTGAGCCCGAACAAAGTGGTTGGGATCGTTTCGTCGCCTGGCTAAAGATCATTTTTGGTTAGGAGTTTACTTATTCTGTACTCGTTCTTCTAATGGTTTACTTTCAGGTTGACTAAGAATAATCGGTTGAGGTAGGTCACTGAGTGGTTTTTGAGAGTGGAGAGTAGGATGCGTAGCTTGATCATACCCATGAACTTTATATTGATAAACTCCCCACATAAGGGTGAGGCTGGTAGACAAGGTGGTGGCTGCAATGAGTTTTTT
>Ga0209542_10007239_pt1 | contig 21206 bp, 33 predicted proteins | sample RifCSPhighO2_01_FD_184028 | JGI IMG/M metagenome (GOLD analysis project Ga0209542, IMG submission 184028) | Soil microbial communities from Rifle, Colorado - Rifle CSP2_plank highO2_0.1 (SPAdes) (version 2) | ecosystem: Environmental > Terrestrial > Deep subsurface > Rock core/Sediment ... | reverse complement strand
TTGCAAATATTGCAGAACTTCCTGCAATAAGTGTTCCTGCTGGGTTTATTGATGGTGTGCCTGTTGGAGTTCAGATTATGGCTGCGAGAGGCGAGGATAATTTTTTGTTGGATGTTGCGGAACGATTTGAGTAATTATTATATTTAATTGTCTGCTTGCGCTGGACAATTTACTTTATTTTTTATTAATTGTTGTTAAATTTATTATGGGTGCAGAAGAGTTTTGTTAATGCAGAAAAGATTAATTGGCTCAGAAAATTTCTTTAGCAGAAACTTGCAAGGCTGAATAAGTCTAACTATTTCTATTTTGATATTATTCTTATTTTGTTAGCCGCTGAACTTGTGCAGGCTAATAATACAGGGGGTCTTGTGGTGCAGGTGAGTTCTTAGACCATATTTGGTGATGATACATGTCCAGATATCTTATTTTAACACTAGCAAGTCCTCTCTTAAAGTTGTACTCTTTAAGAAATGATTCTAATCGTTTATCCTTGCCTAGGGAAATTATTTTAGTTCCAGAGTCTATGAATTCTGCTAGAGGTTTAGATTGAGTTTCATCTTGTAGTGAGAAGATATCTTCTTTATCGAACCATACTCCGCCATATCCTCCGTCAGTATATTTTTCAACTTTCCATCCTTTTTTGTTAAGATGGTATGTGAATGCTGCTTCTTGTTTCCAATCTTCGGGATTAAATTCATACTCATTTGCTCTTTTTCTAGGTTCCCATTTAATTCTTGTTGTTTTCATTTTTCTTCTTTGCACCTCCTTTCAGTAATTTGATAGTTATCAAGAAATCTTTCTAACTTGTCTTTTTCTATATTAATTTCAACTTTTCCTTGACTGATTTTTCCGCGTTCCCATCTCCAGGTACTTGAATGATTTCCATTTAATGAATAAAGATAATATTGTTGTTCTATTTCATAGATTGTTGCGCGGATTGGCCCTTTGCAATCAGAGATAGTACTACAAGCCCAGCCTTCCTTTTCGAGTTTGGAAATTAATTCGCGCATGCCTTCTTGGGTTTTTGGCCCTTCGTATGTTTTTTTAAGGATTTTCATTGTGTTGTTTTTTATTCTTTTAATTGTATACTCAGCATTTTCTGATAATCTCTAGATTTTGTCGAGCCTCTTTTTGTTCTTCACTTGTCAGAGCGTATGTTTTCTGGCAGTATTCGATAAGACTTCTCCTAAGGTCACCTTCTACAATTCTCCTCCTTGTTTTGATTTCTTGTCTTCCATTCGGATATTTATAGATTTCTTCATATTCTTCTAAAGGTACATTACCTGCAAAGATTGGGAATCCTGTGGCTTCTCCGAAATTGTCTGTTGGAGCTGGCCAGAATTTTTTACCAGAGTATAACTTTCTCCTTGCCCAATTTTTTAAAGTTGTTTCATATTTTTCAGGAGATTTTACTTTTACTTCAGATCTTTGTTTCGAATCCATGGATTTTTCTTCTTCGTAACTAGGGAATCCTTGAAAATCTTCTCTAAGTTCTTCCGCAGAATGAGTTTTGAGAAGTTCTTCTACTAGATAGTGTTCTATATTTCGTAAGTAAATAATTTTTTGTTCATCCATGTTTTATTTCGTTTTTACTCCCATTTTATTTAGTTCTTGTTTTAATTTTTCTAGAGGCAGGCCGATTGCGCTTGTTCGTGAGCCTTCTATTTTTGTTATGAATTTCTTTGCTAGTCCTTGCAGTGCGTAGGCTCCCGCTTTATCTAGTGGCTCGCCTGTTGCGATGTAGTCCTGGATTTCTTTCTCGTTGAGTTTTTTGAATGTGATTTTTGTTATTTCGCAGTTTTGGATTTCTTGTTTTGTTTCTGTGTTGATTATTGTTATTCCTGTGTAGATTTCGTGAGTTTTTCCTGATAGTTTTTTTAGCATTTCTTTTGCTTTTTCAGGTGTATGCGGTTTTCCTAGTATTTCATTTTCTAGTGCGATGAAGGTATCTGAGCCGATTATTATTCCATTTGCTTTTTTTGCGGTTCCTGTTGCTTTTCCATGCGAGAGTGTTTTTGCTAGTTCGCTTGGAGGTAGATTTAGAGTCATGTCTTCTTTGTAGTCGCTTGGCATTATTTCGAAGTTATTTATTAGCCTTGCTAGTAGGGCTTTCCTTCGTGGACTGGTTGATGCTAGTATTATTTTTGTTTGTGTTTTCATTGTATTTTTATTTCTTGTATTGTTTTCTTGCGTTTTATTTCTGCTTTATACTTCAGCGTATACTGAGCTGTTGTATGCGCTTTTGATTTCTTGCATGATTTCTTCGAAGAGTTTTTTTGCGTTATCTCTTTGCTGGTATCTGCTTAAGTTGTATTGTGTCCAGTGCTCATCTAGTGTTATCCATTGCTGCACTTTGTCTTCAATGCTTTTCATGCTTTCGAGTTTTACTTCGATTCTTGGTCCATTTTTGTTTTCCTCCAGGGTTTAGTTTTATTTTATTTTTCCCTGAATCCTTGTTCGGCAGCTTTGTAGCAATTCTCTGCTAGTCGTTTGTCTCTTGGGTTTTCTGTTATTTGATATAGGGCTTCTCTTTGTTCAGCTACCATTCTCGTTAGTACTCTTTTGGTTTCGGCATGTTTAGCTTCTCTGATTTGGTTATTTAATTCGTGGATTTTACTACCTGTTCTGATTTCTAGAGCTATGCTTCCAAATATTCCTTGTATTCTTGCATGTGCTTCTTCGTATGTTTCCATTTTTGTTTTCCTCCTGTGATTTAATTGGTGTTTTGTTTTTTCAGCAGTTTTCTCTGCTTTTTTTGCTCGCTTTTTAAGCTGCTAGTTCAGTTAGATCTCGGATTCTTATGTAGAGATCCCTTGCTGTTTCTTTGTCAGGGTTGGTTCTTCGGAGTAATATCTTGTATCCGATTACTTCTCCCTCGAAGTCTTTCTTTGTTTGTTTGTAGTTGTTTTCCATTTTGTTTTTTCCTTGCGTTGTCGCTTTGGTTGTTTAGTTAATTATTTATTGAAAATAAGGTATAATAGCTTTTGTTGTGGTAAAGTCTACAACAATAGAAACATATAAAAACATTGAAAAATGACTAGTTTTATGCAATTTGAAGAGATTCGCGAAACATTGAAAAAAATAGGCTTGGGACATAATGAATCAAAAATATATTTGACTCTGCTTAAGCTTGGACCCAGCATGGCTGGAAAAGTTGCAAAAGAGGCAAATATTGATAGAAGTGCAGGATATGATTCTCTTAAAGCGCTTATAAAAAAAGGGCTTGTAAGCTATGCTATTGAAGCTAATCGAAGAACTTTTGCTGCTTCTAATCCCTCGAGACTTAAAGAATATCTTAAGGAAAAGGAAAGTCTTGTTGATGAAGTTCTTGAAAATCTTAAATTCATGTATAAAAATACAGAAGAAAAGAGCCAGGTGAACATGTTTAAAGGTATTAAAGGATTGAAAACAGTTTTTGAAGATATTCTTGAAAATACAAAAGGCAAGGAAAATCTAGTAATTGATTCTTCTGGTTTATTTGTAGAAAAAATGCCTTTTTATGCACCTCATTTTATTAAAGGTTTAGAGAGAAATAAAATTAAAGTAAGACATATTGTAAGAAAAGAGAAAGAAGAAGCACTTCACCCCAGTAAAACTACAAATATAAGATTTTTTCCAAAAATTGTTGGAGAGTCTAATATTACTACAAACATTTATTCAGATAAGATAGCTTTAATTCTTTGGACAGATGTTCCTGAAGCGGTAATAATCAAAAATAAGGCTGCTGCAGAAGCTTATAAGAGTTATTTTGAAATTCTTTGGAAGAGTTCGAGGGTTTAGTAAAGCTCGCGCTGCGGCGCTCGCTTATATAAACGGCCTGAAAAAATAATATTAATACAATCTCACTTCGTTCGTTTCAGTAAGGGGCAAAAAGGTTTATTTCAGCTAAAGACTTCTTAAAAACTTACAAACATAGGCAAATTCTTATCTTTAAGGCGCAGCCTGTTTGAAAACTTAATGCTATTTAAATAATTTCACATATAAAATTTTAAATACTCCTAAAACAGTTTCTTTTTATCAAAGAGGAAAAATATAAAAATGGAATTCTTAAAAGAGATAAAAATTGAAGATATTGAAGAGCTGTTTGGCAGCGAGATATTAGAAAGAGGAGAAGAATATTTTGAGGAAGGCCTTGTAAAAAATATAGAAATCATTGACGATAAAACTTTAACAGGTACGGTTTTGGGAAATGATAGTTATAAAGTTAGTATTTCTATTGATTCTGATGGAGATGTAATTTGCGAATGCTCCTGCCCGTGCGATTTCAACTGCAAGCATGCTGCAGCGCTTTTGTTAAAATTGATTAAAGGAGGGGTAAATAAATTGGTAAAGAAAAATTCCTTGGATAAAGAGGAGTCAATGCAGGATATTCTTTCCAAGAAAACACAAGAGGAATTAACAAGCTTAATTCTCGAATTTGTCAAGCGAGAACCACAATTAAAATCCCTGATCAACATAAGAAAGAATGAGATTTTTTCCAAAATAAAAAGCTTATTTTCAGGCTTTTGGGAGTGGAATGAGATTCAGGGCCTATTTTCAGAGCTTAATATCATAACAGAAGGATTAAGAAGAAACAAGAAATTGTGGAATAAGGAGTTACTGGTTGAAATAGAAAAAACTTCAGCAATATTAATAAAGGCACAAGATGAGGTTCATGACGACGGTGAATTAAGCGATTTTTTAAACGAGTGGTTTGAGTTATACGGAGAAATTTTTGCAAGCTTAAGTCCTTCAATAGAAGAAAAGAAGGCGTTTATTGCTAAAATTAAGAAATTAGTTGAAAAAGACGAATATGGATTTGAATCAGATATAGAAAGAGCGTTTTTTGGAATGTGCAAGAGCAAAGAGGACATAGAACTTATAAAAGAAAAATATGAAATAAAAAAAGAATATTACGAAAAGGGCGATTTAGATGATTTTTATCTTGAATTATATGAAAAAATAGGGGCAGATAAAGAATATCTTGAATTTGCAAAAGAAAAAGGGTTTTCAATTGAATATATAGATAAGTTAATCTTGCTGGGAAAACTAAAAGAAGCCATGCAAGAGTGCAATAAGCAAAAAGAATATAATGTTGAGCTTGAAGAAAGAAAGCTTGATGTCTTAAAAAAGCTTGGAAAAGAGAAAGAAGCAAAAGCTACACTTTTTGAATTGGCCAAATATACCTGCAATCTTAGCTTTATTTTAAAATTAAAAAAACAATGCTCTAAAGAAGAATGGAAGCATTATAAAGAAGAAATTATCGAAAGAGCCAAAAAGATTAAAATAAATGAAATTATATCCAAAATTTATTATCATGAAGGGGAATACTTAAAGGCGTTTGAATACGCAAAAACTTTAACAAGCTCAGAATATTTAGAGCTTTTATCCAAAAAATTAGAGAAAGATTATTCGAAACAAGCTTCTTTATTATTAAAGAAGCTTATATTTCAGTGGATTGATTCTGGCTCTGGATATCCTTATAAAAAAGCAGGCAAATTATTAAGCAGCATAAAAAGAATCGATAATTCTGGAGCAATATTTAGGCAAGTTAAGAGCGAGATTATTACCCGGCATAAGAAAAAATATTCTTTGATGGAGGTTATTAAGAAAGTATAAAAATGGGAAGATATAGCGGATATACATGGGTTTATTCACCCAAAGCAGAGAAAGTTACGGAGGAGATAAAAAAAGATATAGGGGTAAAGTCAGAACAGCTAATAAAAATCTTAAAGAAACAATATATCCAAAAGCTTCCAAAGAAACTTGTTAATAATCATCTTATTGATATTTACAGTAAATGGATTCAGCAACGTTTTTATTTTTGCTCTAAGTATATCTGCCCAAAAAATGCATTATATCCTGGGTTTGAAAATAGATTTGCTAGATTAGAATATACTGGAAATAGAATTAATGGAAAAGATAAATTTCAATTATTTTTTATGAGACATACTGGTGAGTGGATTAAAATATTAGAAGACAAAACGCTAAATGAATGCTTTAATGCAATTAGAACATTGCCTTATTTTGCTCCTTAGTGCAAGCCTAAAAATAAAGTCTTAATTTTGCATATAAAATCAAAAATCCTCATCCAAAAGCTTTATATACTAAGTAAGATACGTCTTACTATCATGGTAAATATAGGACTTACAAGAATGAGCTCGAAAGGGCAGATAGTAATACCTTTTGGAATGAGACAGGACTTGAAAGAAGGAGAAGAATTAGTATTAATTAAAAATCAAGATCAAATAATTCTTAAAAAAATGACAAAATTTAATAAAAATTTAAAAGAAGATTTAGAATTTGCAAGAAGAACTGAAGAAGCTTGGAAAGAATTTGAGCGAGGAGAATTTGTAAGCCGATCCTCTGAAGACTTCCTTAAGGATTTATCAAAAATATAATCGAGAATAAAAGAGGCAAAAATGACATTAGTAGATTACAAACCAGAATTCTTAAAAATATTATCTAAATTAGATAATTCTGTAAAGAAAAAAGTAAAAAAACAAATCGAAAAAATTATCCAGAACCCTGAAATAGGTAAACCTATGAAATACTCTCGAAAAGATACGCGAGAAGTTTATATTCCTCCTTTTAGGCTTTCTTATGTAGTTCTTTCTTATGAGAATAAAATAGTTTTCTTAGATTTTTATCACAAGGATGAACAATAATTAATGCGGGGAAGTTGGGTATAAAAATAGTATCCTATCCAGTCTGATTTTTTCAAACGTTAAGCATCAAGCTCCGAGCTTTTGCGAGGTAGCTTGCATGCTTTTGTTGGGCTGTGGATTAGTTAAACACTACCTGGAATTTGGAAGAACTCTATTAGTCCATATTGAAAATGCCCTTAAAGCGATTAATGTAGCCATAAGATTTGCTATCCACCAATAAATGTCTGTATTTAGGGTGTCGATATAATTCTTAGTGCAATCGATGCACATTAATACCATCACTATGGAGGAAAAGAACCATAAAGAATTAAATAACCAAAGAGATACCCTCGCACAGGAGGCAAGATCTATTCTCTTTATAGGGATCTCTGCAACTCTTACATTACGAATGATCAATGTCGAAGTGATTTCAAGCTTTGTTTCAGTTAGAGTTGGTAGAATATAGCTCAGATAAGCCGAAGCAGCAAGCGAATATCCCATAAATTCTACAGACGGAAGAATATTCACTATGCTACTTTTTCCAATCTCAATAAGGAGAAATATTTTTCAATTTGCCCCCAGATTTCTTGATGAGGATAACGAGTATAAATACAATTATCTGCAAAATGACCTATATGCTTTTCCTCATACCAAATTTGTTGTGGAGAACTTACAGTAGTAATATGTTTTTCAAATGGTTCTGAACCACAAAGAACAATCTCTAAATTCTTATTTTTTCTTAAACTCGCTATTTCGGGCGGAAGAGTCTCGTGAGCATTTCCTGCAGCAAATGCAGTAATGGTCGATCCTAAATCTAGACTTTTAGTAACGAAATCCATCCAAGCTCTGCTTGATATCCATTTTTGAAAATCATCAGTCATAACATTCATATGTGAATTTGGCGGAAGATGGACATATTTAAGTATAGTTTCTGCTGCCCCTGCTTCTCCGCAGTATTTTTGACCACGACCAAAATCTAAAACTGTCGAACATTTTGGGAATCCTTTTTTTACTAAGAAATATGAAGCGCCAACAGTTGCAAATGCAAGCGTTGCAGGAATAATATTAGCGTAGCTCATAATGTATATAAGTCCTTCTCCTTTTTATACCTTTTGCTTTACCTTTTTGGGGAGAAGCAATTAGCAGAGTTTTTCTATTCATGCAACCAAAATTTTCATCTTTTTTTTATTTCTCCTGCCCAACATCCGCACTCAGCTTCCGAGCTTTGCGAGGTAAGCTGGAGTGAGTGGTTTGAAATATTTTTATGTATAGATAAGGAAGTTGTTATTTAATCCACAGAGCAATAAGGCAGTTTTCTTTTAAGTCTTTTCTTTTCCTGATAAAAATGTTTTTTGCATAAGTAACTCCATCCAGCTTCTCTGTTTTTTATCATACCGGGATAAACTTCTTTATATGCTAAATTTCTGCAGTTTCCAAGGTAATCACATAAAGGTTTTTTCTTGTGATTTATGAGTTTGTATCTTATCTTTCCTTCTTTCTTCTCCATTTTAATAAAAAATAGGGCTGCTTTCGCAGCCCGAAATATTAATTTTGTTAAATTGTCTAACCCTTATATTTGATTCATTCAAGAATCTATAGGATGCAGCGCATGGCTTTGCATGTTTTCTTTGTTTTACAACAGCCCATTTGCAACATGGCATTTTTTTATTTTTTGGCTTTCCTGCTCTGCAGACTATGTTGACTAAATGTCAATCCTGCGAGTATGATAAATTATGGATAATTAATGTTTATGTTTTTGATGATTCTTTTGCAGCCGAGTCACTAATTGCTTGAATTTTATTCAAAGCTTCGTCAATCGCTTTCAATTTTTCATCAAAAGCTTTGCTTTTGGTTTGTTTCTTTTCTTCAGCGTTCTTTGCCTCTCTTTCTGCGTTGCTTATTTCCCGTTCTTTTTTTCTTTTCTGCGAAGCAAATTCTTCTTTCTGCGAAGCTTCTAAATCATTTAATTCTTCTTTTAATTGCTCTATTTTTTGTTTAGCAATTTTTGTATCGCTGTCTAAGTTTGATTTTGCTGTTATAATATCTAATTTTGTCTGCGTTAAATCTGCTACAATACTATATCTTGATTGACTTTCGCTCATTTTTATTTTTACCTCTTAATATTTAATAGAAAGTTAACTTAAATATATATTACGCTGGTTTTTGCGGGTGCAGAAACATATGTTCAATTCATCAATTGTCTTATTGTACTCGTAAATTCTTCAGCTATTCTTAAAGCATCTTCTGCATTCCTTGCTTCTGCATTAGGGCTAACATTATATGTGAATATTTCTCTTGCTTCTCTACTTTGGTCGTATTTTTTTGCGTACTCATAAGCTTTTATTTGAAAATTTGACAATGGAATCTTTTGTATTTTTGCGGTTGTCTGAAATGTTTGAAGATACTCCTCGTATAAATGCTTTGCTAAAACTCCTGTTTTAACAAGATAATATAAAATTAAGTGTTCGGTTATTGCATGAACCCCTCGTAAACTTTCTCTTAATTTTAGTTTATACCTTAAGGCTACAAAAGAATGGACAATATAATACATAGAATAATAAGCTGCGGATATAACTTCTGGATAGTCGCGGTAATCTTTATCAAATCCCTTTTTATTTTTATTAGAAGCATTATATATTATTTTAGCGCTTTTTAGCCGATTTTTACTTTTTTCTTCATAAAATTCGCTTATATTGTATTTTTCTTGTTCTGAAAGATTTTTCATCTCTCCCACCTTTGTCATTTCAAGAATCATTTTTTCTGCTATTGCAATCTTCTTTTTTATTAGTTCTTCGGCGTTCATCTTGATTGTTTACCTGTTTTTGATAAGGTTATAATATTGCTCCACTCCATAGAGCAAAATGTGATTCTTTTTGGCCTCTCCTCCAATATTTATCCTTTCGCCATTAAGCATTTCCTTAAATTCTTCTATATCCACAACATTCAAGCTTTTCTTTATTTTAGTATAAACTCCCAAAACTGCCGCCTTCATAGAACTTATCTGCTTTTTATCCCAGACAATAATTAATAAATCCAAATCAGATTTTTCATCCTGAACACCCTTAGCATAACTTCCAAAAACAAGCAAAATAAAAAATGGATTAAGAATATTCTTCATCATGTCTTTAAGCATCAGCTTTATCCAAGGATGTTTAGTTAGAAATCCATTCTTTCTTTTAAGTTCAAGGTCAATAAATATTTCCTCAGGCGCTTTTTCATTCAGCCTTATAATCTTGCTGGGTGGCACACTCTCTGCCAGGATAATCCCCTCTTTCTCAAGGTTTATTATATTATTGTATGTAAGTGTATAAGATTTTTTTAGTTTTTTTGAAATACCTCTTATAGTATGTTTCTCTTCTTTTGTTTCAAATAAAAATTTCAGTATATGCTCTTGTGTTTTTGTTAGCATTTTTTAGCTTTCAATAAGTTTTTTGTTTTCTTATGTCCATAGATTTAAAACCACATTCTTTAGAATGTGGTCGTAGCTTTACTGTTTTAAATCTTGGATCATCCAAAAAACAAGGAGCTTTACAAATCGCACCTTTTAAGATGCGGTGCCCCCTTGTTTTTTTGATAGTGAAGGGCGCTTATTTTCTACTATTAAGTGCGCCTTCACTATTCTGGAAATGACATGAAGGATCTACATGGCTCATGTCATTTACTATAGTGAATTATACTACTAGTAGTATCAAATTATACTACATCTAGGTTATATATAAATCTTGCCATTTTACTTATCTTTCTTTTTGCCGTCTAAATAAGTTATAATTATCTTTCTACCTTTTTCATCTTCTGCAAGGTAAGAATAAATTTCCTGTCCTTTTTCCAAGCTACAGCCTTCTGCAACAAGCTTGTTAATGGATATAGAGAAGGTTGCTCTTTTCAAGCTAACTTTGCTTTTCCAGCCTATTCCAAGAAACCGCTTGACCTTAAATTTAATGCTTTGAAAACCATTGAAAATAACTTTTTTTAGGCTCATTTTAAATTATAAGTTCTGCAGATATTTTATTTCAGGAATTTTTGAATATTTTTTTCTTAATGTTGGATGAATTGAAACAGCATCATTCAAAAGCTCTTTTGTCCAATGCTTCGCGTCGCCCGTAAGTACTGTGATTAATTCTTTGTTATGCTGCTGGACTGCAGAAGCAAGAGTTCTGGCGTCTGAATCATTGCTATTTAGATATGTAAAGAGACTGCTTTTGAGCTCAAAATCTATTTCTGAGATAGGAATGACTTTTTTGTTAATGAAATGTTTTATAAAGTAATCTAATGCCTGTTCCATAATTAACTGCTTGATTTTCAAAACATCTAGAAATTCTTCTTTATTTTCTGCATTTAAATACGAAATGAAAAATTTATCTCCTTTTCTTTTATCCCTGTTATTCAATATCCTGCTTTGGTAAGATGCTCCTATCTCATAGTCTGAATTTTTTATTTTGAATTCTACCTCTTTAATGATTGTCCTTTGTCTTTCTATCCATTTCGGCAAATTATTTTCCAAAACATAGAAACAAGTGACAAATAGGTTCTCTTTTTTATTTTTAACAAACTCCTTTGCTTTTTCAACTAAGATATAGTCTTCTTGCGAGGCATAATATATTGGGATGCACATATCCAAAAACCAATTGATCATTCTGCTTCTATTCCTTCGAGCATTATTTTGCCAATTATTTTAGAATATTTGCTTTTTGGCTGTTCGATTTCTTCAGGATTTATTGAGCCTACGATAGTTTCTATTTCGGACAGCATCTCTTCTAATGAGGATATTTTTGAATTTAAGATTGAGACTTTAATGATCTCAAAAAGTTGCATATCTTCTTTTAGGATGTATCTTCGGATCTCGTTAAAAAACATATTTGTGGTAACTAAGTCCCATATTTTTTCGAATACTTCTTTTAATTCTTTTGTATCTTTTAACTCGTAATTTTTCCAATTGAGCATAATTACTGCGTTATGGATAAATTTGTCAAACAAACCAAAAACATTGGCGTTCGCCTCATCATCAGGAAATTCCCGTGAGAGTTGAAGAACTGTCGAGATTATTTCTTTTTTGTCATGGTTATTAAAGGCAAATTCTAGCCTGTTTTTTGCAAGATAAAACAACATATCATATTTCCGGTACTGGTTTAGTTCCTCTTTCCAAGCTTTTTCAGAATGCATGGGAAGAACTTTATTTATCGCAGAAATTATCTCTTTAGCATTAGCGACAGAAATTGAATTAGATTTTTCTGTAAAAATAGGCAGAACTAGTCCGTAATGAAATGGCAAAATCGGAATATCTAATTTGTATTCTTTAGCTACATCTACTGCTATCTTTTGAATTATTGTTGCAGGCGGTGCACTTTTGTATTTAGCTTGCCAAGCTTTAGATATACTTGAAAACAAAAAAGAAGCGAGATCTCTATGTTTTTTTTGAATAGGCAATCCATAAAAAACAGGGTAATCTGCCAGTCGGTATATGCTTATTTTCCCAGTAGATATTATTTCTCTTATTTTTCCCTCGTGTTTTAGTTCTTCTAAAATTGTATTTATTGTTGACCAGTTTGATTTTATTTTTTCGCTTAATTGCTGTGTTGAAAGGGGTTTTTCATTTAAACTTGAAATTATAAGGTTGGCTATTTCTTCCCGAGATTTTTTTATTCTTTCCATATTTTAATAAATGGTCTGCAGTTTATAAATATATGCTGTCACTATATAATAAGTAGATGTTCTATATATTATACATCTATTGACACTACTTACTTTATTTAACTACTTAACTGTCTTTGATAAGCACGCAATCTGTCTGTAGAATTAACGATTCTTTTGAGTAATTTGTCATATAAAATTTTAAATACTCTTAAAATAGTTTCTTATTAGAAGAGAGATAAAAATAAAAAGAATAAAAATGGTACAAAAGAGGTTTAGTGTTATTTATGCGGTTTTACTTTTTGTTATATTGGTTGGAGGTCTTTTTATTATTTATAATAATCTTTCATTAACTGGTTTTGCTGTTGAAAACAGCGGAAAGCTTCAGAAACTTAAAATTGATTCAGTGTGTTCTAATGAACCGGATGTTTATCAAACTTGGAAAGTTTGGAATAAAAATAATTTAGATTTGGAATTTAGCTGGAGTACGGATAATACTGATTTGAGTGGTTTTGGAATTGCTTTAGCTGATGGATATGGTTATTTTAACACAAGTGTTTTAAGTGATTCTGACGCGATTAATATTTTTGTTAAGGGGATTAAACATGATGAAGTCAAGGTAAGTCATCCTATGGAATGTGAAGAAAGCGAGGATAATGGAGATTTGATTGAAATAAATCAAACTTCTAATTTAACGATAATTAATGAAACAATAATAAATCAGACAGAGATTAATTCAACAGATTCTAATCTTACTGAAATTAATATTATAAATTCAACTTTTGTTAATGAAACTGGGATTTTGAATGAAACTTTTTTAGAAGAAAATCAAACAATAATAAATCAAACAGTTAATGTTTCTGTTGAAACTACTGTTTTAAATGAAACTTCGAATGAGACTATTTTGTCTCCTGTTGTTGAAAGTTCAAGTAGTTCGAGTTCTAGTGGTTCTAGCTCATCTGGCGGTGGTGGGGGTGGAGGAAGTAGTGGAGGAAGCAGTTCTGTTAGTAAAGTTATAAATAAAACTAATCAAACAATTTCAAAAAACGAAAGCAGTGAGGTTTTAGAAGAAGTAATTAATGAATCTCCTCAAGAGTCTTCAGTAAATGAAACACAAGAAGAAGGATTTAACTTTTTTAGAATTGCAGGAAATGTTATTAAAGGTCCTTTAGAAATGGGAAAAGGATTATTTAGTTCAAAAAATAAATATATTGGTTGGTATTTTATTGGCGGTTTTATTTTGATTTTGAGTATTGTTTTGTTAGTTAGACGAGCGAGAAAAGTACGTGAAGTAAGTTAGTAATATGTTCTTAGATTTGATTGAGTAGGAAAAGGTTTAAACTTATTTTATCTTTTTTGTATATAAAATCTTAAATACTCAAAAGTCTATTATTCTAATATAAAAAGAGGAAGACAAAAATAACATGATTTACAGAAGCATTGATTTAAAGTGGCTGGGCCATTCTGGTTTTATTATTAAAACTGGAAAAGGAAAGATAGTTTATATTGATCCTTACAAACTTACGGGTGATGAATACGAATTGGATAGAGCGGATTATATTTTTATAACTCATTCACATTATGATCATTGCTCTATTGAGGATATTCAGAAAATTGCAGGCGATGGAACAACAATAATATGTCCTGCTGATGTTTCCAGTAAGATGAGCCATATTAGTGCAAAAGTGAAATTAAAAATTGTTGGAAGCGATGAGCAGATGCAACTTGAAGATAATATCAGATTTTGGACTATTCCTGCTTATAATATTAATAAAAGCGCACATACCCAGGATGAAGATTGGCTTGGATATCTTATTCAAATTGATGAAGTGAAAATTTATCATGCAGGAGATACTGACTTGATTCCTGAAATGAAAAAACTTTCAACATCGAATATTGATATTGCTCTTCTACCTGTTGGCGGAACATATACGATGAATGCAGGCGAGGCTGCAAAAGCAGCAGCAGTCATAAAGCCGAAGCTTGTTATTCCAATGCATTGGGGAACAATAATCGGAGATAAAACCGATGTTGATATTTTTGCAAAATACTGTTCGGCAGAGGGTGTGGAAGTGCGAGTTTTGGAAAAGGGGAAGTAGTTAGAGTTTTAAAATAAATTTCAGTATATAAGGTATAATCACTTTTCTTCTTTTTTAGCTATTGTATCCATAAGTTTCATGTAACCATAGAGAATGTTTATTGCTCCTGCATGAAACATTTCTTCTGCCAAGTCTTTTCTACTAAGGTCTTTTACTTGATCTTTAGCATCATTCCAAAATTTTGGAAATACTTCTTTCATAAAAGAAGCAGCAGTCATAGTTGCAAGTGTATGCAGGGAATCATCTTTTATGTTTATAGAATTTTCTTCAATGCAGAAATCTTTATTTTCTTCTTCCATGGTTTTTTATGTAAAAGGGGGATAAAAAACCTTTCTATTCAGTAAAACTAATTTTCAAACAACGCACTCCAGCTTACCTCGCAAAGCTCGGAAGCTGAGCGCGGATGTTGGGCAGGAGAAAGATGATGAAAAAAATCTTTTTTTTGACAAACGCTCGACTCTCTATGTAGGGAGTGATAGTGTGTTTCGGTTTTTGAGATGGAAAAATCAAGGTTGATAGAGCAACTGATTCTATTGGGAGAAACGAACATGGCGATTGAATTTAAGAGTAAAACCTTCACTATCAGTCCGCTCAACGAAGAAAACCTTAAAACACTTAGAGAAGATGCTGCAATTCTATGCAAAGTGGAATCAAAGAATTTTCCATCAGTCATAGAATCAGTAAAGGAAATTATACTGGTCAAAACGGAAAAGGAGGAACTGGAAATACAAGAGAAGATGATAACTTCGGGGCTTGTTGCAAATCTTCAGACTGCTGTTTCTGCTAGAAGACTCATCAATTATTATTTCCGAATATTTCATGAGGATTTAACAAAAGATGATTCTCCAGAGAATATTGCTAGAGATCTGGTAGCTATCGGTCTCGATTCAAAAAACCTTGCCATAATTGAAAAATTGCTAAATATCATTAAACAAGAAGTTAAGTGGTACGATAATTATAGACTTAAAAAATCTTTCAAACAAGGACTTTTTCCTTATCTGAAATCTATTGGAACAACAGTTGAAATAAGAGGAGTTTTTAATAGAGAAATAAAAGGCAAAGAAAAAGTGGAAGAATATGCAAAAGAAATGAACCTTGAAAAGGATTGTCCTATTGTTCCAATAATCTCTATTGCTATTACCCTCGATTCTGGAGTCCCCGATAGATTCATTTTCCAAGTTTCACCCGAAGATATCGAATTATTGATTGAAAGATTAAAGGCTTCTTTGCTAAAGGCAAAGTTACTTGAGAAATATGTAAAGGAAAAATAGTTATGGAAATTTTAACTGATATTAGATCTTCCATAGGGCAAATGCTAGAATCGGCAAATCGAGATATAGCCTCAAAAACAGAAAAGATTAAAAAGGTAAAAATTACAATAATAGAGTATACGATGGTAGATGAATCCAAGACTGAAAATATAGAATATCAGGTAAGAACAGAGCCCAGTTATAGCTCAAGGTATAAGCATATTTTAAGAGAAGATGAAAAGAAACCATTTAGAGAATCTGAAGAGTTTACAGCTTCGCCAGTTTCACAAGTAGATGCCAATATTGACGAAGAAATGGCATTTCAAATTATTGGAAAATCTATAAAAGAAGCAAATCTAAGAATTATAACTATGACCTCAAAATTAGAAAGAGCATTACAAGAAATTGCCACAATGAAACGTGAGGCTGTCCATGCCTGATTGGCGAAAAATTATTGCCGATTATCTTCAACTTCCTGAGAATTTATCCAAATTGGATGGACGTATAGACATCTTAATATCCGAAGTTAAAGATAATACTCAAAGGATTCTTCTTCTTGAACAGAAAGAAAAAACTTTTTCTGCTCAAACAGAAGCAATATGTCATAATATCTTCGATCAAAAAGTTGCAACTTACCGCAATTCTCCATTAGATAATCGAAGACGACTTAAGCCATGATCTCATAGCCCAACAAGAGCATGCAGGCGACTCGAAAACTCGCGCCTGATGCTTGACGTTTGAAAATTAACTTATTTTTTCGAGTAATTTATTAATATAATTAAAATTTGCATCATTTGTTATTACAACATCAAATTTTTCTTTTGCTGATTTAAGCATATTTTTAGACTTTTTATTCAAGAAGATTATATTTTCCATTATAAAAAATTTAAATAGAATCCAATTCTGAAGAATTAATAACCTTTACTTCTAATCTGTCGAATTCTTTAGTTGCTTCTGGCTCCTCTTTATTTGTTAAATAATATTTTGGCTTTCCATACTTGCTGATTAATTCTTGGATAAGCTCTGATTTTTTAGGTTCTTGTTCTGTGTCGCTTGCAATTATAACATCATATAATCTTGTTAACCCTGCTACTTTTAGAATTCTATCTATATGATTCTGAGTATTTGTTGTAATTAACGCCAGAGTATATTTTGTTTTTAATTGCTTTAATCTTTCTGCTATATGCTTATTTACACAGCTAGGATTATCTTGAATATACTTGATTACTGCTTCTTGATACCAGCCTCTTACTTGTAATGTTTTCTTTTCTCTTGTTGCTTTAGGCATAAGTTTATCCATGGCTAAATTAACTCCAACAAAGTAATCAGGTTTTCCTATCCACTTAGCCAGACTTTTATTTTTGGTTTTTTTAATTAATGTTGCCCAAACTTTTTTATGAGGTTCTACGAATGCTTCATGTTTGATTAATAAATCATCTAAATTTGTTGCAATTATTGGCTTTTTCATAGAATAAAGAGATTTTTAAACTACTTAAATTTAAGCTTATAAAATTTATACCAAAATAAAGGTATAAATAGTACCAAAATATTGGTATATATGAAGACAAAAAAGTTTATAAATACCAAAATATTGGTATTATCCTAAAAAATGAATAAAATAGAATATTTGCTGAATCATAAAAGAATAAGTAGATTTATTGAAACAGAAAGGTCAAGATATCTTAATTTTTTTTCAAAATCATATAGAGAAAATTTTGAGCATTGTAAATTTAATCTTAAGAAGTTTCCGAGATGGAGTATTATATCCGGATATTATGCAATGCACGACATTACTAAGCTTTTTCTGGCAGACAAATTTAATATAAAAATAAATTTCAAAGTTCATAAAACAACAATAGAAGTCATGGAAGAAGTTTCAAAAAATAAAGAGATTATTAGCATGCTTAATCTTGCTTATAATGAATTTCTTAATCTCTTAAATGACTTATCTGAGGCAGAAAATAAAAGAACAAATGCCCAGTATTATACTGGAACTGGGTTTATGAAAGAAAAATACCGAAAGGATGCGAAAATGTTCTTAAGTAGTATACTTATTCCTTACCTGAAGAAAATTAAATTTTTGAAACTAAAATATTAAAATGCTAATTAGTATTATTGATAAAAATTGCGCGAAAATACTGCTTTTTTTAGCCATAAGCCCTGGAAGCAAATATACGCGAAATGAAATTAAACAATATACTCAAATGAATAATGTTCCATTAGATATAGTCCTTAATAAACTAAATCTTCTTAAAATGATTAATAAAGATAAAAAAATTTATAATTTAAACTTAGGAAATCCTATTATCAAATTTATTTTAGAAGAAAGGAAAAAAATTGCCGGGCTTCCAATTAAGATTCAATTTATAATTCTTGAATTTATTGAAGCCATTTCAAGATTTAAAAAAATAAAAAGCATAATCCTATTCGGCAGTTATTCTAAAATGATTTTCCATGAAAATTCGGATGTTGATATAGCCGTGATTGTCGAGAATATGCTAGAGTCTAAAATAGAATTAGAAAGGCAAATTTTTCCATTATTGAAAAGATTATCAAAAAAATACAAAAAAGAAATTGAGGCCCATTACTTTCATGAATCTGACTTAAATCATAAAGAGGATCCTTTAATTAAGGATATTGTCAGAAACGGGATTTTGCTTGCATAGTTAGTATTTTAAAGTTAATGTTTTTTATATAATGTATGGTTAATGTTCCATTTTCACGCAGAAAACAAGATTGTCTTAGTAAAGCTGATAAAAGTTCTATTGGCGGATGGGATAAGCCGATAGAAAAATTATGTAATAAAATAAATTCTCTGGAAAACTATTATACTTTATCTTCGTGTTCTGGCCGTTCAGTTTTGATTAAAAATGTTGTGGAAAAAACTCATGATTTATTTGTTTTTAGAAGTCATGCTAAAATTAGCTTTGGAGAATTGAAAAAAGCGCTTGAGCTTGCGGTTAAATGCAAAGAAGGAGTAATGTTCAAGCTTGAACCTGTTATTCTTCATGTTTGCTGTGCTAAACTTGAGGATGCAGAAAAAATGTTGAATAAAGCTCGTGAAGCGGGATGGAAAAATTCAGGAATAATGACGCTTGGAGAGGGAAAGAGAATTGTTCTTGAGCTTCGAAGCACAGAAAATTTAGCTTTGCCGATTGTTGAAAATAATAAAGTTTTAGTTGATGATAATTTTTTAAAGATTCTTGTTAGAGAAAGTAATATAAGACTTCTTAAGACTTGGGAGAAGATAAATAGATTGGAAAAAGTATTATAGGCTATGGATTTTCAAATAACCAATTCAAGCCAAGTGCTTGATTTTTGTTTAAAGAGATTGGCTCGTTATGCTGAGAATAATTGCCTTGATGTTTCTGATACCTATCTGTATTTTGATCATGACGACAAGTTTTTTATTGAATTAAAACCTACAGAAGTTCCAGGCAAGATGCAGCTTTATGTAGAATCTTTCGATAATGCTTCTGAAATCAAGAAATCTAAATATCCTTATGCCGAAACTTATGTTCTTGATTTTAATGATTTAACTAAGGATATGAATTAAATTCTATATAAGAAAACTTGCACAAGTTCAATTTTCTTCTTTTGGTTCTATTAATTATACAAGAATTTATTAGATGATGCAAAAAGGTATGTTCTGGCTAAAGATAAGATTGAATTATGATAGAGAAAATATTTTAATCCTCTAGAATAATATATAACTTAAGAATAATTCTATTATTTATGGAAGAATATCACGATTCTTATTCTGAGCCGAATTTAGAAGAATTAGTTGTAGGAGTGCGAGAATCTGTTTTTAAGTTTGCTGAACAAATGCCAAATAATATCCCCTATAGAATCTCTAATGGAAAGGATTTTCATTTTGAAATTAATCCTTTTCTTAATGGAGAATTTATTCATACTTATGTTGAAATTTATTATGAAAATATGACTCTTACTATGAATTTTGCTCGTTTTGATGTTTCTCGATTGAAAAACTAATAAATATTTCTTAAATTTTTCAAATTTTCTTAAAAATTAGTTGATAGAAATATTTATTAAGGAGATACTCATTGAGTTATCAATAATTTTTGTGTGTTTCTAGATTGAATCCTCTTTGAGTATCACCTTACGTTAATAAATCAAGCTGGCGGAACTATTTAAATATTTCGGAGTTCCAGAAAGCGAAACAAATGTAAGGAGGTAAATAAAAAAAGAAAAAATGGTACTTGAATTTGCAAAATCTGCTATAGCAGATATGGAAAAGAATCAAATTAACTTCGACGAGTTAAAGGCTGGAAAGGCTAATATTAAGGTCGTTGGATGCGGAGGTGCTGGATGCAATGCGATAACTTGGCTTTACAACAAAGGAATCAATGGTGCAACCATCTACGGATGCAATACTGACGCGCTTCATCTTAGCATTACAAAAGCTGATGATAAATTTCTTCTTGGTAAAGAAATTACTAGAGGACTTGGTGCCGGTGGACATCCAAATGTAGGAAGAGAAGCTGCAAAAGAATCTATTTCTGATATTAAAAAATCAGTAGCAGGTTCTGATATGGTTTTTATTCTTGCTGGAATGGGCGGTGGTACTGGAACAGGTAGTGCTCCGGTAGTTGCACAAGCAGCTAAAGAAACTGGTGCTGTTGTAATTGCGGTAGTAACTATGCCTTTCGAATGCGAAAAAGCTAGAATAGAAAAGGCAGAATTTGGATTGCAAGAATTAAGAGATGTTGTTGATACAGTTATTGTTATTGACAATAATCGATTAGTTGATATTGCAGGACAACTTCCAATACAACAGGCTTTTGCGGTAGCAAATGAGTTAATATCTACAATGATTAAAGGTATAGTTGAAACAATTACACTTCCATCATTGATTAACTTGGACTACGCTGATGTTTCTGCTGTTATGAAAAAAGGAGAGGTTGCTGTTATTGGAATTGGAGAATCTGATTCTTCTGATAGAGTTAATGAAGCTGTTAGACAGGCATTAACACATCCTTTACTCGATGTAGACTATAGAGGAGCTACTGGTGCATTGATACACATTACTTGCGGAGCTGACATGAAACTTGAAGAATTTAGCCAAGTTGGTAACTTAGTTGCTGAGAATTTATCTCAGGATGCTACAGTTATTATCGGAGCTAGAATTAACAAGGAGTTTGAAGGCAAGGTAAGAGTTATAACAATTATGACTGGTGTTAAATCTCCATATGTTCTTGGAAGAGAACGAGAGGAAATGTCTAGAAATACAATGTCAAGAGAAATGTCTGATCTGGGAATAGAAGTTTTCAGATAAATTCATTTGATTAATTTAATTTTATTTTAAATCGAGCCGGCGCGGAAACGCGCCGGTTTATTTTTTTATTTATACTCATGCGGATTAGAAAACCTGCGCATGCTCGGTTTTCTTCTACTTTAATTACATGAGATCATAATACTTCCCCTCTAATCATTTAAGGGCTACAATTTTGATAATTATGATAGTTTAGCATTTCTCCTTCGGAGAAATGATTATTAAATTTTATCTGCCTTTCGGCAAGATAAAATTATTTAAAAATTAAAACATCAATAATCTATTATCCTCTTCGATAATTTTATTTAAT
>Ga0209542_10007238_pt1 | contig 21207 bp, 20 predicted proteins | sample RifCSPhighO2_01_FD_184028 | JGI IMG/M metagenome (GOLD analysis project Ga0209542, IMG submission 184028) | Soil microbial communities from Rifle, Colorado - Rifle CSP2_plank highO2_0.1 (SPAdes) (version 2) | ecosystem: Environmental > Terrestrial > Deep subsurface > Rock core/Sediment ... | reverse complement strand
AAGAGCACAATATCCCAGTCATTGCCGATGGCGGTATTAAATATTCAGGAGATATAGTCAAAGCCCTAGCCGCTGGCGCCGATACAGTTATGTTAGGCTCCCTCCTTGCAGGAGTTGATGAAGCGCCCGGAGAAAAAGTAACTATCAAAGAAAAGGATTACAAAAAATACCGCGGTATGGGCTCAGTCGCCGCCATGATTGAAGGTGGCGCCACAAGATATGGTCAGGAATATATAAAAGGCAAAGAAAAAAAGCTGATTGCTGAAGGAGTGGAAGGCCTCGTCCCCTACTCCGGTAAACTTGAAGATGTCATAAACCAATTAGTTGGCGGCCTTCGCACCGGCATGTACTACACCGGTGTCAAAAATATAAAAGAGCTAAAAGAAAATACTCATTTTCAAAGAATCACCCAAGCCTCCCTCATCGAAAGCCATCCACACGATATAGTAATTGCAAAAGAATGATATTAAGTTACATTATTCTAATCATTGGAATATTTATATCAATAATTTCAATTACTTCCCCAGTATGGTTTAGAAAAAAAATTATACAAGCAAAAAGTAGTAGTATATTAGTTAGAATTTTCCTTCTAACACTTTCTGTTTATGGAATAGTTCAGTTGTTCATAATTGGAATGATTTTTATTTACATGTTAAATATAGAACTATGATTATCATCATTGATTTTGGTTCTCAAACAACACATCTTATCTCTCGCCGCATCAAAGATTTGGGCGTCAAAACTGAAATTGTCCTCCCCCAAGACGCTCTTCCTGCTATAAAAAAATTCAACCCCAAAGGCATCATTTTATCCGGCGGTCCCTCATCTGTTTATGGAGAAGACGCCCTCCTTGTCGATAAAAAAATATTCGATACTCCAGTACCTTTCTTGGGTATCTGCTACGGCCACGAAGTTATGGCTCATCTTCTGGGAGGCAAAGTCGAACCGGGAGTCAGAAAAGAATATGGTCCCGAAACTCTAACAATACAGAAAGAAAATTCTCTTCTTAAAGGTCTAAATAAAGAAGAATTAGTCTGGAACAGCCATTTCGATAGAGTCGTAGCGCCACCTCAGGATTCTCAAATAACAGGCACAACCCCATCAGTATCAGTTGCTTCCTTTGCTGATGAAAAAAGAAAATGGTACGGTACTATGTTTCATCCCGAATCACATCACACCAGAAGCGGCAATAAAATACTCTCCAATTTTCTTTTTGATATATGCGGCGAAATTCCCTCCGATCAAAAAATCCAAGCAGACCAATTAGTCCAATCAGTCAAATCACAAATAGGAAACAACACTGCAGTCCTTGCTCTCTCCGGTGGCATAGATTCCGCAGTCGCTGCAGTCTTAACCCACAAAGCAATTGGGGACAAATTAACTTGTCTCTATGTCGATACCGGCATGATGAGACAGGGCGAAACCCAGCAGATAGTCGATACTTTCAAAAAACATTTCCATTTAAATTTAAAGGTTCTTAAATCCGAAAAAGAATTTTTAACTGCCTTAAAAGGTATCACCGATCCTGAAGAAAAACGAAAAACTATAGGCAGAATTTTCATCGAAGTCTTTGAAAAAGAAGCTAAAAAACTTGGTGCCAAATATTTAGTGCAGGGGACTATTTATCCCGATGTCATAGAAAGCAAAGGTACTGCTCACTCCCATAACATCAAGTCTCATCACAATGTCGGCGGCCTTCCCGAAAAACACGGCTTCAAAATAGTCGAACCGCTGCGAAATCTCTATAAAGATGAAGTCAGAGAAATCGCCAAAGACTTAGGTTTTCCCGCTAGTCTTATATGGCGCCACGTCTTCCCCGGTCCCGGACTTGCTGTCAGAATTATTGGCGAAATCACGAAAGAAAAATTAGACATCTTAAGAAAAGCAGACACCATAGTTGTTGAAGAACTCAAAAAAGCCGGTCTTTATGAAAAAATCTGGATGGGCTTTGCCATTCTTACAGGTATAAAAACCACAGGCGTTGCAGGTGATGAACGAAAATATGGCGAAACCATCGCCCTTCGTATTATTGAAAGTAAAGATACCATGTCCGCCGACTGGGTACGCTTACCTTATGATCTTTTGGACAAAATCTCCCATCGTATAGTCACCGAAGTTTTTGAAGTTGTAAGAGTCGTCTACGACATCACCACCAAACCCCCCGCCACCATGGAATGGGAATAGAGCCTCATAGTTTGACAATCTGAAAAAACCATGCCATACTAATATTCTCACCTATGGAGAACTCCCAAAAGGGCGTCTCACTTAGACAAAAACTAATCATTCTAATTGGCTTTATCCTTTTTTCCAACCTTTTCTTTTTTCATCCTCCCGGCTTTCTTGGTTTTGTTTTTTATGCTTTTGGTTTATTTACTTTTCTTTGGCTCATTTTTTCTCAAAATATCCCCCCAAAATCTCGCTCTCTCATTTTATTCTTCAATATCGCCATCATCTCTCTCTATTCACTAAGCGTCATAACCCAAATCAGTATATTTCCCAGTTTACTTGCCCGCCTCTCAATTCTCTTTACACTTAGCCTCTTTGTTTATACCACATCTCATAAGCTTCCCTTCGTCCGCAATCTTTTGGATCTCATCATCTCCCCGTTTCGTAATATATCATCTTATTTAGAAGGCTTAGGAAAAGCAATTGTCGAAAGCATCACTCCAGATTCAGCTCTTTGGCAAAGCCTGACATTTCGTGAATTTGGTAAAGCCAAATCTCTTATCCCCTATCTTATTGGCGCCATCATTGGTATTCCCGTTCTTTTTATTTTTACTTCCCTTCTTTCTGCAGATCCCGCCTTCGGCAGTTTTGTTAATAATATATCCAAGTTTATTTCCTCCTGGTTTAAAGGTGATTTTTGGGTCAATCTTTCCCAGCGTGGAGTGATCTCACTTTTTCTTTTTGCCGCTCTTTTTCCTCTTCTTTTTTTTCTACCCAAAGATGGAAATCCCTCAAGAATTTTGGATAAATTTTCCTTCTCCAAACAGATTACAGTGGTCATAACTTTTATCGTAGTTTTACTTGGTACCTTTATTGTTATCCAGTGGCCCTATGTCTTCGTAAACGTTCCTTTCGAAACCCATCTTTCCCAGTTTGGGGTCAATACCTATTCTGAGTATGTCAAAAGAGGTTTTGGAGAATTTATATTTGTCACACTTCTTGTCTATGCACTTCTTTGGCTTGGACTTATTGTAAAAAGAAATTCGCCCTCCAAAAAAATACTTTCATGGATACAATACATCCTCTTCGCCGAATTTTTTATCTTCCTTCTCTCCATTTTTCGCCGCGTCTATCTTTACCAATCATATCACGGCTGGAGCTTAGGTAGAATCTACGGTACATTCTTACTCCTTTGGATTCTTTTTGTTACCATCACTCTTTTTCTCCGCCATATTTCATCCCGCCGCTATGCTCTCATTGAAACACTTTTTACTGCCATATTTATAGGTACTATCAGTCTTATCAATGCCGAAAACTTTATCGCGACAACCCATCCTCCTACTGTCAATAAACGCATCGATTATATCTATCTCTCCCGCATGTCCCCGGATGGTTATACAGGCTGGCAAATGGCTTATGATTATGCCAAAAACGTTCTTCTTGATACTTCCTACCCCGAAACTGCTATTATTGAACTAGAAGATCGCCAAAGAATAGCTTATGCAGGCTACGTCACGCGCCGCCTCATCGCCCACTATCATGCATTGGAAGAAAAATACGCCTCAAATGATGAAAAAAATAAGTATTACCAGACTATCTTAGAAAATCAAAAAGAATTGCTTATACCCATCCAAAATGCTTTAGAACAAACCCGACATCCCCAGCCGCCTGTTCCCGTAAGTATTCAATCACTTGATGGAACTTCCGTGACTATTTTTCCTACCCCCACTCCTTATCTAGAATCGGACACAACCTATGAATATCAATTTACCACTGAGCGAAAAAAAACAATTGATCAAGCTCTCCAAAAACTTTCATCCTGTAAAACATGCACCCAAGAGGTCGGTTCAATCTTTTATATGGATTATTTATTTTCTCCCTCTACATTTTATCCCTCTAATGTCCACTGGGTCTACGGATTACACACATTTGATCCCTCACCCAATGGGAAAAAAGTGGAAAAATCATCCCTAGATAGACTTTTTGCTTTTAATGCATCAGATCATGCGGCATTTGAAAAAATAAAAAAAGATATACCTCTTGATACGCTTCTTGCACTACAAAATAAATATTTGGAATTATACCAACAGATTGGTCATCAACCCGAAAAACAGCGAACTTACGAAATGGACATCTCCACCAACTCACCATTTCTAGGATCGTTTTAATTATTTTTTTCTAATAATATCTAAACCATAACTTCCCTATAATATATCTATTTGAAACGAGTCCATATTCTCTGGAATCAGAACTCATAGCCCGGTTATCTCCCAACACAAAATAACTATCATGCGCTACAGTTACAGGCACTCCCTCCTGCATAAAACCACCATAGTAAATAGATGTAAAAGAATTGGCTGGCAAATAATCTTCCTCCAAAACTTCACTATTTATATACACTTTGCCATCTCTTATCATCACTTCCTCACCCGGCAATCCTATAATTCTCTTAAAAGAATCTATATTCAGATTATGAGGAACTCGAAAAACTATTACATCTCCCCTCTTCGGACTCACCAATCGATAAGATATCTTATCGGTCAGAAAATATTCTCCATCATTATAATTTGGCAACATTGAACCGCCTCTTACCTGATTTGACTGCCCCACAAAAAGATAAAAAAGTACAAAAAAAGCTAATATAAAAGGTATAACTGCAAAAATTGCCAGAGATATAAACAAAAACCAGGCAGATTTTGTAATAGGTGGATCTTCTCCGGGAATAGGCAGTCCATGCTGATCAACTTTAACTACCAATGTACGTGCCATTTTATCGTGCCACGTTTGTCTTCTTCTGTCTATAATTGCCCAAATATAACTTAATCCAAAAATTCCACTTATAATTCTTCCTATTGTTTCTCTAAGAATTATTCTTCCCAAACTTAACTTATCATAAGATGTATTTACTACTTTCAAATGAAGAATTTTCTTTCCGACAGTTGCTCCTCTTTTTTGTAAAAGGACAATATTATAAATAAAGTAAAATAAACCCGATAATTCAGAATCGATAGACTTTATCCCTGGAAATATTTTCCCAATGATGTAAAAAATAAATACAAGAGGTATAAAAATGATAACTTGGTCAATTAAAAAAGCCGCCACCCGCTCAATAAAACTTCCTTTTATAAAAGAATATTCTCCCTGCGTATTCATACTCTTCTTATACTAATGAGGTTTATTAAGTACTATCGGTCGGGGTCTTGACATCGCCTCCAGTGTATATCGTATTCCTTGAGTCCCTAGTCCGCTTCCCTTTATTCCCAAAAATGGAAAATGATCCGGTCCTCTTTGTGGTTTACTATTTATTTGCACTGTCCCCACATCCAACTTCTTACCTAGTGCTATACCCGCTCCCTCATCGGATGTAAATATAGAAGCCTGAAGTCCATACGTTGAAGCATTTACCATATCTACTATCTCCTCCATCGATTTCATCCGGAAAAATGAAACCACCGGCCCAAAAGTTTCTATCTTCACTATTTCCATATCAGGTTTTACATGATCAAGTATTGTCGGTTCTATATAGAGTCCGTTTCTTTTTCCACCAGTTAGTATCTTCGCTCCCCCCACCTTTGCCATGATTATTCTTTTCTCTATTTCTTCCGCTGCTGACTCGGATATTACCGGTCCCATATTATTCTTAGGCATCCGTGGATCCCCCACTTTCATCATTTCGCGAGTTTTTTTAATAACTTTCGGAATCAATTCTTCCATCGTCGGCTCAAGCCCAAGAACATATTTTATCGCCGTACATCTTTGTCCCGAATAAGAAAATGCCCCTTTGACTATCTCTGTAGCGGTCGAATCCATAGACGCATCAGGAAGTACGATCGCCGGATTATTTCCTCCGCATTCAAAAAGAAGCGGTATCATCCCTATTTTGGCAGCAATTGATTTCCCCACCTGTGATGAACCCGTAAAAGTCACCATATCTACTCCCGGATGAGTTACTAAGTAGTCTCCAATATCCCCTCCCTCACCCGTCACAGTATTCAGAAGCCCGGGCGGCAATCCCGCCACTTTAAACACTTCTGCCAAATGCAGACTGGATATAGATCCCTGCATCGGCGGCTTAAAAATCACCGCATTTCCCATAGCCAAAGCCGGAGCGATTTTGGCTACCGATAAATTCACAGGATAATTAAATGGTGCAATTGCTACAATTACTCCAAGAGGTATTTTCTCAATAAGCGCCATCTTCGTCTGGTCATACCCGGGAAAAGCCTCACCCGATAATTCTTCACCTTTAACATGAAGTGCCTCATGAGCAAAATAATCTATCATGTCAGCAGATCTGAGTATCTCATCCTTTCCCTCGGCCAAACTTTTACCAATCTCTTTTATCAGAAGTGTAGTCAGATAATGTTCGTGCTCTCTTATCCAATCAGCCGCCAAATGCAATCTCTTTACTCTATCTATCATCGCTACTCTCTGCCATTCTTTTTGTGCTTTGTGAGCGCTTTTTATTGCAGTATCAATTTCGGAAAATGTCGAAGTTTGCACGACACCCACCACATTCCCGTCAATTGGAGAAATAATTTCTGTCTTTTTGCCGCTTGTGGAGTCTACCCATTTACCATCTAGAATATTTCTATACGTAGGAGGATGCTTATGATCGTGAAGTTCTACAAAATAATCCTTAGGCATTACTTTAATATTAACATAATTTTCAATTTACTTCTCTTCACTGTCCATCATTATCGTCACAGGTCCATCATTTACTATCACGACCTCCATATACGCCCCAAACTCCCCAGTCTGCACATTTTTTATTCCCAAAGATTTCAGTTTGGCAATAAAATATTCATATAGTTTCTTCGCTACCTCGGGTTTTGCAGCATGTACAAAAGAGGGTCGTCGACCAGCAGACAAATCCGCATACAGTGTAAATTGCGATACCACCAGTATCTCCCCCTCGACATCCTTTATCGCCAAATTCATCTTATTCTCTTTATCACTCATCACTCTTAGATTTACTACTTTCTCAGCCAAAAGATCCGCCTCCTTCTCACTATCCCCCTCCTTCACTCCAAGAAGTATCACATACCCCTTCCCAATCTCTCCCACAACTTTAGTATTTATGCCCTGCCTGCCGGCAGGCAGGGAAACTTTCCCAGAGGAAACTCTTTGTAGTAAAGCTCTCATTTACTTAAACAACACCAAATCTTTAATATCCTCAAAATCCTTTTTATTTAAAGTCGCTAGTTGTGCATCATTAACTATCGCCGTTGCCGCAATTGCCGCATCCGCAAACTGTAGTTGCCCATTGGAATTTCTAACAAGTTCACCCGCTTTCTTTGCAATTTCATATGAATAAGATTTGATTTCATAAGAAGCAATAGTATTGAGCATTGTTTCTTCATTTTCAAGAGTTGATATACTTTTTCCAGTATACAATTCTTGGATAGAAACCACAGAAATAGCAATCTTTGTAGCCTCAGCGCCCTCTGTCATCTTTTGAAGCCACGATACTTTTCTGTTTTTCTGCCGCAAGTGATCAATAATAATATTTGTATCTATGATTACCATGCGTCTCTGGCTCTTTTAGAAGCTGCTAATTCCAATTTTCTTATCTTGACCTCAAGTCTTTTTTCCTCGGCAGTCTCTGGTCCCCACGCTCCCCGTGTTCTCTTAAGAACCTCCAACACTGCCCTATTATCAGTAAACAGATTTTTAGGAGAAACAGTCATGGGTAAAACAAAAATTCCTGAACCCATCACGGTAAACCTCAGCGGCACCTCAGGAGTAATTCCCAACTGTTTTCTAATTTTACTGGGTATGACCACCTGACCTTTAGTATTTGGCATGACAAGATTTCCTACATTCATACTAGTATGATTTTACTACTTTTGTGGATTTTGTCAACACCTTGACAAATAAATCAGAGAGAGAGAATAAAACAAATGAATATAATTGGCAAGTTATTTCAACGAAAAAAACCTCCATCAGCTAAAAATTCTTTTGAACTAAAAAGAGCATCGGATGATGAAGGAAAAGATCATTATTATTTTAGTAGATCCGAACCTGATGGAACTAACGAGCTTATCACACCAGAAGGATACTATGCATCTTCTCCCGTTCAAGGCAAAGAAATCAAACCGCCTCCCCCAGATCAAATTAATGCACTAGGAGGAGAACTCAAAGGATAATCCCATATTATAGGAGCGATAAATTATTGCAAGGCTGAAAATCTCTTCTCTACTTCTCCCCAATTCACTACATTCCACCACGCCTTGATATAATCAGCTCTTTTATTTTGATACTTAAGATAATAAGCGTGCTCCCAGACATCGATACCCAAGATGGGAGTTTTGTTCTCCATCCATGGATTATCCTGATTTGGCGTATCCGTAATGGTAAGTTTACCTCCAGAGGCAACCAGCCACGCCCAACCGCTGCCAAATCTTCCTACTCCGGCTTTAGAGAAAGCCTCCTGAAATTTCCCAAAATCACCAAATGTACTTTTTATCACCTCAGCTACTTTACCAGAAGGTTCTCCACCTTTACCAGAACCCATGATTTCCCAAAAAAAAGTATGGTTTATATGTCCTCCTCCATTATTTCTCACTTTCATTTTTACATCAGCCGGTACCTGATCCAAACTCTTCATAAGTTCGGAAGATGTCATATTGAGAAATTTATCCTGTCCTTTCAAAGCATCATTTAAGTTAGTTACATAAGTCCCGTGATGTTTATCATGATGTATCCTCATAGTCTGCTCATCAATATAAGGCTCCAGAGCAATATATTCATATGGTAAATCCGGAAGTTCAAACATATTTTTAATCCTCCATGTAATTTATTAACGCTATTATCTTACTACTCCATTATAAGAATTCTGTAAGAAAACTTATTCCTAAGTAACTAATTGTCTAACTAACTAATTAACTATTTCTCTTTTATCTCCTGCCCCAAATACGGATTCCACATCGCACCCGTTGCACTCATCACGCTATCGGCTCCAGTTTTTATAAACTCAAAATAATCAGAAGCTCTGGTTACTCCCCCAACCCCTTCTATCTTAAATGTAAAATTCCTTTTTTCTCTTATCTTTTTCATTCTCTTCACAAAATCCAGCCCCGCCCATCTTATCCCAGCACCGCATACTCCGCTTCTCAGTCTGTTTTTACCCGGTAATGCTGGATTACCATTTTTATCTCTTACTTCTGCCTGCAAAGTATTTATGCCCGCTACCCCACCGGCATACTCTTGAGCTATTTCAGCCACCTTTTCCATTTCCTTATCATCCTGATAATAACCTAACTTTAAAATAAGCGGCGTATTTCCAATAACATTTCTCACTCCCTCTGCAACTTTTTTGGTCACTTCAATGTTATAACAAACCAGTCCTTCATTGCCTATATTAGGACACGATAAATTTACCTCCAGAATTTTTGCCTTAGTTTCAGCGGCTAGTCTTGCCGCCAAAACATAATCATCTATAAATTCTTCTTGTGTTTGTCCCTCTCTTACTGTCCCCATAAAACTTAACACCAAAACTTGTCCCTGTCCGGCATATGAAATAGCTTTCTTTGCATCTTCTTGCCAAACATCCGGATCCCTTGATGGTACTCCAAATGAATTAGTAATTGAGAGTGGATCTGTATAATTTGTATCAGCCGTCAGTGGACTCTTTAATTTATCCAAAGTCAAATCGCCATCTGGATGTATCGCTAAAACATTAGGATGTGGATGACATGGAAAACTTGCACTTCTTACAGTTTTATATACGGCTATATCAAATCCTTTTTCAAAAGCTGCTTTGCAGAAATTGCTATTAACCAGTGGTCCTGCCGGTATCCCAAAGGGAAGAAATACTTTTTGCCCATGATAATCATATTTCGGTTCTCCTTTATTTTGATACACCTTTCCATCCGCAAAAGCGCCAAATGGCCCTTCATTATAATTCTCCTCATAACTTTTGGTAGGATCATAAAATGGAGTATTCATATTTCTCAAAAATACCTTATCTCCTCCTCAAGTTCAATACCAAACTTCTCCCTCACTTTGTCTTTTAAAATCGCTGCCAATTTTTTGACTTGAGAGGCAGTTCCGTTGCCTTTATTTATAAATAAATTCCCATGATAATCTGCAATTTCTATTCCACCTACTCTCATCCCTTTTACCCCCACTTCTTCTAACAAGTATCCCGCAGGTATTTTGCCATAAACAATTTTGTTTTTCTCTATATTTCTTAATTGTTCCTCATTTAGATCCGAAGCAATAATGTTTTTAAAAAAACTCCCGGGACACTTTATTCCCGGATGATATTTCACTTCCCTTTTCTTTATTATTTCTTTTGAAGTCTTCTCAAGTTCTTCTCTGTTTCCCAGCTCAAACTTTAATACTACCCGTAAAATTAAATATGACTTTTGTTTAAATACACTTTCTCTATATGAAAAACTACATTCTTCCTTGTTTATGAAACATCTCTTATCCCCATCCAACACCTCTACCTTCTCTACCACCTCCGATATACTATGTCCATATGCCCCGGCATTACCCACTATGGCTCCTCCTACCGTCCCTGGAATGCCCGAAAGACTCTCCAACCCCTTCCACCCTTGCCCTATCGAATATGACACTACCTGAACAAGATCTACTCCAGCATCGACAACTAATTCCCGCATATTTCCCGCATATTTCCCGCCTTTTACTTGTACCACCAAGTCTTGCACTCCTTCATCCGGAAAAACCACATTGCTTCCACCAGCAAATACTCTAAAAGGCTTATTCTCTTCATTTGCCCACTCCACTATCTCCACCAATCCCTCCGGAGATTCTACTTGTATGTATTCACGAACCACTCCGCCTATTTGAAAAGTAGATAGTGGTGCTAAAGCTATATTGTTCTGAACTTTAAAATTCATATGATATAAATTCTTTAATCCGTAAATTCCTGCACAAACATTTCCCCATATATTCCTCCATCCATTACTCCTATCCCCACAGTCCCAAAATCCGATGACAATATATTTGCCCGATGCCCCGGCGAATTCATCAGTCCCTGATGAGCAAGTGTCACATTCGGCGCTAGCGCCAAATTTTCTCCCGCAGCAAAGAACGAAATATTATATTTTTTCATCCTGTCAAAAGGCGATTCCCCCTCAGGATTATAATGAGAAAAATACCCTCTCGCAAACATATCTCGGGCATAATCTCTCGATAATTCTCGAAGTTGAGTAGACATCACTAGCCTTTTTAGTCCCCTTTTCTCCCTTTCATTATTTACCATCTCAAACATTCTTCTTTCAGCATCCGTATCCACCTTCACATCTTTTTGTGTAAAACGAAGATCTACCTTCTCCTCAGATGAAGAATTGGGATTTACAGTAATAAATGTCAAAGACTCATTGACTGCCTGCCCGAATATTTTATTTATTTCCCTCTCGAGTCCCTGAGTCCTGGAAACGAGCGGCCCGCCTAGTTTTGAGGAAACAATATCCTTTTTTATAGCTCCCTGTATCGGCAGCGATACAAAAAGTGTCAATATAAATGCCGTAAATATAATTCCCTGCCCCAGTGACGGAATAAATCCCAAAATTCTCTCTAGCTTAAAAATATATTTGGCTCCTTCAAATTTCTGCAGCTTAGGAAAAAATCTTTTGTATCCTATACGGAAAATTAGATATAGAATTTGTGAAAATATTATCTGTGCCAAAAGACCAGCCAGTAAAAAACCCCCGGCATTAGAAATGCCCTGAGGCAGAGAAAAATTACCTACTAATATATCGCCAAAAAATCCATAAAATTTAAGCGATGCAAAAAAGGAAAGTACAAATCCCAAAACATCAAGAAGTCCTACCAAAAATCCCCGCGACAACCCCTCCCATATATAAAAAAGCCCAATAAGAATTATTACTAAATCAACCCAATTTCCGCCTAGCGAAGGAAGCTCCATAGTCTTTATATAAACTCGCTTATTTTACCATATATAAGGTATAATAAGGCATTAAATTCCATGGATAAAAAACTAGAAAATAACAAAACTTCATTTTCTTTAAATTCACTGATTCACAAGTTTCATTTTCGTGCAAAAAAGAAGTATCTTTTGCCTCTCATCCCTTTTATTATTTTTATTTTTGCCTTTTACTTTTTTATTATAAAAGATCTCCCATCTCCTCAAAATTTAGGTAAATACGAGATTCCACAAACTACAAAAATAGTTGATAGACACGGTAAACCCTTATATGAAATCTTTACAGGCGAGAATCGCACTCTTGTCAAGCTCAAAGACATTCCCAAACACTTGCGCCTTGCTACCCTTTCCATAGAAGACAAAGATTTTTATAAACACCAAGGCATCAATCCCATAGGTGGTATGCTTCGAGCCGTATCCCAAATAGTCCTCAAACAACAACTCCAAGGCGGTTCAACAATAACCCAACAGCTTATAAAAAGTGCACTCTTAACTCCAGAGAGAACCATAACCAGAAAAGTAAAGGAAATTATCTTAGCTTTCTGGGCAGAAAGACTTTATAGTAAAGATGAGATATTGGAAATGTACTTAAACCAGGTTCCCTATGGAGGTACTGCCTGGGGAATAGAAGCTGCTGCTGAAACCTATTTTGGCAAGAATGTCAAAGATTTAACTCTTGCTGAAAGCACACTTCTTGCAGGACTTCCTGCGGCACCGACTCGTTATTCCCCTTTCGGTGCACACCCAGAATTTGCCAAAAGGCGCCAAAAGGAAGTTTTAAACCGCATGGTAGATGACGGTTACATTAATCAAAAAGAGAGAGACAAAGCGGTAAAAGAAGAACTTAAATACAATAAACCCGAAATCAATATAAAAGCCCCTCACTTCGTCATGTATGTCAAGCAAATCCTCGTGGACAAATATGGTGAAAGACTCGTCGAACAAGGGGGGTTAAAAGTTACCACCACTCTGGATCTCACTCTGCAGGAAGAAGCCCAAAAAATTGTTAAAGATGAAGTAGAAGATCTTCAAAGACTGGATGTAGGAAATGGCGCGGCCTTAGTGACCAGACCACCAACAGGTGAAATTCTAGCTATGATAGGCTCCAAAGATTATTTTGCCACAGATTCCGGCAATTTCAATGTTACAACAGCCCTACGACAACCAGGCTCCTCCATCAAACCCTTAAACTATGCCATAGGCCTGGAAACCAAAAAAATCACCCCATCTAGCCTCTTTCTAGATGTTCCTACTTGCTTTTTGACTTACGGCCAAAAAGCTTATTGTCCAGTAAATTATGACGGAAAATTCCACGGCCCCGTCCAGATGCGCTTTGCTCTAGGCAACTCATTCAACATCCCCGCTGTCAAAATGATGGCCCTAAATGGAGTAAAAGATATGGTTGCTTCCTCATCTGCTATGGGTATTTCCTCATTCAAAGATCCCCGTCGTTATGGTCTCTCCCTTACTCTTGGCGGTGGCGAAGTAACTATGCTTGATATGACCAAAGCCTTCGGTGTCTTTGCTAATACTGGTATTAGAAAAGAACCAGTTAGCATTCTAAAAGTGGAAGATAGAAACCACAAAGTCCTTGAAGAATATAAAGATCCAAACTTTGTAAAAGATACAAACAAATCCCTAACTTTTCCATCTACCATTCTAATTAGTGGCAAGAGAGTTTTATCCGCCGAAACATCCTTTCTTATATCACACATTCTTTTGGACAATAACGCTAGATCCGAAGCCTTTGGCTCTTCTAGCTTTTTAAATATAGGAGGTCACGCAGTCTCCGTCAAAACAGGAACCACAGACGATAAAAGAGACAACTGGACCATAGGCTACACCCCCAACTTTCTTGTCGCCACCTGGGTAGGCAACAACGACAATTCACCCATGAATCCTTATTTATCATCAGGCGTCACTGGTGCCGCCCCCATCTGGAACAAAATCATGACCACCCTTCTTAAAAAACAACCGGATCTCTGGCCTCGCCAACCCGCAGGTGTAGTTGGCGCCACCGTCTGTAGTTTATCCGGAGCAAGCCCTCCCAATCCTGATCAAAACGCCCCAGATCGTGGCTGTCCTACCCGTTATGAATATTATATAAAAGGCACAGCCCCGGGATCTCAAGATACGCTTAAACAGAACGTACTAATAGATAAATCCACTAACCAACCAGCTCAACCCGGCCAGACGGAAAATGTGGAAATGCAGGAACATGAAGTCATAAAAGACATGTTTAGCCTCTACTGCATCGACTGTTCCCACGACAACGAAAAACCCACAATCATAAAACTATAGGACATAAAACAGCTCTTCGAGTAACTCAAATTTTCCTTCTTGAAATAGCCTATAATATATGGTATATTCCATCCCCATGGGTAAAAAACCAGTCCTGCCTGCCGGCAGGCAGGCTTTCAAAAATGAAGACAGATGGCTAGATCTTCTTCTTACTTTACTTTTACTTCCTCCTTTTATACTGAAAAAAATAGGAGATACAGTCATATATTTTTTCCAAAAAATCTATGCTTTTATTTCTTTTCTTCTTATTAATCTTTTAAATAAGCTCGAAAAGTTTATTATCCGCCTTAAAATCTACCTTTCAAGACCCAAACTGCCTGAAGAGAAAATTATTTTCAAAAAGCGATATTTACCGGTTAAACTTCCCCGTTTCTCATTACCACAAAAACCAGTCATTATTCTTCCTGTATCTTTTGTCAAATTTGAATTTTTTGTTCTTGGTATTGTTGCCTGCATTATCTTTATTTTCATCCCCTATAATGTCTACGAGTTCTTAAAAGAACTTCCCTCCCCCGATCATCTATCATTAAGGGAAATCCCCGTCACCACCAAAATTTACGACCGAAATGGTATCCTTCTCTATGAAATCTACACGGATCAAAACAGAACCCCCTTGACCCTCAAAGAAGTTCCTGATCTTCTTAAAAAAGCAACTATTGCTATTGAAGACAAGGAATTTTACCAGCATCAAGGGATATCTTTAAAAGCCATTACACGAGCATTATACTTTAACCTCAACAGCGAAGCCCAAAATGATGGTAGACTCCAAGGCGGCTCAACAATAACCCAACAGCTTATAAAAAGTGCACTCTTAACACCAGAGAGAACCATAACCAGAAAAGTAAAGGAAATTATCTTAGCCTTCTGGGCGGAAAGACTCTATAGTAAAGATGAGATATTAGAGATGTACTTAAATCAGGTTCCCTATGGAGGAACTGCCTGGGGAATAGAGGCTGCTGCTGAAACCTACTTTGCTAAAGGAGTCAAAGACTTAAACTTGGCTGAGTCTACTCTTCTGGCAGGGCTCCCGGCGGCACCCACACTTTATTCTCCCTTTGGTGCCCACCCTGAGTATGCCAAAGATAGACAAAAAGAAGTATTGGAAAGGATGGTCGAAGATGGTTATATTACTAAAAAAGAGGCGGATCGCGCTTTCAAAGAAGAATTAAAATTTAGAAAAAGTGATATTCCTATTAAAGCACCTCATTTTGTCATGTATGTGAAAGAGTTATTGGTGGAAAAGTATGGAGCAAGAGTTGTCGAAAAAGGAGGACTTAGAGTCACGACCTCCCTGGATTATTCTCTTCAAACCAAAATAGAAGAAATAGTCAAAAAAAATATCGATAGTCTCCAAAGCTTAAATGTAGGAAATGGAGCAGCTCTCATCACAAATCCCAAAACAGGCGAAATACTTGCTATGGTTGGCTCCAGGGATTATTTCGATCTTGAAAAAGAAGGCAACGTCAATGTAGCGCTCTCGCTTCGTCAACCCGGATCGACAATCAAAGTAGTTAACTACGCCCTTGCTCTTCAAAAGGGATATACGGCCGCCTCAATACTAGACGACACTCCCGTCTCTTATCAAATACCGGGACAAAGACCTTACATACCAGTAAACTATGATGGTAAGTACCACGGCAAAGTACCACTCCGAGTCGCCCTTGCCTCATCTTATAACATCCCGGCTGTAAAAGTACTGGCTTCACTTGGTGTTAAAAATATGATAGATCAAGGCAAAAAAATGGGTATTACCTCCTGGAATGATGAAGATAGATTTGGCTTATCCTTAACCCTTGGAGGAGGAGAAGTCACCATGCTCGATATGGCCGAAGTCTATGGCACCTTAGCCAACAGAGGAAATAAAGTCGATTTGCTACCCATCATAAAAATAACCGATTATAAAGAAAATATTTTGGAAAATAAATCAAACGGTGAGATTTCCAATATTTTGCCTCCAGGCATTGCCTTTATTCTTTCTGATATCCTATCTGATAACCAAGCCCGAACTCCAGCCTTCGGACCCAATTCCACATTAAACATTCCCGGACATACGGTATCGGTTAAAACCGGCACCAGCAATGACAAAAGAGACAACTGGACTATAGGATACACACCTTTCTATCTTGCTACTGTCTGGGTAGGCAACAACGACAATTCACCCATGAATCCTATACTCACTTCAGGAGTAACCGGCGCCGCTCCTATCTGGCACGATATTATAACCAAACTTCTCGAAGGTAAATCTAACGAATCCTTCGAAAGACCCGCCGATGTCGTCTCCCTACCCTGCTATGGACGTACAGAATATTTTATCCAAGGCACACAACCTCAAGGCGGCTGTGCCCCGCTTCCTACATCTTCCCCCACTCCCAATCCTTAAATATACTATTTATTCAGTCACCGTGACTGATCCAAAATCAGAGGCGTTCTTGTGATTGTGGTACTTCCATGTTCCCACCTTATCAAAAGTGAATGTATACTCGCCATCTTTCTCCACGCTTTTTAGCTCATCAAACTCTGGATAATCAGTATGTTGCGGATGAGGCGCTGATGCCACCCACATCTGACCCGCGCTCTGATTTATAAAAGTAACTGGCGTACCTACCTTTACAGTCAAACTCTGGGGAGAAAAACCACTATCACTATAGTTGACCACATTTTTCTCCATAACTTCTTCAGTAGGACCTACCTCCTCAACTACACTTGTAGGTTCAGCATTTGTATTTGGAGTTATAGTCGTAGCGGTTTGATTCTGCATCATCATAAAACCAGCCACCAATACCAATACAACGACTCCAATGATTAAATATAATTTATTCAATCTTTCTCACCCCCTCCTCATTTTTAACTTTGAACTTTGAACTTTTAACTTTGAACTTTTTACGTATGTCTATCCGCCACCTTTGAAGCCGCATACGACTCCGGCTTAGTTTTCACTGCAAATCCCGATCCTTTTATCATACCTACGATTTCTGTTATCATCTCCCTCGTCTCGCCTTTATTTCCTATATCTACATGAATTTCCAAGTCGTATCTCCCGATTCCATCTTTTTTAAATATTTCAATAAATTCATCAGCAGCCGACAAAGACAAAGTCGCCTCCTCATATATCCTAGTCCTCAATACATATGGCTTCGTATCTTCCTTTCTCCTCCAAAAGTATATCCCTCCGTTTCCTATTCTATGTACTACAAACGCCGTTATAAACTCCACTCCATGACCATTCTTGGCTTCCGAGTCTGTACCTATCACCAATCTATAGTTTTTTTGAGGATCTTCGTTTATGAATTGAATCACCCTTTCTCTTACCCGGGATAGATCCAATATTCCAAAGGTCTGACTATGAAAATGTCCATTTTGCATATCTAGTCTTTCTGATGTGGAAAATTTTATCATATTGCTGGATTTTTTGTAAGCCCGTACAATTGTAATATGTTCAAATATCTTTTGCTCATTGTTTTATTTCTCTTCCCCTCTACCCTTTATGCCAAAACCCCTCCACCATCTCTTACTATTGCCTCACCAAAAGAAGGAGAAACTATCTTAGGTAATACTGTAACCATCTCCTTTGTCGCCGGTAATCTTACCTATATAAACTTTGTAGAAAATAAAAAAATAATGCCCAATCAAGGCCATCTTCACCTTTGGTTTGATAAATCCACGCCATCCAGAGAAACTGCTCAGGAGATCACCACTCACGATGATGTTACCCTAAAAATATCCGCCCCGGGAAACCATACTTTAGTTCTTGAAGTGGTTAAAAACGACCATACTTCCTATTCACCTCAAGTAAAAAAAACCGTTAATTTCGTCTCCCTCTTACCCGCACCTCTTCCCTCTCCTACCCCCACCACTTTTATATCCACGCTCGCCCCCTACTTTACCAAAGAATCTATATTCACAGCTCTAGGTATCACCTTTTTTATTATAGGATTTATAGTTTACCTTCTCTTCGGCAGAAAGAAATTTTTCTAACATCTAATCCCAAATTTGACAAAAACCCCAAAAAATAGTATTATAGGCCCCTTATGTTGTCAAACCGGATAATTCTTATCTTTCTCGGCATCATTTTTCTTATTATAATCATCCTATCCAGCCAGAGATTATCAGGAGGACTAAAAAGTCGTCTTTCCGGACTTTTTCCCGGAGTTAAACCCATTCCCACCGTCTCACCAACACCCACCCCTTTCCGATCAACACCCACCCCCACTCGCACACAAACAGCGGCTGGATTCGCCCAGCAGCAGACAAAAGGTGGACAATATGTTCAAAACGGCGTCTCCGAAATTCCCAGCACAGGAGCTGATGTCCTTTCTTTAGGACTTCTAGCTTCCCTTGGATCAGGCGGAATTATCCTCAAAAAGCTTACCTCCCGCCCAAGCTAACATCCCGTATTATTCTATAGTTGATCTCTAGATATCGTAGTGAGTATAATAATCTATACTCCTATGCTTCTATCCAAATTAAAACCTCACATTAACTTCCCCAAAATAACCTTTAAATTCCCGCATATTTACCGCTCTTTTACCGCATACCTTTTTTGGCTCTTCATTATTATGCTTATTATCTTAAATGCTTTTCATACCAAATTTTTCGGCTTCACTACATTCTCCCAAATTCGCTATCCGCTTCTATCTGCTCCTTACGACCCCAAACCCCATCTTTCTCTGGGCGATTATTTTCTTGATGACAATAATCCCCTCTGGGCTCAAAAGGAATATGAGATTGCTCAAGAACTTTATTTAGCCAACATTAATCAGGCTACCAAAAAAGAAGTGCTTGGAATAAGTACACCCCCAAGCGAGTCCTGGACAGAAATCCAAAAGTCTCAAAATGCTAAAAATGAAGAAATAATATTCTGGAAAGAAATTTTACGAAATAATCCCGACTATATTTTTGCCTATTTAAAATTAGCTTCCCTCCATATGGATAAAAATGAGGAAAATCAATCACTCTCCTACCTTAAAACGCTTCTAAATCATGATCCCACCAATGAAATAGCTTTAAAACTTTTGAAAGATATTGAAAATTGAAGGATTTAGAAAGTAATTACTTAGAGGCTTCTTCTTTTGCAGCTCCTGTAGGTTTACCGCCAGTTGCAGCTGCTGTCTTTTTTTGATCTTCCGCAGAAGTTCCACCCCCAGAAGGTACTGCTTGTTCCCCACCACCAGGAGGAGCCGCTGCCGCACCAGCTTCTGTAGCCGCAGCTGCAGCCGCTGCCTTTGCCGCTTCTTCCTCTTGGGCTTGTTTTTCAGCTTCCTTAGATACAAGCGGCGCCACTTTCACTACTTCCCGCTCTGTTGGAGTAAGTATTTTTACTTTAGCATCAACCTTAAGATCAGATACTTTGATGACTTGATCAACAACCGCAAGCTCATCCACATTTACCATTAGTTTCTCGGGCAAATCTCGTGGTAGAGCCTCTACCTCCACCTCATCAAGAAGTGTAAGTAGCACGCCAACCTTATCAGTTACAGCTTTAGCTGCTCCTACCAGTTCTACAGGCACCCTCGCCGTTACCTTTTCCTTAAGATCTACTTGGTAAAAATCTGCATGCAAAACTTTGCTATCCACCGGATTATACTGTACATTCTGAATAAGTACTGGTCTTACTTCTTTATCAATAGTCAGATCAACCAGTCCTGTTTCCCCTGCTTTCTTATATACCTTTTCAAAATCAGAAAATGGCACAGTCACAGCAAGCGATTTTACTTTCTTACCATATATATTAGCCGGAAGAAATCCTTCTCTACGAAGTTTTTTTATTTTTCTTCCGAGGATTGTCCTTTTTTGTGCTGATAAACTTATTTTGTCCATGTTTTAAGAGACTTCATTTTATCTATAATGAAACCAAATGTCAACGCACATGCAAAATTTATAAATTCAGAATTTATTTTCTTTTCTTCTTGTTCCACATTATCAAATAAGTTATTCCGCAACCAATTATAAACGCTAACACTACCTCAACCCATCTATCTTTCACACTTAGCATTTCCTTCTTTACCAATCTTGGCTTTACTACATAATGAAAATCCCCTCCCTTTCTTCCCTCAAAATCAAAAGCTAAATAATACTCTTTCTCCTGGAGAAAAATATATTCAAATTCAAATGCTCCATTAACACTTGTAACATAGGATTTTTCAAGTATTTTTATTTCCTTGGCTTTCCCCTCTATCATTTCTATTTTCCATAGACCCATTACAACTCGTAGATTTCTATCAGGAATAAAATTGGGATCCGATACCACAAAAGTAAACTTCACCTTCTCCCCTACCAATGTCGAAAGTGGTTGTTGGCGTATAGTAACTACAGTCGATCCACCCAATTTCTGCACTCCCCCATGAGCATATATATCTTTGGAAAAAACTACCCAAAAAAATATTAAAATTAAAAACAACAAAACTTTTCTCATTTATATAAAGTAAGCACTTTAGTTATACATGTTTTCCCTTAATATCTCAATATCCCTGCCTGCCGGCAGGCAGGTTAATATCTTTTTTTATCTCTCCACATCGAGCATAAATACCCTATCATATGCACTATCCGTAATATAAATAAATTTATTATTTTCAAAAGAGAAATTCCTCGGCTTCACTTTCCAGTTTTTAGGAAAATCAAAATCTACATTTATACTTGAAACATTTTCTCCCGGCTGCTTCTGATAAAAAAATTGATATACCTTATATTCAGGACTAAATCCAGAAGCTTGTGTATAAGCTATATCCACTTCTACCTTTTTTTGCGGACCAACTACTACCCACATCCCCACTTCGCTTTTATCCTTTTCATAATCCCGTATATCCAGTCTCTCTACCTCCTTA
>Ga0209542_10007236_pt1 | contig 21212 bp, 15 predicted proteins | sample RifCSPhighO2_01_FD_184028 | JGI IMG/M metagenome (GOLD analysis project Ga0209542, IMG submission 184028) | Soil microbial communities from Rifle, Colorado - Rifle CSP2_plank highO2_0.1 (SPAdes) (version 2) | ecosystem: Environmental > Terrestrial > Deep subsurface > Rock core/Sediment ... | reverse complement strand
TCGGTACTACGACTCCGTGGGGACAACTCTCCGTTAATCCAAACGGAATTTCCGGCCCCTCTTTTGTCATCGGCTCAACGACTGCGACGAACTTTATTGTTACAAACGGTGGGAATGTGGGGATTGGCACAACTTCTCCTAGAACAAAGTTTACCATCGGAGGAGCGACAGCCGGCTCCGGCCAGCAGAATGGAATTGCAGGAATGTACGAAAGTCTCACATTTAATCCGAGTAGCGGCGGAACACAATATGGGAATAGGCTTGTTGTAACAAACAGCCCGACTGTTTCAGCAAATACGGCAATAGGTGAAAATATCCGCATCATAGATAATTCATCTCTTGCAAATACCGTTCGAGGTATTGAAGTCAATACTGCGGCGGGGGGAAATCTAAGCGGAAATAATGTCGGCATTCTTGCAACGGCAAAAACCTTCGGTATCCAAGGTGTTTCTCTAGGAACAGCCGCTGGAACTTTCGTACCGGCAGGTGTTTACGCCGAACTCCAGTCAACCTCGACCGGAAATGCTCTTCGTGTTTACTCCGGAACTTCAACAGCCGCAACACTTCTTTCGGTCTTTGAAGAAAACTCGCTTACATCCGGTGGAGACTACACAGGAACGGCGGTTTTGGTAAACATGGCTAAAGGAACAAGTGATACGTTTCAGGGTAAGTTTGTTGAGTTTCAGGATTCGGATGCTCCTCGCTTTACGGTTGCATCAACCGGGCGTCTCTGGCTCTATCAGGATACGCTCTATATGAACAATGCGACGAGTATTGTCAGGGAAAACAGGAACTCGTGGTCAATAGCGACTACCTCTGTGGACGGTACGTTGCCGATACTTTCCATTGACGGTCTGAATGGGCGCGTCGGCATTGGAACATCAAGTCCGTCATCCAAACTTTCCATTGAGGGAACATGCGTTGACACGGGAGGCGGATGCGCTGACTATGCGGAGCTTTATCCGGCGACAGAACCAGTTGACCCGGGCGATATCGTCGCGGTTGATGCATCCGTGCCCGGTTCTGTGAGGAAGGCAACAGCAAACACGGCAGTTATCGGTATTGTTTCATCAAACCCGGCTATCACAATTGAAGGTTCGTCTCTCCAATTCCTAACGGGGATCGGATATAAAAATAATCCCTTGAAACCGTCCGTTGCTTTGGTTGGAAGAGTGCCGGTTAAAGTTTCAACGGAGGGCGGGGCAATCACTATAGGAGATCGGATAGCCCTTTCGTCAATTCCGGGAAGAGGAATGAAGGCGACAACATCCGGTACTTCAGTTGGAGTGGCTCTTTCTTCATTCGATCAGACAAAGGCAACGACAACTGAAGTTACTCAAAAAGGAGATATCGTGTATATCGGAACCGTCATGGTATTTGTGAATCTTGGCTATCACCAGCTTGACAACGGAGAAGCTCTTATGTCCTCTTTATACTCAAGCCTCGCCACAACATCCGCATCCGGAACACCCGTAGCACTTCCGACATGGGCAATTGACCCGGCGACAGGAGAGGTTAAGGGTGGAAGCTATGTTGATTTCAAGGGCAAGGACATTGTAAATGCTCGGGGAATTTTCTCGGAGAACGGAACATGGTCAATTGATGAGGCCGGCGTTTTGGTTGCACATGAAGTCCGCGCTCAAAAAATCATAACACAGGAACTTGAAGTCGGTTCTTCGGCAAAGCCGTCCGGTATTACTGTTTATGACACCGTCACAAAACAGCCTTCATGTCTTACTGTTACGGCTGGAATTGTAAATGCGGCGGCGGGGGCGTGCCCCGAAGATACGTCGGGAATAGCTCCTTCGGGGACAATGCCTCAGACAAATTCTGAACAAAGCGCTTCTCCAGCTGTCTTCCCGGATAGTTTCGGAACAAGCGCGCCTCCGGAAACTTCTTCGACGACTCCGGCAATTAATACGTCGGCAGCTTCTCCTGCGGGCAGTGAAAGTTCTACCACGCCGATCATTGATACGGGGAGCACAAGTACCGAAGCCGCGCTACCGCCTTCCGACATCGGAACCGCTACAGCGCCCTAATAATTAAACGATGAATATGAAGAGGAAAAAATTTTTTCCGATATTCGTAAGCGTCATTTTCGCCGGAAGTTTTTTTGTTCCTGTGCTTGCATACGCGATCGAATACACAAGTAGCAACTTTAAGGTGCTTGACCCCGTCCTTGATGTTTCCGCGGGTCCGCTCGCAACTTCAGCAAGCTACGCGAATCTCACGGCGGTCGGACAGACCGCCATCGGCCGTTCGACGAGCGGCTCATTCAGACTTCTTTCCGGTTTTCTTTATTTTTTCCAACCAACTCCTTCGGTGCTACCGCCAGAGCCTTCGCCGCAGCCTCCAAATTCAGGCGGGGGAGGGGGACCGCCGGGAATTATTACCTACTTTCCTCCCTTTCTTCAAAAAATCATCAAGCCGTTTCTGCCATCGCCTGTCCCGGTGCCGCCACCGATTTTGGCACCCGTTGCCTGCAGTACCGGCAAGGATAATTTTGACCGTGCTGATCTTGATTGCGATGGCAAGGTTAATTTTGCTGACTTGAGCATCCTCTTTTATTATTTGCCACGCACAACAATTCTTTCACGCATTGCAGACATCAACGGAGACGGCAGGCTCGACTATACCGACCTTTCCATTATGTTCAACGAATGGACCGATATGATTGTGACGTACACGGATGATGCAAATTCCTCCGGCGATACTTCGAAACAGGGAGTATCCAAATCTTCCCCTGATGAAAGAATTTCAAAAGCTGGAGGCAGCGCGGATAACTCTTCAAAGCCCAGAAGACTATTAGTGGCATTTGTCGGAACGAATGCAGGGAGGTTTTCTCTGTTATTCACTCTTATTACAGGGTTAGTGTTTGTTTTCTTGATCCGAAAAAAGAAGAGTCCTGGAGTCGTTTAATTTTTTTTCTCGTGAATAGTATATTTAAGAAAATTTTTATATGGTTTTCTGCTCTCTTTGTGTGGGGCCTTCTTTTGGCTGTTCCGGGTGGTGCCAGGGCAGAAGGATCAACGCTCTACATTAGTCCGGGGGCTGGTTCGTTTATTATCGGCTCAACATTCGATGTTTCCATTCTCTTGAACACGGGAGACGTGTCGGCGAATACAATCATCGCGGAACTTCAGTTTCCCGCAGACAAAATTCAGCTTGTAAATCCGTCCGTTGGGCGTTCCATCATTCAGATATGGGTAACTCAGCCGTCGTTTTCGAACAAAGAAGGAAAAATATTTTTTGCAGGAGGAATTCCTTCTCCCGGCATTAAAACATCGCAGGGCGTCGTTATCACAATGACATTTCGGGTTATTTCGCAGGGAACAGGGGAAATATCGTTCTTGCAAAAGTCGGCGGTGCATGCGGATGACGGGCGCGGGACAGATATTTTGAAGCACACAAGCAATGCCCAATATTCGTTCAGTATGCCGCCTCCGGCGGGTGTCGAAGTTTCAAGCCCGACGCACCCTGATCAGACGCGTTGGTACAAAGACCCTAATCCAACCTTAACATGGGCGAAAGTGCCTGATGTAACGGGATTCAGTTACGCGATTGATCACGATCCCGGCGGGTCGCCCGATACGACTGTCGATTCAGCACAATCACAGGTTTCGTTTTCTAATCTTGAGTCGGGGATATGGTATTTCCATTTGCGGGCGGAAGCGAATAACGTGTGGGGAGGGCTTTCACATTATATTTTGCAGATAGATACGGCCCCGCCCGCGGAGTTCGGAGTGAATGTTTCTCCTGAAGGTCGCACGACTGTGAGGAATCCGATCATCCGTTTTTTTACGACCGATTCTGCTTCTGGCTTTGACCATTTTGAACTGAAGATCGTGATACTCAAGGCAAATCTTACGGAAGAAACCCCATTCTTTTTTGAAGTAACGAGCCCGTATCAAATAACGCCGCTTGACCCCGGGAAGTATAAGGCAATAGTCCGGGCTTTCGACAGGGCGGGGAACTGGAGAGATGAAGAAGTGGATATTCACATCGTGAATTCCTACCTTGACGTCTTTTCGCCGGAAGGAGTGGACTTTATTTTTTTCACAATTTCGTGGCCGGTGTTTCTTGTTATACTTTTTATTCTTGTCTTTATTTTTCTTATAGCTACCGTCAGAATATGGTGGAAGCACCACCCGCACATGGCGGAACACGCGAGAGGAGATTTCGACACGGCGCGGGAATCTTTTAAAAAAGCATTGCCCATGCGATTTGGAAAAGTTACCGGGAAAATTCCCCATAGCCTTTCAGAATATCCTGTATCAAATACCGAGAGTAGCTCAAGCTCCGAAGAGCCGGCGCAGAGAAATTTCGGCCATTCATTGCGGTTTGTTTCATCTCCTGCGGCAAGGCATTCCGAAGAATATGCGGTTGAGAAAACTCCAGTTGAGGAAAAACCATCATCTTCTCTACCTCGCGTCTCGCCTCCTGATCCACTGCCACAAGCTCCGTCTGATCCTATCGCGCACATGTCGGCTCCTGCTCAAATAACCTATCCCGCGCCCTTATCAAGGCCCGTTCCAAATCCGACATCAGAAGCACCGTCGGGGAGAGTATCTTCTTTTACGCTTGAAGAGCCAAAAAAAGCTTCTCCCGGATTCTTTGATTTTTTTTCTTTTCGTCGGCGTGAAAAGCCGGAGCCTTTGGCGTTTGAGATACAAAAACAAAACGAAGAATCATTGCCGAAGCCTGAGAAAAAAAGAGCTCTCGTGCCGGAGCCCAAACCAATGGCGGACATTCTTCCGCCAGAAATGGAAGATTTTGAATTGGAGAATCAGCCGAAAACGGAAGAAGACGAACGCCATTTTCTTGAAACTCCCGAACGGGTAGAATTTGAAATCCCGGATAGAGAAGAACTTGAAAGTTTGAAGACCGGGGAACGAGAAGTAGCTTTTGAAAGTCCGGATAGTGGCTTCGAAAAAAAAGAGGACCATTATGATATTCCTCAGATGAGGTTCTCAAATATCGGAAAACGAGTGGAACCTCAAAAACCGCCGCCGGTGCGAAAAGAATCTCGGCAGGCGGATAGGAGGCGTGAAGCGTCGTCGGATCCTCCGCTTCCTATTCCGGGAAGATCGTTTGAGGTCGTGGATATTATTCCACAAATGGGAGGAAGAGACGCTCTCTATGTTACCCCCGAAGAAGAAACTCATTTTTCCGGATACCCGGTACGTCCGGTTGATGTAATACAACATGAACCGGATGGGGAAGTCGTGTCGCCCGTAAAAGAAAAAACATCGCCGTCTCTTTCTGGAGAACTTGAGTATCCGAAGCCTGCAATCACAGAGCCGAAAGAGGACATCGGGCACGATATAACAATAGGACCGGAAGAGATCAGACTCCACTCACTCTACGCGTGGCTTTTGCGGAAGCGCAATTCCGGAGGAGATGCAACAAGAAATCTTCTCTTGTTCATTTTTTCGGCAAGTTTGCTCTTCGGAATTACTACGGCACTCGCGCATGCAACTGCCGCTCCGGCAGAGCCTGTCATTTCCATCAGCCCCGGGGTCTTTTATCCTTCGGAAGAAATATTTTACGTAGAAGGCAAGGGTGAACCCGGCTCGGCCGTAACACTTATCCTCCAAAAAACCGGTGCCCCTTCCGTAACATTCGATATTCCGGTAAATTCTCGCGGGGAGTGGTCACTAGGTAAAAATGTGCCGCTTGGAGAAGGGGTTTGGGAATTGCGCGTTCGGACTAATGACCCGAATGGCGAGACATCCGAATGGTCGCCCCCGAAAACAATTCATTCCGCGATATTCGGTTTTTCTCTTTTTGGAATTGCAATTAGATATCAAGTCGCAGGGAACTTTCTTTTGATCATATTTGTACTTATTCTTTTCATATTTTTCTACTCGCTTTCGAAGGCAAAAAAAATAGCACGACTCATTCGGGAGGCAAAAAAAAGAGAAAAGCGGCAAGCGGAGAGAGAAAAGGCATTTTTTAGGGAGATTCATGCGGCCCATAGATCTGTTGCTGAAGGAATACGGTACCTGAAGCAGGATGTTGCGTGGGAGATTGAGGCGTTAAAGGACGCATCAGCAAAACACCCCGTCGGGCGCCATGAGATAGAAAAACGCGAGAACACCATTCGAGGGCTTTTTATGCTTGAAGAGGAGCTTGAGGAACGCATGAAAAAGATGGACGGGCGGATATTTTCTCCGTGATAGATATTATCCCATCAAACAAGCAAATTTTATTAAAAAATTTGGAAAAATGCGGGTTCGCCGTGTGGATAACTGTTTTCGTGAGAACTTCGGAAATGCGGTAAAATGGGAATGTTCGCCCGAAAACCCTTTAAAGAGGTCGATCTAAAAAGGTAACTTTCGGTAGAAAATTAATGTGCACATTGATTTTTTAGCGAGTTAAACGAACGTGGGATAAGAGGCAACGAGAAGGGGAAGTCCTCAACGGAGCCTCATTACGCCAAACGTTTTATATTATGGTCATTCAAGATTGGGGACAAGTTATCGCGATGTCCCTTCAGGACTCATGGGCAGGAGTCATCGGCTTCATTCCGCTTCTTTTCGGCGCCATCATCGTTTTTCTTATTGGTTGGGTCGTATCAATGGCAGTCGGAAAGCTGGTAGAGCAGGTCATTAGGGCGCTCAAAGTAGATATGCTTCTTCAAAAGCTCGACTTTGAAAAAGCGCTTGAGCGGGCCGGCGTGAAGCTTAATGCGGGAGCCTTTATCGGAGGCCTCGTAAAGTGGTTCCTCGTCATCGTCTTCATGCTTGCCTCAGTAAATATCCTTGGCGAGCGATTCAAGCCGATATCTGATTTTCTTGTTTCCGTCCTTCAGTACTTGCCGAACGTGATCGTTGCGGCTCTCATTCTTGTCATCGCGGCATTAGTTGCCGACACGGCAGAAGCAATTGTCCGGGGCTCAGTTGGAGCGCTTGGCATGAAAGTTTCGCCTGCGGCGGTTTTGACGCGCTGGGCGATATGGATTTTTGCCGTGATTGCGGCATTACTCCAGCTTGGAGTTGCGGCTGTTCTTCTCCAGACGGTTGTGACAGGAGTTGTCGCCATGATGGCGCTTGCCTTTGGCCTGGCTTTCGGGCTTGGCGGGCGAGACGCTGCGGCAGACGTTATTACCAAAATGAGACAGGATATAAACGCCTAACGAACTTTTCTGAAACGAAAAAATCCCCCGAAAGGGGGATTTTTGTTTTGCCGGCTAGAGAACGAATCCGAGTTTTTTTTTCACGTCTTTGATGGTTCTTCCCGCGCGTTCCGCGGCTTCCTTTGCTCCGGCGCGGAGAATTTTCAAGACACCTTCAGGGTCCTTTTCAAGTGTTTTGAATTTTTCCTGTAGCGGTTTCAGCCCTTCGACAACCACTTCGGCGAGGTCTTTTTTGAAGTCCCCGTATCCTTTTCCGAAATACATTTTTTCGATATCCGATATCGGCTTGTCTGAAAATTCACTGTATATCGCAACAAGATTCGAGATGGCAGGTTTTTCTTTGAGAGCGTATTTTATTTCAGAGCCGGAATCGGTTACGGCAATTTTAATTTTTCTTCGTATTTCGTCCGGCGTATCAAGAAGCGCTATATGGTTATTTTTGCTTTCTGCAGACTTTGACATTTTCTTTTCGGCATTATCAAGCCCCATGATGCGGGCGGTTTGTTTGTTTAAAAGTTCCTTTGGAAGTTTGAACGTCTGTCCAAAACGGTTGTTGAAACGCTCAGCAATTGATCGTGTCAGTTCAACGTGCTGTTTCTGGTCTTTCCCGACTGGTACCAAGTCTGTTTGGTAAAGTAAAATGTCTGCTGCCATGAGTGTTGGATAATTTAAGAGTCCCGCCAGTATGCCGGCCTTGCTACTTTTAGCGCTTTTATCTTTAAATTGCGTCATGCGTTCAAGCTCTCCTAAGGGCGTCATCGTATTTAAAATCCAACCGAGCTCCGCATGAGCGGGGACTTGCGACTGGATAAAAATAACTGCTTTTTTTGGGTCTATGCCTGCCGCTAAATACAGCATCGCAACCTCGAGTGTCTTTTCGCGAAGAATCCTCGGGTCTTGCGGAACGGTTATGGCATGTTCATCAACAATGCAAAAAAGAGCGTCAGTTTCATCCTGAAGCCTCACGAATTGCTTGATTGCCCCAAGATAGTTTCCGATGTGAAGGTTTCCCGAAGGCTGAATCCCGCTAAAAACCGTTTGTTTCTTGCTTTTTTCCATTAGTTTATGTTACCAATTTTATAGGTACTTTACAAATTCGCGCGCGGCCCCAGCCATGGAAACGGAATACCGGATTATGAGGGCAAAAGAAATTCATCGCAAAGAAATTTCGCGTCTTGTGCGCAAAGCACATATCGGCGCTCTTAAAAAAAGCGACTCGCTTAAGGATTTTTCCATTGTCGTATTGAACGGAGAGATAGTCGGTTGTATGGGAATTGAATATATTCCGAATAACGCAGCCGTGCTTACGTATGCGGTTACGAAAAAAGAATTCCGCCATCTTGGAATTGCGACCCGCCTTATGAGTTTCAAGGCAAAAGAGGCAAAAAAGAAGGGAGTAAGCCTTTTGGCGCTTTGCACGATGTATTATCTTTTCCGGTTTTGTAAGAAACGCGGGTACAAAACGTGCCCGCGGGAATTTCTTCCGGTGCGAATCAAAGATTATTGGATGTTCACGGCACGGCAATACAAGAAGTGCGCAGTGCTTTATCGTAGTATTTAGAAATACATAACGGCCTCTCGGTCGTTTTTTATTTTTTTTGTATTTGCTTTTTTAGCTGAATAATGTTATAAATATTAAGGTGTCCTTTGGGTATAAGCGAGGTTTTGCATGAAAACGGAGAGTCAGGCTGTTTGCGAAATTCGAGCAACTCATGTAGCACTTAATCGCGCGATAGACAACTTGAGAAGGGTCGAGGCAAAAAAGACAAAAAGTCTGAAAGCGCTTGCGCGAGGGACCCGTCGCAGTTCCCGCATTTATGTTCTCTCGCCTCTTCTTACCGAAAAAGTCCTTGCGATTTCGACCAACTCGAAAGTGGTTATGATGAAGGGAATTCGTCTTGTTGAGAAAGGCGGGAAAACATATCTTCTTCACATCTACGCTGGCGTAAGCGGTAAGCATCTTGATACGCTTATTCTCATGCCCCCTGACATTCTCAACGTTCTTAGATCCGAGGTTGAAAAAGCAAAAGAGGCCCTCTCAAAAAAGATTTAATAAAAAAAGACCGCTTCAAACGTGGCCTTTTTCTTTTTGCATCTTTTGTCCGCTTTTAATTCTTCCTGAAGTAGTTTTGTGCTGCGGAGACAAGATTTTCCGGTTTTTCAACAATGGAAAAGGGGTTGCCCCTCAAGAGCCTGTCTTTGTCGTGAAATCCCCACAAAACCCCTATGCTTCCTACCTCTGTTTTTTCCGCCTCCCGCATGTCTCCTAGAGTATCCGTAATAAAAACACAATCCGCCGGCTCGGCCGTGTATTTTGAAAAAACCATTTTTATTTTTTCAACTTTGCTGGAATGAACATCGCTCCCCATAATTTCGCGAAAGTATCGGGATAGTTCGTGCATGTTCAAAAACTCTTGAATTGGGCTCGTGATGGTTGAGGAAACAACGATGAGTATATGGCTATCGGCAAGTTTGGCAATCACTTCATCCATGCCAGGCACAACGGCGGTTTGCTCCTTCAGCTTCGGCGCGTATAGGGCAAAGAAATCAATATCAAGCCGGCATTCCGAAGTGTGATTGGGTTCTTGCCAGTCATTGATATTCCCTTCAAAGCGCTTCCGAAAATCTTCCTCTGTAAGATGCGGGCATATCATTTTATTTACCTCGTATGCAAGGGCTTTGGAGTCGGCAATTACGCCGTCAAAATCGAACAAAACAATCCTTCTTTTCATAGATTCTTCCATAGGTATGAGGGGTGAAGGGTTTTTGGCGGTCGGTCTACACCTTAATGATAACCGGCAACACCATTGGCCGTCGTTCTGTTTTAGTAAACAAGAACTGCCCGATTTTATCGCGGAGGCTGTTTTTAATATAGTCCGGGTCCAGCGTCATCTCCGGAGTGGAACTATGTTCAACGATCTCCCGTATCTTATGGCGCGCTTCCTTCAGGAGTTCCTGGTTTTCGCGAAGATAAATGAATCCGCGCGAGATAATGTCGGGACTGCCGATTATTTTTCCTGACTTTGAATCGATAATGGCGATAATGACGAATATTCCGTCCTGGGAAAGCATTTGCCGGTCTCGAAGCACGACCTCTCCGACGTCTCCCACTCCAAGTCCGTCAACCATGACGTAGCTTGCGGGAATGGTCTTTTTCAAAATAGTCGCCTTGTCTTTGGTAAGCTCCACGATATTCCCGTTTCCTGCAATAATAACGTTTTCCGGCGGAATGCCTACGGATTCCGCAAGATTCGCATGAAGCTTTAAAAGGAAGTAGTTGCCGTGTATCGGCATGAAAAACTTCGGACGGATGAGGTTTATCATCATCTTAAGATCCTCCGCCTGGGCGTGCCCGCCTGCGTGGATATCCATCATTTGGTAGTGGTATACATTCGCTCCCTGCCGGTAGATGATGTCTTTCAATGATTGCACGGTGCGCTCATTTCCAGGAACAACCGAAGAAGAGAAAATGACCGTGTCTCCCTTTTCAAGGCGGATAAAGCGGTGTTCTTTTTGCGCTATTCTCATAAGAACCGCGTTTGATTCTCCTTGGGCACCGGTACAGCAAATAAGCTGGCGATTTTCCGGATAGTCGGAAATCTGGTCGATATCAACGAGCGTCCCTTTCTTTATTTTTATATACCCAAGCTCCTGCCCAATCGCGACGTTTGCTTTCATGCTGTATCCGTCGATGGCAACTCTGCGATCAAATTTTTCTGCAAGTACGATAAGCTGCTGGATGCGGGAAATGAGGGAGCCGAACGTTGCCGCAATGATGCGGCCGTCCGAATGCTCAAAAATATCCTCAAGATTTTCCTGGATGGTCTTTTCCGAGATGGAATGCCCTGGGCGCTCCGCTCCCGTTGAATCAGACAAGAGAAGCAAAACGCCTTCGCTTGAGAGATGCGCCATTTTTGCATAGTCAGCAGGCTTGTCTCCGACGGGGTTGTTGTCGAACTTAAAATCGGCGGTATGCACGACCGTTCCAACGGGAGTTTTTACGGCAACACCGATCGTGTCGGGAATATTGTGGTTGACATGGAAGAACTCAATACGGAACGAGCTTCCAAGATTCAGCACTTCGTCGCTCTTGATTGTTTCAATGTCTATGGGTGGAAGATGCTTAAAATCTTCCTGGCGTCTTAAAATGATGGCGCGTGTTAATGGCATTGTAAATATTGTCGGATTCCCCAGTTCGTGGATGAGATAGGGGATCGCGCCGATGTGGTCGAGATGCGCGTGCGTGATAATAACGCCGCGGATGCGGTCTTTGTGCTCTTTGAGATACGAAATGTTCGGGATGATGTAATCAATGCCCGGCATTCCTTCCTCGGGGAACTGGAGTCCCATGTCGATGATGATGATATCGTCGCCATATTCGATAAAGCACATGTTCCGGCCGATTTCCTCAAGCCCCCCCAGCGGAACAACCTTAAGATTTTCGCGCGGAAGCCTTGATTTATCGAACCCGTCCCCGCTTGTCTGGGCCGACGGATTCCAGCGGATCTGGCGCTTGTGAGGGCTATGGCGCCGCCCTTTTCGGGGCGGACGCCCCGAATGAAATTGTTTTATCATAACGGATAAAAATTCTAAATCCGAGATACGGACGAATGAACGGATGTATCCGGATTGATGTTCGGCCCCGGAGCGTAGAGAATTGCGCCGGGATACAAACGTTTATAAAATTTTATAATACAGTTGAAATGTTCCGCCGAAGGCATTGTGTCAGCCGGCAGTAATCCGCCCTCTGGCGGAAGAAATTAGAATTTATATTTATAATTTATTTTTTAGCAATGTGTACGCATGCCCCGTTATGAATGCCGCGGGTGGGATTTGAACCCACAAGCCCTTGCGGACACACGGCTCTGAACCGTGCGCGTATGCCAGTTCCGCCACCGCGGCATTCGTAATGGGGTAAGCATGCCAATCCACCACTTGCCTCTGCGGGAAAACACGTTTGCAAAAATCCACTTTTTACGTAAGAATCCCCTTCCCGGAGCCATAAAGCCCACGAAAAAGAAGCCTTTTGTCTGTATTTTCTTTTAGTGACGAGTATCAAGGCAAGCCCTGTATGGCAAGCCATCGAACTTTAGCCTTGACTTGAACGTATTACAATTATAGCATATTAACGGATGATTTACAATAGGGTTTTTAAGAATGGAAACCTTGTATAAGCCCATTGTTCGCTGGACGGATTCCCGGCCTGAAATTTCCCATAAGAAGGGCTACGGAACGGTCGTTCAGTCACATTATAACCACCAGCAAATGATTATTGGCTGTTATGTCAGGGGTGTATACAAGAACGGCTCGCTTCATTATCTTTCCTTAAACGACCCGCGTCTTTGCGTTGACATGATAACAAAGGATGAACTTCTCGACGATCTTTGCCATCTTTTTGATACCGGACTTCCTGCTGACCTTGCGATATTCGGATCCATAGCGGGAATTCGGACGCTTCTCTGCGAGATGCCTCTTCCTGAACTTTTTTGCTGGGTTAATACCGTGCTTGGCTCGAAATGCGTGTTTGCCGAAGCAAATAAAGAACTCGCACGGCATCTTCAGAAAATAGCGGAAGAAAGGTCAGGGCGATGCCCAGGGGCAGAACCGGCACCATAGCCGGTTTTTTTTTGAGTTTTCCAAGATCGCCTGGTCTTAATATACCAATTATCGATCTCGTTAAAGCGTTCCGCCGGCACCACGATATTTTGAAGGTCGATTCCCTTGATAATGCTCCGAACTCCGTAATAGTAGGTCGGGCTATACAGAAACAGAGCGCCGAAATTTTTCCGGACGATATTTTGGAAATCCGCATACTCTTTTCTTCTTGTGTCTGTGTTGGGGTTGTGCCGCGCGTCTTCAAGGAGCACATCCGCCTGGCGGTTCGCAAAAAGCGCGATATTCAAACCAGGGTCGCGTATCTGGCTTGTGTGCCAGAACGGGTACGGGTCCGGGTCGTGTCCGACGGTCTCTCCGAAAAGCAGCGCGTCGTAGGAGCGTGTTCGAATATTCTGCGCTTCAAGGTCGATGGTTGAAAGGCTCGTAATACGGACATCTATGCCGATAACAGCAAGGCTTTTTTGGATGAACTCGGCGGTTTGTATCAGTTCCGGAACATCCGATGTTACAAGTTCGAACGAAAGCGTCATATCTACTTTTTTCCCATCCTGTTTTGCGGTCATGGCATAAATGCCGTTGTCATTTTTCTTCCAGCCAGCTTTTTCGAGGGTCTCAATTGCCACTGATTGGTTTGGCGTTATTTTAAGGTTGTCGGGCAGGGGAGCATATCCAAATGTGCCTGGAGGGATCGGGGAATCCGCCGGAATGGCGCCTTCTTTCAGTACATCGCGTATGAGCGCATCTTTGTCAATAGCGAGTGAAAGCGCATTTCGAACTCTTACGTCTTTAAACGCGGGAAATTTATTTTGATTGAGGAACACGGCAAATATTCTCGGAATGCGAAGCGCATAAACATTCATGTCCTGTTTTTTCAAATCGGCGATATGCTCGGGAGAAATAGAACCGAAGCCATCTAGTTCGCCTTTTTTATAGGCTCGTATCAGTTCTCCTTCCGAAGCGTAGAATGTAAAAATAAGGTTTGAAATGTGCGAAGGCTCCCGGTAGTAGCGGCTGTTTGCAATAAGGGTGTAGGAAGTTATTTCGTTCGTGGTGGAGGTCTTGAGTGCCGAAAAAACATATTTTCCGGAGCCGACAGGCTTGCGGTTGAATTCCGAAATGAAGGAACTTTGCGGAGGAATACGTCCCCAAATATGTTCCGGAAGAATGAATGTCGTCGCATTTTCAAGGAAGGGGGAATAGGGAACGCGAAGGGTGAAACTCACGGTGTAGTCGTCAAGTTTTTGGACGCTCACTCCTTGCCAGTTCTGCCTTAAAGGACTTTTATATTCAAGGTTTTGTATCGTTTTGATGGTAAAGAGAACATCATCCGCAGTTACTTTTTCTCCGTCATGCCACAGAGCATTTTTTACCAGGTGGAACGTATATGTTTTGTTGTCGGGAGAGAGTTCCCAGCTTTCCGCAAGGTCTGGAATGATATTCCCCTTTGAGTCATAGCGAATAAGGCTTGAAAAAATAAGGCCGGTAAGGTCGCGGTCGGTGTCGTTATTCGAAAGATACAACGGGTTTATAAAACGCGGACGAGTCATAAGACCCTCGCGGTACGTTCCGGCATTTCGCGGGGCAGAAACAGTGTGGCTCATGAAAAATGAAAAAAGGAACGTACTTGCCGAAGACGCGAACACGATTATCAAAAGCCCGAGAATAAGCTTTTCTTTTTTTGTGAAAAGGCGCGGAAAATAAAGAATGCGCCTTCTCCAGTTTTTCCAGAGGGAAAACACGCTTGGGTTGTTTGCGAATTCGCGGACAGCCGGCAGAGAATGCATTGTGCGTTCTGCGGAGTTCGCGACATTCACGTAAGTCTAAAGGAGGATATTGACGATTGCCGAAAGGAAAAAGACAGCGGCAAGGCCGATCGTTCCGTAGAAGATTATTTTTTCGAATCCGCGCTTTGTCCGGTAGACATTTCCTTCGCCTCCGAAGGCTGCCGAAAGACCCGTTCCGCGCTGTTGCAGCAAAATTGCCGTTACAAGCAGAACGGATACGACTATTTGGATATATGGTAAGACTGTTTTCATATGTGCAGTATTTATTAGCCTTATTGCGTAAGACCCGCGTTCAGGCGGGTTTTTAAACGCGTCCGAAGATGATTTAAATGATTGAATTCGCAATACCGATGATAAAGGAAGACAAGAAAAGAGTCCAGAAGTCCTGAATAGATAGCTGGGTCAAAAAGTGATCGGCAATGAGAAGAATGATTATATTAATGACGACGGAAAACAGGCCGAAGGTAACAAGTATAAGCGGGAAACTAATGAACTTAAGGATTGGCTTGAGAAACGTGTTAATGAGTGCCAGCACAAACCCTCCGAGGATGAGGTATTCCAGGTTCCCTGGCAAAATAAAGCCGTCTAAAAGATAGCCGGCAATGTATAACGCCGCTGCGTTCAGTGCTATTCTTATTACAAACTTCAATAAAAACCACATGTGCTGGTTCCTATATGCTATCATAATCAGCCATAAAAGGCAAAAATCGCCCAAGTATTGAACTTTTAACAAAATTCATGGTACTGCTATTGGTGTACTCTTTGACAGATATAAAAGGAAGGGACATGAGCGTATACCAGATGCTTATGGAAGATACTCTGCGTCTAGCTCACGTTCTCGGCGCCGAATATGCCGAGATGCGTCTTGAGCCGGAGTCGGTAAGCGAGTCCGTTGCCGTCGAAGATGAGCGCCCTGTTCAGGTAACGAGTGCCTCCGAATCGTCAATGGGCATTCTTGTCTATAAGAACGGCGGAGTCGGTTTTTGGGGCACCTCACGTCTTGATAAGAAAAACGCTGAAGTAATGGTAAGGCGGGCTGTTGAATCTGCGGAAGCGAATTCACGCTTTGGAAGTGTCTGTCCGGTTTTGCCGGATACACGACTGATGGGGAATTTCGTTTACGTAACACCGATGGCAAAAAATCCGTTTACCGTTCCTGTTGAGGAAAAAATTCAGCTATTGGTACGTGCAGAAGCGGCAATGAAAGAGGAAGCCGGTTCAAAGGCTTTCTACCGCTCGGGTGCTATGACATGCGAAAAGACACAGAAACTTTTTTTAAATTCGTTCGGACTTTTTACTGACCAGACGTTCGTGATGTCCGGAGCGCAGATAGGCGTTAACGTCAGAAAGAGCGAAGGAGACGACATTCAGGGTCGTACGTTCCCCGACGGACATGGCTATATGGCTCAGGCTGGGTATGAGTTTATTGAGGAGCGCGACTTTATCGCTGGAGCGCGTCAGATTACGAACGAAGCGCTGGAGCTTTGCTTTGCCCCGGTTGTTTCTGCGGGGACGAGGCACGCCATCATCATGCCGGGAGAGTTCAATCTTCACGGCGGGCACGAAACCATTCATGGGTTTGAAGGCGACCGCTGTTGCGGTACCGAATGGACTCTTGCGGGCGGTTCGTTTTTTATGCGGATCCTGCCGCAGATCGGCTCATTCAGATTCGGCTCGGAGCATGTAAACATTGTTGCCGACAGCTCCATTGCGCGTGGTGTGGGAACATATCTTTTCGACGATGAAGGTTCTCCCAGCAAGCACTACCACTTGGTAAAAGACGGAATTTGGGTCGGGCTTCTGACCAGCCGCGAATCTGTTTCGATGCTGAATCAGCACATCGGACGCGAATACTTCAAACAATCCGGCGCTTCAATGCGGGCAGAGCGCGCAAGCTCCATTCCGCTTTCCCGCATGACGAACATTTTGATTGAGCCGGGACATCTCGGTTTTGAAGAGATGAAGGATATGGCACCGGAAGGGACCATCATGTTCGGCTCAAATAAATCCTGGACGATTGACGACTATCGGCGCCACTTCCAGTTTGGCGTTGAAATTGCGTGGGAAAAAGTGCACGGCTCCTGGGAGCTTCGAAAGAACGCTCTTTACTACGGCGATAATCTTAAATTCTGGAGGAACTGTCTTGGGTTTGCCGATGAAAAGTCCTGGGTTCTTTACGGACTTCCGAACTGCGGAAAAGGCGACCCCATCCAATCGATGAAAACGGGCCACGGAACATCACCGGCGTATTTCAAAGATGTCAGCATCGGTATCGCGGGGGCATAAGGAGAAACCCATGAAAACCGGAACTGAATACCTCGACTGGGTCGTAAAAATCGCACGCTCGATGGGTGCTAAAAAGGTTGAAGCGGTTGTTTCTCGTCAGAGTTCGCTTCTTAAGCGCGTGTGGTATGGAAAAATCCATCAGAATCCCGCGGGGGATTCATACGGGCTGAACCTCGGACTTATCAAAGACGGCCGTTACATTACCGGGGGAATCTCGACGCTTGATGAAAGAAACACCGAGCAGTTGATTGAGAAACTTCTTTCCGAAGTTCCTCATATGCCGGAAACTGACCTTCCTGAACTTTCTCTAAAATTTCCTGACAGGTTTCCCGGCGAAGAGATATTGCTCACAGGCTATGACGAAAGGACCGCAGCGCTAAATTCGAAGGACGCGGTGCGGAAACTTTCCGAATTGAAAGAATATCTTCAGGAATTTGAAGCAACAAAGGACATTGTATGGTCCGGGAAGATGGCAATGTCAGAAGGCGAAGTATGGTTTGGAAATTCGAACGACGTTCGTCTTCGCCACGCCTATACCGGTTCTTTCTTGAACTGCTACGCATTCCCAAACCCATATGAAGAGCCGGAGATGTCGACATACTCGGCGTCAGGGCATTTTGTCGTAGACAAGATAGATGTTGGAAAGGTGGCATGGGAACTTGCCTTCAAGACAGCTTTTCAGAAAGGTAAAAAGCGCATTAACCTTTTTGAAGGCAGGAACTCTGCGGAAGCAGAATTCGATGTCATCATGGAGCCGTACGCGCTTGCCCCTATTATTGGTTGGGTCTCGATGTTCTCCTTTAACGGATTGAACTATCTTCGAGGCTCAAGCGCTCTTTCCGGGCGCATGGGGCAAATTGTAACAGGCGCAAACATTTCCATCATCGACGAGCCTCTGCGGTTCTCTCCGTCCCCATTTGACGGCGAAGGATATCCGAAGAAATCGATAGCGCTTATTGATAAGGGTGTCTTGAAAGCGGTTGCGACCGATTCAACTATTGCGCGCATGCTGGGGACTCCGAATACCGCGCATGCTTCTCTCCCAACCGGAAAATCAGGCGGTGCAATGCCGTCCCAGATTTCGCTTATGGTCGATTGTCAACCGCTATCAATTGGGGAAATGGTGGATCGTTGCATGCTCCCGACTATCTGGATAACGAAAACGCACTATATTGCGATGCCGCACATTCAGTCGGCGGAAGTTACCGGAACAACCCAGCACGGAGTGTTCCTCATTGATAAAGGCAAAATTACTCCGATTTACAACCTCCGCTTCAAGCAGAAAATGTTTGAAGCGCTCTCGCGCGTTGAAACCGCGGGGCCCCAACTGGTCGTCTACGACGCTTGGGACGAGGGCGGAACATCGCCGTTCTTCCTTCCGGCTTTAAAGATCAAAGACTTCAAATTCTTGGGCGGAACAACGCTTGAGAACTAAGTGAAATAAACGCCTCGATAATCATCGGGGCGGTTTTTTTATTCATAAAAAATTTAAAAAGAAAAAAGGCTGATAATTATCAGCCTTTGATGTATTTTACTTTATCAGCGAAGTTCGTGCGGCGCGCTCACCTGTTCGGAAGCAGGAAGCGGAACACGGGTATCGGTAAGCCAGCTTTCCACATCTCGCAAGTTGCGGTTAAGCCACTTCATGTTCGACTTAATCATCTGGAGTGAGATTTGCATCGCCCGGTCAAGCCCTGGCATTGAATGAGTCTTGAAGAATGCCTCAACACGAGCGAGGTCGGACCTATCCTTAAAACCTTCGGTAACTCCTCGTACCACACGCGAAATCCAGCCGAGGCCTCCTCCTCGCGTGAGGAGCGTCCCCCAGTTTTCCATGATGAATTCCCATTCCGTCCGGCGCGCGCTATCGTTTCCGGCCATAACGGAAAGAACGATCGGTGTGTCTTGAGAGCGGACCTTTAGAGAAAGCGAAAGGTTGAGCACCCGCCTGATGAGCTCAGGCCGACGTACGTGCGCAATGGCGCGAAGTACGCGGACTTTTTCTTCGTGCATATCCGTTGAGTCGTACACCTTCATGAGTTTCTCGAAATCTTCATCGGTCGCATTTTGCGCGACGATGGTGTAGACGGTCTGACGGATGTCGGGGTCAAGCGTTCCCGAAGCGATAAACGCATCAAGGCGCTTTCGCGCTTCTGCAATTATCTCTTCGTCGCCGTAGGCGCCGAGATTGGACAACGCTACGCCCCGAAGAATGGCTTCAAGATTTCCTTCGCCCGGTTTCTTATCCCAGCCAACGCGTTCCACAAGAGGCTTGAAGAACTTTCGGGCGTATTCCGCCAGCATGGCTTCCGGATCCTCGTCCCTTACAAGAGACGCGACACCATTGAGTTTTCCGGCAAGCATCGCCCAGACGTATGTTTCCCTTTCGTTGCGATGGGCGTCGAGCAAACCTAGAGCTGACCAAATACTGACGTAGCCGGCTCTGGCGAGCGCGAAGGCGTCGTCAAGAAGACCAATGCGATCAATCTCCGGAATTTCTCCTGCGCGGACAGCATCTGTGAGGCGGTCCCACATTCTTGGCGAGTAGGCAACCCGGTACAGGCCGCTTTGGCCCGCGTTGAGCTTTACCCATTTGGTAGTGCGCGGAATTGTCATGCGCCGGCCTTTCATGTACATGAACTTCGGATTTTCAACGGTAGCCGGCGTCATTACGCCGATAGGAACGTTCCAAAGGGGATAGGTCTCGTCAATAGAGCCGTCCATGAGGAAGCGCATCTGTTCAAGTTTGAGAATGCTCTTGCCGTTTCGCGAGCCTTCTTCAGTGAAGATGACTGGATAGCCGGCTTGTCTCGTGTAGGGGCCCATGATGTCGGATACCGGCTTGCCGCTTGATTTCCCGAGGATTTTCCAGAGGTCTTCTGTTGCGGCGTTGCCATACTTGAAACAGTCAAGATACTTCGTAATGCCTTTCGGGAATTCATTCCCGAGGTAGTGCTCAATCATGCGGTTTACGGATCCACCCCCGCTATATGTCGTGGTGTCAAATATCTCGCGAATTTCTGCCGGGTCGTTGACATCAACCTCGATTGGGTGAGAACTCGGCTTGTCCATATCGTGAAGAGCTCCGACAAGGTCTTCGGCGACAAAGCGGACTCTCCGCTTCCAGGCCGGGAACTGGGCCGCGACTCCGAGCATCTCGACGAAGTTTGCAAATCCTTCGTTGAGCCAGAGATGCGTCCACCATTTCATGGTCACGAGATTGCCGAACCAATGGTGGGCAAGTTCGTGATCCACAACGTCCGCGACGCGCTCACGGGCAGACGCTGACGAATTCTTCTCATCAACGAGAAGGGCGGTCTCGCGAAAAATCTCAAGCCCCCAGTTTTCCATGGCACCCGACCCGAAGTCGGGAATAGCAACGAGGTCAAGCTTCGGCAGGGGGTATGGTGTCTTGTAGTAGTCGGCGTAGTAGGGAAGTGTGTGCAAAGCAACATCAAGAGCGAATTTTCCGTGCTCCTTTTTGCCGGGAGTTGTGTATACACGGATGAGAACGCCGTTTTTGTCGGTCGCCTCGATGTATTCGAGGTCGGCCACGACGAACGCGGCAAGATATGTCGACATCGGGGGAGTAGGTTTGAAGCAGACCATTTTCCGGTATTCATCACCGGTTGGCTGAATGGTTACGTCCACAGGCATATTCGAGAGAGCCGCCATATGTTTTGGAACAATGAGAGTCGTATGAAAACGAACCTTCTTATCCGGCTCGTCCCAACAGGGAAATGCCCTGCGTGCGTCGGTCGCCTCGAATTGGGTAGAGGCACCCCAGTGCTTCTTGTCCACGACCTTATACGATGTGCGATAAAATCCGTGGAGCTGATTATTCAGCTTTCCGGTAAATTCCATTTTGAGTTTGGCTTTACCGACATACAAGTCCACACCAAAATCGAATGTGACTGTTTGCAACTTCTTGTCGTAGCTGATTTCTATCGGCTTAATGGTTCTTCCTTCGAAAGGATAGTTTTGGTTAGCGTAAACGCTTTCATCAAGAACAACATTTTTGATCTCAAGCTCAAGCGCATGAAGCGTAATTGAGCGGACAGGCTCTTTGATAACGATTTCTGCCGTATTCGTTCCGCTGAACGTGAACGTATTGAAGTTCGGCTTCATCGTAAGGCGATAGACAGTAGGAACGACTGTTTCAGGCAAGCGAAAAGAATTTCGCTTAGGGGCAGCTTTTTTCAAGGCCTTCTCTCCTTATAGCAGGGTTTTCAGTTGACAACGTGCCCATTATTTATAGCATATATACATATTTTGGTCAACCCCGCCCACCTACATTCTACTCCGAATCGCAATCAGTCCGCTTTGGCCCGCCACTATCTTGTAAAGTAGATAGTATGGCAAAACAAATAACCAATGACCAAAGAAAC
>Ga0209542_10007234_pt1 | contig 21214 bp, 17 predicted proteins | sample RifCSPhighO2_01_FD_184028 | JGI IMG/M metagenome (GOLD analysis project Ga0209542, IMG submission 184028) | Soil microbial communities from Rifle, Colorado - Rifle CSP2_plank highO2_0.1 (SPAdes) (version 2) | ecosystem: Environmental > Terrestrial > Deep subsurface > Rock core/Sediment ... | reverse complement strand
CACGGGAGGAACTTTCGGCTCAGGCTCCTTTGTCTTCCCTGCGGGCTCTCTCTCCTCCCTCGGCTCTACCACTCTGCAGGACTTCACCGCCAACAATGCCACTACCACTGCCGCCACCACTACTAACTTTGCTATCTCAAGCTTTACCTTAGGTTCAGTTCCATTTATAGGAACAGGCGGTACTCTCATGCAACAAAATACCTCATTTTTCTGGGATAATACAAACAATAGATTAGGGGTGGGAACCACAAGCCCTTGGGCCCAATTGTCGGTTGAAATGGACACTAGCAACCCAGCTTTCGTGGTTTCTAATAGTGGCTCAAGTTCACCAGCTTTCTATGTTGGTGGCGTTAATCAGGATGGTAGGGTTGGCATAGGCACAGTCAGTCCAACAGGAGGCTTGCATGTAAAGTCAGCAAACCCCGGTAATCAAGCCTTAATAACTTCTGAAACGACACAAACTGGTGCGGGGGGGGCGGCAAACGCTGGTTACCAATTAGTGGGCGGGGCGACCAATGCAAACTGGCTTATGCTTACAAATAGAGGCGACTTAACCGCTAACGGTGACGATTTGTTCCTATTCAAAAATGCGGGCACAACAGGAGTCAAATTTGTGGTAACAGATGCTGGCAAGGTTGGTATTGGCACCACTACGCCAGGGAATTTCCTTGATGTGACTGGTGCAACCTTCCCGCGTATTAGAGTAACCGCAACGGATGCAAATACAGGCGCAGGTCTCCACTTGATGGGTCGCACAGGTTCAGTAGATAATAGTTGGTACCTAGACAACCGCGGGGGAGCAGAAACTCCCAACAATCGCCTATCCTTCACTTCAGATGATCTTGTTGAAAGATTTAGTCTAGAGTCTACCGGAGCGGCAACAGCCACTTTTTCAGGTCCCATTGTTTCAAACAACACAAACGCCACGTCAACACTTTTAGGTTCGCTTGCGGTAGGTACAACTAGCGTTGCCAGTTCATGGGCTCTGACTGTTGATGGCGGTTTATGTCTTTCTAGAAATACACTTTGCCCAGCCACTCAAATTCATGGTGGTATCGCCATAGATAATACACTTCCCGGGACAACTCTTACTGGCACTACCTTTGACATTGCGGAAACCTATTCTTCCAAAGAGCCATTGGCTCCCGGGTATATCGTTACCGTGGATTCGGACTCTCCCAAGGTAGATATGGTCAAAAAGGGAGTTCTTGGTGACCCATTAATCGGCATAATCTCAACTTCTCCTGCCATATTCATTGATGAATCATTCGTCAAAATGGGTATGGGCGTTTCTCTCTCCACCTCCACCCGGCCAGCCGTTGCCCTAGCTGGGCGTGTGCCGGTTAGGGTAAATCTTGAGAATGGCGTCATAGCGAAGGGGGACTCAATTAGCGTTTCAAGTGAGCCGGGAGTGGGCAAGAAGGCCAAGTTTGGCGAGCAGACAGTCGGTATCGCCCTAGAGAGTTGGCCTGGCAAAAGTTCAGATGGTATATACAATTCTGATAAAAATGGCAGTGTAATGGTTTTTGTAAATTTGTCTGCCCCACGCATTTCCCAAAGCATTTCCGGCGATTCCATTGTGGTGGAAGCTGGAGACGGGATATGGTCACTTTCATTATCAGGAGAGATTATTGCAAGTAAGGATATAAATATGAGTGGCAGAGCTCTTAAATCTGTTGGTGCCATTACTAGCGCGTCAGGTAATTGGAGTATAAATGAAGCAGGAATTTTACGAGCTAAGGAATTGCGTGCCGATAAACTTTGCCTTGGCGAGACCTGTGTCACAGAAACTGAACTCAAAGCGCTTATGCAAGGAGCTGGGATTACCACACCAATCATGAGCGCAGAAGGTAGCAGTCCTTCTCAACCCACCGACCCGGTAACCTTGGAGGCAAGTTCTACTGGAATTATAGCCACGGAAAGTACAGAAGAGGTGTTACCTGAATCTCCTGTTTCAGATGCAGAAGAAGTGATTGTAGTACCAGCATCAGAACCAACGGCAATGTCGGAGCCGGAACCCATTCCAGTGGTAAACACTGAACCTACCCCGGAACCTGTTTCAGAACCGGCGCCCGCCCCGGAACCAGAGCCTGTTGTTATATAACGGCAATACATTTCAATGTTTAAAAATTACTATCAAAAATTGGTGTTATTGGGGATAAGTTGTTTGGTGTTAGGCACCAGTCTTGTTCAGGCTGCCACACAGCAATCTATCACCATCCGCACTAACCCAACACTCAAAACTGGCCTTGTTGGTCACTGGACCTTTGATGGTAAAGATACCACAACGCGCATTGATGATGTCTCCGGTAATAGTAACAATGGCGCCCTGGTTATGGGATCATCCGGCACACTTACGGCAACTACCACCATAGCCGGTCGCTTAGGGCAGGCGCTCAGATTTGACGGGACTGATGATTATATTAATTTAGGAACAGGCTCTTCTGTGAAAGGTCTTACTACCTATACTATAGCGGGATGGTTTTATGTTGACACAATGCCCGCAAACGGTAGTTCATATTCGCTATATTGGGAATCCGCCGGCAACGAAAACGCTGTTCGTATAAACGCAATGATAGAAAATGCAAACGCGACTTATGCCAATGTGGCGAATTCTTTTACATTCCGATACCGCGATACCGACGGTTCCAGTGCGGTGAACGTTAACACTGGCGCAAATACAATATCGGCTGGACGATGGTATCACCTTGTAGCCGTATATGATTCAGTTGGAGACACAGAGAAAGTTTATTTAAACAACGTGTTGATGATTTCTGCAAGTAATGTAGCGGGGACGATAAGCGATACGACCCCATTCAATTCTAATAAAATCGGCGTCAGTGGAGCGCCAGATGCCGGCGAGAATTTTAAGGGTAAAATTGACGACGTGCGTGTCTACAACCGTGCGCTATCATCGGATGAGGTTAAACGTCTATATAACCTTGGAGCTACCTCACGCATTTCTACCACCATCCGTACTAACCCAACTCTCAAAACCGGTCTCGTCGGTCACTGGACCTTTGATGGTAAAGACATCACGACGCGCATTGATGATGTCTCCGGTAATAGTAACAATGGCGGGCTTGTTTTGGGCGCAAGTGGCAACACCGCCACAACAACCGTGCCGGGCAGAATCGGCCAGGCGATGGCTTTTGACGGGACGAATGATTATGTGAGTGTGGCAGATAACGCAACCATTAAGTTCGGTTCGGGAGATTTTACCGTAGGATTTTGGACAAAAACAACACAAATCTCTCCAAACAACGCCACTTTTCCAGTACTGGTTTCCAAAGAGGATGAAATAGCAACGAGGCAAGGGTGGTCATTCTTTACCGATAATGCAGGTGGACAAGCGATGGATGCAGTTGCCAACAGGCTTGGATTTGAGGTAAAAGGTAGTGGTGGGAGTGGCATAGCTAAATCAGGCATAACTATTAATGATGCTAAATGGCACAATATTGTTGGCACGAGAAGTGGCACGGTAACTACCATTTATGTTGACGGAGTATCAAAAGGTGCTTCGACTGCAAGTGGGAGCACTGATAAAGCAATTGCACTCACGATTGGCAACAGACCCACAGCAGGAAATAGGGCTTTCTCTGGTACAATCGATGATGTCCGCATTTACAACCGTGCGCTATCATCGGATGAGGTTAAACGTCTATATAACCTTGGAGCAACCTCACACATTTCTACCACCATTCGCACTAACCCCACTCTTACAACCGGTCTCGTCGGTCACTGGACCTTTGATGGTAAAGATACCACCACACGCATTGATGATGTCTCCGGTAATAGTAACAATGGCGGGCTTGTTTTGGGCGCAAGTGGCAACACCGCCACAACAACCGTGCCGGGCAGAATCGGCCAGGCGATGGCTTTTGACGGGACGAATGATTATGTAACACTTCCCAACAACGCCTCACTCAACATTACTGGTCCAATCACTATGAGCGCATGGATAAAGACAAGCTTTTCTGGAGCCTACCAGTATGTTATTTCTGGACTCACAGGAGGTTCACCGTATGCGGGGTATGGACTGACGATAAGCCCAGATAATAAAATATCATATTGGAGTGGCGCGCACGCCGCGTGGGTGGACGGCAGTAGTACTGTGAATGATAACAAGTGGCATCACATTACGGCTGTTGAGTCAGGAACGACCGTAAGGTTTTACAAAGATGGGGTAGCAGATGGTACTGCCAGTACGCAACAACCGAACTCATATTCTGATGTGCGGAAAATCGGGATATTTACTGATAACTCGCAGAATCCCTTCAAGGGTTCCATAGATGATGTCCGCATCTACAACCGGGCGTTGTCGGCTGATGAAATAAAGAGATTGTACGATTTGAGTAGGTGATGTGTTAGCATGACAATATGGCATTTTTTATTAGGAAATTAGGCATAGATTTGGGTACGGCAAATACTCTCGTTTTTGTGCCAGGAAGGGGAGTAGTCCTCAACGAACCTTCCGTTGTGGCAGTATCGGGTACACGGGGCAAGGTTTTAGCTGTCGGCTTGGAGGCTAAGGAAATGATAGGTCGTACTCCGGAATCCATTACGGCATATAGGCCCATGAAGGATGGAGTTATCGCTGATTACAGGGTAACCGAGGCCATGCTTCGCTATTACATCAACAAAGCTCTGGGTAGATGGAATCTTCTAAAACCAGAGGTTATGATAAGTGTGCCGGCCGGAGTAACATCAACTGAGCGCCGCGCAGTTATTGAGGCGGCTATAAAAGCTGGGGCCAAAAACGCTTACGTCGTCAAAGAACCGATATTGGCCGCCATTGGCGCGGGGATTCCGATACAGGAAGCTAGAGGTCATATGGTTGTGGACATAGGCGGGGGGACAACAGACGTAGCCGTCATCTCGTTGGGAGGTATAGTATCCTCAACTTCGGTTAAATGCGCGGGAGACAAAATTGACCAAGCCATAACAGATTACGTGAAGAAAAATTTTAACCTAGCCATCGGCGCTAAGACGGCAGAGGAGATAAAAATAGCAGTCGGTTCCGCAGTAGCAGTGGAAGAGGAGCAAAAATATCCCGTGAAAGGTCGAGACCTACTTACTGGTTTGCCGCGCACAATCGAAGTTTCCACCAATCAATTTGTTGTGGCGATAGATGGCGAACTGAAGCAGATTATTAGAGCGATACGCGATGTTTTTCAGGAGACTCCGCCCGAACTTGCGGCAGATATCATTGACCAAGGTATCACGATGACCGGAGGGAGTTCTCAATTGCGCAACTTTCAGGAGCTCATTCACCGCAAAACAGGAGTGAAGGCCAAACTTGCTGATAACGCCCTGTTTTGCGTGGCGGAAGGAACCGGGGTGGCCATTGAGCATCTTGATACATACAAAAAAAGCATAAGTACCAAAAAATGATTAGTCTCGGTAACGCCTATATTTATCACGAAAAGCCGGAGATGGTCGCAGAGCTTCTGGGAGAGTCTTCCCTAAGTCGTTCCTTTTCCTTCGATTCTCTCGGTGTTGATGAGGCGAGGGTAATAAACAAAGAGCTTTTCTTAAGGGGCGCTTTTGGAGGAGGTGTCTGGGTAACTGTCGTCGCTAAAAACGTGACCGAAGAAGCCCAAAATGCGTTACTAAAGTCGCTAGAAGAATTGAGACCAGACAGGGGTATTATTTTCGTTTTACCTCGCTCCCTTAAACTTTTAGGAACTTTTTCATCCAGAATTATCAATATTAACAAAGAAGTTACAGCCCGACATTATTTAAGTGGGGAGGCAATGTCGTTTTTGGGAATGTCAGTTAGTGATAGAATTACTTACGTGCGGGCTAATGATAATCCTGACCTTATAGATGCGCTAGAGGAACGGTGTTATGAAAACGTTATGGTTGGAACACACAATATATTGTTTGTTAAGCAACTCTTCAGGGGCGGAGGAATTTCTGCCAAAATGGCCCTGGAGCATCTCTCTTACTTACTTCCCTCCGCATAGTGCCATTAAGTAGCGAACATGATTATGTTTAAAGAAAATATGTTAAGAGTAAAACTTGCTGAAATATGTCAGTGGTTTGCCAAGGAATTATCTGTTATAAGGACGGGTAGGGCTTCCCCCTCTCTTTTAGACGGGGTTATGGTTGAAAGTTACGGCACAATGATGAACTTAAGTCACACCTCTGTTTTGTCTATTGAGGATGCTCGGACAATCAGAATCAGTCCTTGGGACAAGACTTTAAATAAAGCAATTGAATCGGCAATCCACGCGTCAAATTTGGGCGTCAGCGTTGTTCCAGACGCTTTAGGATTGCGTGTGTCATTCCCCGAACTCTCAAATGAACGCAGAGAGTTCTTGCGCAAACTTCTGAAGGAGAAGTTGGAGCAAGCTCGTGTGTCTGTGCGTAAGGAACGCGAAGCAACCAATCGCCTGATGGACGAAAGTGTTAGAAACAAGGAAACAAGCGAAGACGAGGCAAGGCGACAGAAATTAGTATTACAGAAATTGATAGATGAATGTAATGATGATTTGGATGAAGCTTTTTTACGTAAAGAGAAAGAGCTATCTTTATGAGTACCGTGCTCATCTTATTATTAGTGCTTGCAGTTTTAGTCCTTGTCCACGAGTTTGGGCATTTTATTGTGGCAAAATGTTCGGGGATTGATGTTGAAGAGTTTGGTCTAGGTTTGCCCCCAAGGGCATGGGGGAGGAGAATTGGCGATACGCTCTATTCCCTAAATTGGATTCCATTCGGCGGTTTTGTCCGCATAGCGGGCGATGACGAAGATAGCACTCCGGGCTCATCCGTTGTTCGTACGGGGCGAGATTTTAAAAGCAAATCATTTTTTACTAAAACGAGCGTAATGGCTGGGGGGGTTATTGCCAACACTTATCTTGCGTTTTTGCTAATCGCTTTGGCGTTCTGGATTGGCATACCGGTGTCGCTAGAATCTTATCCGAATGTGTCCATGCGTGATACATGGGTATCGATAGTGGGTACGGCAGCTGCCTCGCCAGCCACAAATGCCAAACTCCCAACCCCAAGCCGTCTTAGCGCAATTGGTGTTGATGGAAAAAAGTTTGCGGTAGTAAAACCAGAAGATGTCCAGTCGCTGATTCAATCAAACGTGAGCGGCGAAGTTATTTTGTACATTTTAGATAATAATATGGTTGAAAAAACTTACAGTCTAAAATCTGAATTGCGCAAGGATACTGGTTTGCCCGGCATAGGAGTTATGCTAGACAAAGTAGGTATTCCAGCCTATGGCCCGCTAGGCGCTATCCAAGAATCTTTCACGTTTAGTGGTAAATTAATTCTAAACACGGCCACGGAACTTGTCTTGTTGATTAAGCGCACATTCTCTGGCAGTGGCTCACTGGAATCAATAAGTGGTCCAGTCGGCATAGCCGGCATTCTTGCGAACGCAACGAGCGAAGGCCTTGGGCCTCTTCTTTTTATTGTTGCCCTAATCTCAATGTCCCTGGCCGTCATCAACTTTGTGCCCTTCCCGGCTCTTGATGGGGGACGCTTCCTCTTCCTTGTGATTGAGTTTGTTTTGCGCAGGCCAATTAAGCCAGCTCTCTCCAGAGCCGTGAACCTAACAGGTTTTGCCCTCCTCTTGCTCTTAATGGTTTTTGTCACTTACAACGACATAGTGAGTTTATAGAACCTCACATTCTAACACGGCCGTGTTAGAATTTATAATGCCATGAAAATAATTGGAATCGCGGAAACAATTTTCAGAGCCCTCGACGATACTATTTATGCAACTGGTGTGATTTTCAGTCGTGGTTCGCTTGTTCAAAAACTCAGAAAACTCGAGCCCGGCTACAAAAAGTGGGAAATCAACCGAGCAATCACACGTTTCGAGCGTGACGGATTTCTGGGAAAACGTAAGGGTGGCATTAGTGTTACCACACGAGGAATGGATAGAGTAAACCTATACGCCTATAAGCGCCTCTTGTTTAGTTTGCCAACAAAAAAGTGGGACCGAAAATGGCGAATGATCATTTTCGACATACCGGAACACAAAAGAAATTTAAGGCACTTATTTAGAGAAAAGATGAAAGAGTGGAATTGTGCAAAAATCCAACAAAGCGTTTTCGTTACGCCGTTTGATTGCGAAAAAGAGCTTGAAGATTTGACGACAATACTACGAATAGGGCCCTACACTCATGTTATTAAGGTGTCTGATTTGGGAAAGTCATTATCGTCCAAATTATTATCTTACTATAAATTTGCATGATTGTAAAAATAACAACGGCCGTCTCAAAATGTGAGATTGGGGAATTTGCTCTTGGGTGCTGAGTCTGTGATATAGTATTACAATGAAACAGTCTTTTCTTTTTACCAAAACGCGCAAGGAGGCTCCTGCGGACGAAACATCTAAAAATGCCCAGTTACTTATCCGGGCGGGGTATGTGCACAAGGAGATGGCCGGGGTGTATGACCTGTTGCCATTGGGCTTGCGGGTGGTGAACAAGATTCGCAACATTATCGCAGAGGAAATGAATGCTATAGGCGGGCAGGAGGTTTCTCTCTCCGCCTTGCAGGACCCGTCGATTTGGAAAATAACTAATCGTTGGGATGATGATAAAGTTGATGTGTGGTTTAAGACAGAACTCAAGAATGGTTCGATGCTTGGTCTTGGTTGCACACACGAGGAGCCGATGGCAAGAATGATGAAGGACCACGTACATTCATACAAAGACCTACCCCGCTACACTTATCAGTTCCAAACAAAATTCAGGAATGAGTTGAGAGCGAAAAGTGGAGTAATGCGAGGTCGGGAATTTTTGATGAAGGACATGTACTCATTCAGCCGTTCACCAGCAGAGCTTGATGAATTTTACGGAAAAGCAATAGAGGCTTACAAGAAAATATTTTCTCGGGTGGGTATTGGCGATAAAACATATCTAACATTTGCTTCGGGTGGGATGTTTTCAAAATATAGTCACGAGTTTCAAACTATTTGCGCCGCTGGTGAAGACCACATATACATTGACGAGGCTAAGGGCATTGCTGTCAACAACGAAGTAATGCGAGACGAGATTCTAGTTAGCCTAGGAATATCACGTACTTTACTTAAGGAAGCAAAATCAATAGAGGTGGGCAATATATTTAAGTATGGCAATAGGTACACAAAGGAATTGGGAGTGTCGTTTAAAGACGAGGGCGGAAAGGTCAAAGACGTTATACTAGGAGCCTATGGGATAGGTTTGGGTCGTTTGATGGGTACGGTGGTTGAATTGCTTTCTGACGAGAGGGGGATTGTGTGGCCGGAATCCGTTGCGCCATTTTCTCTGCACTTGCTTAATTTAGACAATGAGACGAGAGCGGATGCTGACGCATTATATGATAAGCTCACAAAAGAGGGTAGAGAAGTTTTGTATGACGACAGGGAAATGAGTGCAGGAGAAAAGTTTGCCGATTCTGATTTGATAGGCATACCCACACGAATCGTGGTGAGCAAAAAGGCCAAAGCGTCCGGAGGTTTTGAGTCGAAGGAGCGCCGCACTGGGGTTATGTCAATTATACCTAATTTATGAATCTTAAATCGGAGATTATGAGTCAATTTTATGTTTGACAGGATAAAAGAGTACCTCTCGCTTGATATGGGGATTGATTTGGGCACTGTCAATACTCTCGTGTATGTAAAGGGGAAAGGGATCGTGGTGAACGAACCTTCGGTGATAGCCATAAATCAAAAAACCGGCCAAGTAGTGGCCGTAGGCAAGGATGCCAGTAAGATGTTCGGTCGCACCCCAAGCCATGTTGTGGCCGTGGAACCCCTGGTGGATGGAGTCATATCCAATTTTGAAGCGACAGAAGAAATGCTCGCTTATTTTATAAAGAAAGCTACGACCGTTGCTGGCAAAAAGCTACTCGGCCCAAGAGTTGTTGTGGGTATCCCTTCTGGGATTACAAATGTGGAGAAAAGAGCGGTGCGTGATGCCCTAATTAATGCTGGCGCTAGGCAGGTTTTCTTAGTGGAGGAACCCATGGCTGGAGCAATAGGCACTCGCTTGCCAGTTAATGACCCGGTGGGAAATATGATTGTTGACATAGGCGGTGGCACTACAGACGTAGCCATAATTTCGCTCGGGGGCATCGTGTCTTCAAAAAATCTCAGAATTGCCGGCAACCGTCTAAACGACGACATCGTGAGCTACGTCAAGGACGAATTCAAGGTTTTAATCGGCTCAAGGACAGCGGAAGCCATAAAAATAGCATTAGGTTCAGCTACAGAACTAAGTGACCCGATCGAGATGCCCGTAAGGGGTCGAGACATAGTAACTGGTTTGCCAAAGGAGATTATTATCACAGACGCAGACATACGAGAAGCTATCTTCTCATCAATCCGTAAAATATTAGAATCCGCAAAAGAAGTAATAGAGAGTACTCCCCCCGAAGTTATATCAGATGTAATGAAGAGAGGTCTCGTCCTCTTGGGTGGGGGTGCTCTTATCGGGAACATGGCTCAACTTTTTGAGCAAGAACTCAAGCTTCGTGTCTATATCGCAGAAGACCCGCTTTCGTGCGTGGTCAGGGGAACGGGCTTTATTGTAGAAAATCTAGATATATTCGCCGATGTGCTAGTGGAGAACGAAGATGAATTACCCCCGGTATAAAGATGGGAAAATAGATTTTAAGTATGGGAGATTAATAGTAATCACCTTACTTATCTTGGTCATTATTCAATTTAGGGGTCCGATTGCGAGTTATGTAGAGCCGATTTTGTCTCGCGTGGCAATTCCATTTTGGAAACTGCGTAATTTACTCATAGCTGACCAATTTGAGAATGCCGTCAAGGAAATTGAATTACTCAAGGAATTTAGAATAAAAGAATTAGAAGCGGAACTTGATATTAAGGACACATTTCCTACCCACATTCTATCTTCCCTGTCAGTGTCGCCCTACGGCACAATTCTTATTGACCGGGGTTCTAAAGATGGTCTGGGTCTTGGGGACATGGTGCTGACCCCAGAGGGGGTATTGCTTGGGGATGTAGCAGAGCTTTATGCCGGTAGCGCTAAGGTATCATTATATTCTGTATTTGACAGAAATTCGGAGGTAGTTTCATCCGAGGGTACTCGTTTTATTTTTAAAGGGGCGGGTAATCAAAATTTTGAAGCGCGTCTGCCAAATGGCTTGGAACTAAAAGATGGGGAGTATTTGTTTGTTCCGGGCAAAGCTCATTATGTGCTAGCAAAAATAGAAAGGGTTGATTCCCCGACAGGCGCGGCCTTCCAAAAAATATATGCAAGGAGTCCCCAAAATATTCACACAGTCTCCGTTGTCTACGTCAAAACCAAGAATGAATAACTTCAAATACCGCCTTTTAGTTGACATCTTTTTGCTTACCAGTATCTTTATTTTCCCATGGAGTGTAAATTTCGTTCTCCTTATCCTGTCCACATTTGTCTTTGATGTATATCTGGAGGGTATCCTTTTCGCCTTCCTATATGAAATTAGTTACTTCCAACTCAGCAATTCCCTATTTAAGCAAAAACTGTTACCCTATGTGATTGTATCCATAATAATCCTTGAATTAATTGTTAAACCAAGATTAAGAATTGACAAACAGGGATAGACAATTGCGATATTTGGACCCAGACGAGGTGTTTTTAGACGCTAGAAATTTGCCCTCCTTTGACCAAACTAGACTGGAAGGAAAGATAGAGAGATTCCTATCCTTGCGCGCTGTCTACTTTCTGGCTTTGATGTTTGCTCTCACGGGCGCAACACTCCTGTCCCGCGTCGCGTACTTGGAGATTAAAGAAGGAGATAAATATAGGTCAAGGAGTATAGAAAATAGCCTGCGGGCAGTCTTCGTGCCAAACGAACGTGGGGTGATATATGACAGAAACGGTCGTCTATTAGCATGGAATGAACCCGGTAAAGGACGGAGGTATTTATCCGAGGAAGGACTGGGACATGTTTTAGGTTACGTCGGTTATAGAGAAAAGGGTGAGGATTTTGGAACTTCTGACCCAAACATACGTATCGGCAAAATGGGCGCAGAAAAATATTTTGACTCCGACTTGCGAGGAATCCAGGGTTTAAGATTGGAAGAGGTCGATGTAACCGGTCGTATTATTTCTGAAAATATGGAGCGTGTGCCTGTGGACGGCACACCGATAACTTTAACCATAGATAGCAGATTGCAAAGCAAACTCTATGAATACGTAAAGGAGCTTGCTTTGGAACGCGGTTTTAGCGGGGGGGCAGGTGTTATAATGGATATCCAAAACGGGGATATCATCGCTATGCCAAGTTACCCGGAATTTCCCCCGTCTTTGTTATCTGGCACAAGCACGCGTTTGTCAATTGATAGTCTTATAAATGATAACCGCACACCATTTCTGAATCGGGCAATTAGCGGTCTTTATGCGCCCGGTTCTATTATCAAACCAATAATTGCCGTTGCGGCCCTATCTAAGGGAGTCATAGACTCTGGTGCAAAAATAATTAGCACTGGGAGCATAGAAGTCCCTAATCCGTATTCACCCGGGAACGTTTCCGTATTTAAGGATTGGAAGGCTCATGGACCAGTTGACATGAGAGAGGCTCTTGCTGTGTCCTCAAATGTCTACTTTTATGTTGTCGGAGGAGGTTATAGGAATCAAAAAGGTTTGGGTATAAAAGCTATAAACGAGTATGCAAACTTATTTGGCCTGGGTAGTAATACGGGAATTGATTTACCGGGCGAAGAGGAAGGCCTAGTCCCTTCTCCAGACTGGAAGGAGGCCACATTTGAAGGTGATGCTTGGCGATTGGGGGATACTTACCACACGGCTATTGGCCAATATGGATTTTTAGTCACTCCTATCCAAATGACTAGGGTCATTGCCAGTATAGCTGGAGGAGGAACTTTAGTTCAACCGCACCTTCTCTTGGAAACAAAAGCAAAAATTAGTCCACTCGGTTTGGACGACAGAGACCTTAAGGTAGTGCGCGAAGGAATGCGTCTTGGAGTAACGGCAGGCACGGCCAAAGCCCTTGATGTATCCTATGTAAAATTTGGAGCAAAAACTGGTACAGCTGAATTGGGCACTACCAAAAGACGTGTCAACTCTTGGATTGAAGGCTTTTTCCCATACGATAACCCAAGATACGCGTTTGCGATTGTAATGGAACGTGGCGTAGCGGGCAACACTATCGGCGCGGCTTCTGTCGCGAATAAATTTTTTGAGTGGATGAGTATTTATAGTTCCGATTACTTCAACGATTAACAAAACACGATGTGTTATTGCAAAAAGATTAGCTTAAGGTTAGAATATATTTTATGATGTCAGATAAGAAAGAATATCTAAGCAAGGAGAAATTTTTAGAGCTTGAGAATGAGCTCAAAGACCTCTCCACAAATAAGAGGCGCGAAATAGCCGAAAACTTAGAGCAGGCCAAGTCTCTTGGAGATTTGCGCGAGAATGCCGAGTACCAAACAGCTCGCTCCGCACAGCTTGCGCTAGAAGAGAAGATAGCCCATTTAAGTGATGTGTTGAGTAGGGCTGTTGTAATAAATGCCCACCATAGCACAAAGATTGAAGTAGGCTCAACTGTCAAAATAAGGCGAACGGGTGCTGGTGGAGAACATACCCTGACTATGGTTGGGTCGCCCGAGGCCGACGTCAATCGGTCAAAAATATCTCTGGAGTCGCCACTTGGAAAAGCCATGTTAGGCAAGGGTAAGGGAGATAATTTTATCGTCAAAACTGGCAAGGGTATGGTTGAGTACAGAGTGTTAGACATAGAGTAAAACATTGAATGGCTTCTTTGGTTGAAATAAGAAGAGAGCGGATAGAAAAGCTTGCGAAATTAAGAGCTCTTTCAATAAACCCCTATCCTTCCAAATCTAACAGAACTCACACAAGTAAAGAAATACTAGACACCTTCACTGGTTTGGAGAATAAGGAAGTAACGGTGGCAGGTAGAGTTATGAGTTGGCGCGAACATGGCCAAATTATATTCTCTGACCTCCAGGACGCAGAAGGCCGAATTCAACTTTACATTAAAAGTGAGAGTCTAGCCTCCACAAGCGCAAAGACCCAGAGTCTTGGTTTTGGCGAGCTGTCTCTTTTGGATGTGGGTGATATTTTGGAGGTTTTTGGCCGGATTACAAAGACAAAAAGTGGCATGATTTCTGTTGAACCAAAGCTGATTCGGCTTCTAGCAAAATCTATTAGACCATTGCCAGAAAAATGGGAAGGAGTGCAGGACCCAGAGATTTTGCATAGGCAGAGGTACCTAGACATGATTATGAAACCAGAGCGTAGATGGCGTTTCCAAAAGGCAGCCGAAATATTATTTACGATACGCGAGTTTATGCACAAAAAAGGCTTCCTTGAGATTAAAACGCCAATTCTCCAACACACTTACGGGGGTACATCCGCCAAACCATTCCGTACTCATGTAAATGCGCTCGGTGTTGATTACTATCTTGCTGTTGCTCACGAACTATATCTCAAGCGACTCATCACGGCTGGTTTTGAGAATGTTTTTAACATCGTGGGTTATTTTAGAAACGAGGGAATTGACCGCTCACACAATCCAGAGTTCAATATGCTTGAAACAATGAGCGCTTACCAGAATTACGAGTTCAACATGAACCTAACGGAGGAGTTGTATCGCTATATTGGCGAGAGCGTTTTCGGCAAAACTACTTTTAATATTGAAGGAGAGCTTGTTGATTTCGCTAAACCTTGGAGGCGCGCGCGGATGTTTGATTTAGTAAAGGAGTACACAGGCAAAGAGCTAGCGGGAGAGAAGCTGGTTAAAACTTTTGAGGAGCATGTGGAGCAAAAACTTATTCAACCAACATTTGTCATGAATCATCCCGTTGAAGTTTCTCCATTAGCCAAAGCCCTTTCAACAGACGAACGTTTTGTGGAGAGATTTGAAATTTTCATTGGTGGCATAGAGGGCGGGGACAATTGGACAGAGCTCAATGACCCAGTGGAGCTCTTCAAACGCTTCCAAACCCAAGCATTGAAACGCGAAGCTGGCGAGGAAGAAACTCACCCCATGGATATTGAATTTATAGAAATGATGGAATACGGCATGCCTCCAACTACGGGACTTGGTCCTGGTATTGAGCGACTGACCATGATGTTCACGGAGGCGCACAATATAGATGACGTTATCTTTTTCCCGTTACTTCGTCCCCAGAATACCACCGACTTACAACGGGAAATTTACGGCTTAAAATAAGCACATTGTTTAGTTTTCAGTAGTGCCTTTGTCGCATGCGCGTTTTTTGCGCTTTCAACATACTTGCCTTGTGGATAAGTGTCTGGTAAGTGGTGTGAAGTGGAATATAATGTTATGTAAGTGGGAGAAAGTGGGTTATAAGACCTTTGCTTATGTTGATTGGCGAATACAAACACATTTTGGACGGAAAGAAGCGGGTGGCTATTCCAACGCGTTTTCGTAAGGAACTAGGCAAGAAAGTTGTCATAACTCACGGACTGGACCAGTGCTTATGGGTTTACACGATGAAAGAGTGGGGGAGGGTTGCAGAGAAATTGGCCAACCTTTCTTTTGGCCAAGCGGATACGAGGGGATTCAATCGTTTTATGCTCTCTGGAGCCATTGAGGTTGACATTGATTCCCTGGGTCGGGTTTTAGTGCCCGACTTCCTAAAAGAGTACGCGCATTTGGGCGAAAGAGTCGTCCTTGCGGGTGTCCACTCCAGAGTGGAGATATGGGATGAGGACAGGTGGACGCTTTATAAGAGAAAGATATCTGAACAAGCTGACGCTCTAGCCGAAAAACTCGGAGAGATAGGAGTTATTTAATCATGACACACCGCCCGGTATTATTAGAAGAGACCCTCAAGCATGCCGATATTGGCGATGCTGAAATTGTTTTTGAGGGGACTGGTGGTGAGGGTGGCTTGTCTGGGCAAATTGTTTCAAGATTGGGTCCTGATGGAATCCTTATAGTTACGGAACTGGATCGTTTTTTGGTCGCTAATTTACGCAAGGAGTTGGTTGAATGCGAATGCAGGGTGTATGTAGAGCATGATAACTTTAGAAACATTGCTTCAATATTAAAAAGACTTGGACTGTCCCGTGTTGATGTAATAATTTTTGATTTAGGTCTGGCTTCGTATCATTACACAGAATCCGGCAGGGGATTCTCATTTCAAAAAAATGAACCACTGCTTATGACTTTAGACGACTCAGCGTCATCTGGAGTGACGGCTAAAGACGCTGTTAACCGATGGAAAGAAGAGAACTTGAGAGATATTTTCGCTGGTTTAGGAGGTGAGAGGTATGCAAAGCAAATAGCCAAAGCCATTGTTTTGGCTAGAGCTAAAAAATCTATTGAGACAACGGGGGACTTAGTGGACATCATACTTACGGCCGTAGGTAAGCGACGAGGAGCTATCCACCCGGCAACAAAAATATTTCAGGCTCTACGAATAGCCGTCAACGATGAGGTTGGAGCCTTACACTCCGCTCTTCGCAGTGGTTGGGAGTGCTTGCGTAGCGGCGGTAGATTCCTTGTGATTTCATTTCACGAGATTGAGGACCGTGAGGTAAAAACATGGTTTAAGTCGCTCGTTGATGACGGAGTAGCCACTTTACTTTGTGGTAAGGGCATCAAAGCGGGGCTAAGGGAAAGGTCGCAAAACAAAGGTTCACGGAGCGCTAGGTTACGAGCTGTTAGAAAAGTTTTGTTAAGCTCACATGAGTAACATGCTTGAAACAAGAAGAAAATTGTTTTGGGTCTTTGTTTCTTGCATAAGCATTTCCTTCGCGGTCTATGTGTTTATGATACAGACTACAATCTTCTATCGCATATCCAGCGACTCTTGGTTGGGGAAGAGTACCAACCTTGATATTTCCACAGTAGTTTTGGAAGCTAGATACTACGAATTGTCAAAAAACATTTCTACTAAAGTTGCTTACCAACTTGGCTTTGAAAACGCAGGGCCGGCTCGCTACGTAAGGAAAGACCCTTCTCTCTCCATACTTCAACATGATAGAGAGAGACAAAGATATTAGAACGAAAATTATTGTTGTCGCAGTCGGGTTGTCTGGGCTGTTAATTCTGGCAAGACTATTCCAGTTACAAGTTGTCAACGGGAGTTATTCGAGGGATTTGGCGGGTAGCCAGTATTCAGCTTCTCGACTCTATGGTATGTACAACAGAGGCTCTATTTACTTAGAAGATAGAGCTGGTCGCAGGGTTACTGTTGCCGGTCTCGGGAGCGGTTATACTCTCGCCTTTAATCCAAAGCAAATCAGTAACCCCGAAGATGTTTTTGAGAGTTTAAGCAAGTACCTACCATTATTAGAGAAGGCCGATGTCATTCGGAAACTTGGCAATAAAAACGACCCTTACGAAGAATTAGCCCGCCGCCTAGATGAACAAAGCGCAGATAAGATAAGTAGCCTCAAACTTCCCGGTACGATACTCGTCAGAGAACGTTGGCGGTACTATCCGGGAGAGTCTTTAGCTGCTCAAGTGTTGGGCTTTGTAGGTTGGAATGATAAGGAATTTACTGGACGCTACGGAATTGAACGAAGTTTTGAGAACGTTCTATCTAGACCACCAAATAATCTATACCAGAATTTCTTCAACCAGATGCTTGATGGTTCGCATGATGAGGTTTTGGGGGCTAACGGGAGCAAGTCAGCGGATATTGTTTTGACCATTGACCCCAATGTCCAGACTCTTGCTGAATCAAAAGCGTCAACATTGAATGATGAGTGGCGCGCAAAACAATCCGGTATTCTTATCCTCAATCCCAAAACTGGAGAGATTCTGGCTATGGCTCTTTCCCCGAGCTTTAATCCAAACAAATATAACGAGGTGTCCGATATTGCGGTCTATCAGAACAGCTTTATTGAGGATGTGTTTGAGATGGGCTCCATAATGAAACCAATAGTGCTCGCCTCCGCCTTGGATGCCGGAGTGATTAACGAGGAGACAACGTATTTTGACAATGGCTTCGTTGAACTAAACGGCAAACGAATTGAAAACTTTGATGGTAAGGGGCGGGGCAAAGTGGACATGCAGGAAGTCCTTAATCAATCACTCAATACCGGGGCAGTCTTCTCTGCCTTAAAGCTGGGCGCCGAACGCTTTAGAAATTATATGTACAAATTCGGGTTTGAGGATAAAACCAACATTGATTTGCCGGGAGAGGTATCCAATCTAATGGCCAATCTAGAAACTAATAAGGAAATTGAGATGGCAACCGCCTCATTCGGCCAAGGAATTGCGTTGACTCCCGTGTCCATGGCTAGAGCTCTTGGCGCTCTTGGTAATGGCGGTTTTTTGATTAAACCCAAAATTATTAAAAGGATAGAGGGGAACCTCGGCTTCGCCAAGGAGACAAAGGTCACGGAGCAAGGTCGGGCAATAAGCGGGAAAGCAAGTGAGGAAATTACAGCTATGTTAGTTAAGGTTGTTGATGAAGCCCTTTTACATGGTAAAATCAAAATGGAGCATTACAGTATTGCCGCCAAAACAGGCACAGCGCAGATTGCAAGTCCAGATGGAGGATATTACGACAATAAATTCACCCACTCATTTTTTGGTTACTTTCCGGCGTATGACCCTAAATTCCTGGTGTTTATGTTTTTGCGCGAACCAGTCGGGGTAAAATATGCCTCCGAGACATTAGCCACGCCCTTTCATAGCATCGCGGAGTTTCTCCTCAATTACTACGATATTCCCCCCGACAGATAAATTAAATCAATGTTTAGAAAAATAATGCTTTTCATCCTGACTATTTTAGCCCGGGCGACACTTTTGAAATATAAACCCAAAGTTATCGCCATTACTGGAAGTGTTGGGAAGACTTCTGCCAAAGACTTAATATTCTCAGTGGTCTCTAGCAGTTTTTATGCCCGCAAGAGCGAGAAGAGTTTTAATTCAGAGTTTGGTGTGCCACTTACCATACTTGGCCTACCAAACGCTTGGCGCGACCCACTTGCTTGGCTTGTTAATTTCTTTAGAGGTTTAGGGCTTATTGCATTTCCACACAAATATCCTAAGTGGCTAGTACTGGAAATGGGGGCAGACCACCCGGGCGACATCAAGAGTCTCGTGAGTTGGGTTCGGCCGCGCATAGGTGTATTGACAGGCTTAGGTTCTGAAGTGCCTGTGCACATTGAATTTTTCCCGTCTATCGAATCCTTGGTAAAAGAGAAGAGCGAATTGCTTAGGAATTTGGACAGTTTTGATATAGCTATTATAAACTGCGACGACGAACGGGCTTGGCATATGCGAGGTTCAACCCAAGCGCAAGTTCTCTCTTACGGTTTCGCAAAGGTGGCGAGTGTGCAGGCAGATTCATTGCACGTAAATTATGATACCAAGGGGCCCGTGGGCATGGGCTTTAGAATTGACTATGACGGAAAAAGTTTACCAATCCGCCTCTTTGGAGTTTTGGGTAAAGGTCATGCCTATGCGGCCATGGCTGCCTTTGCGACAGGTGCCGTTCTTGGTATCAATTTAGTGGGTATAGCGGAAGCACTTGCCGGACATACTTTTGCTCCCGGACGCATGCGTATTTTAGAGGGCTTGCACAGCTCTGTACTAATTGATGATACCTACAACTCATCGCCTAGCGCAGTCAAACTTGCTCTAGAGTCTCTCCAAGAACTCAACTTGGCTAAACATTTTCCGAATGGGCGCAAAATTGTTGTTTTGGGTGATATGTTGGAGCTTGGTGAATATAGTCAGGTTGAACACGAAAAAGTCGGGACACGGATACGGGGAGTGGTAGATGTACTTGTATGTGTTGGCAAAAAGGCGCACACGATAGGGGAGAGCGCTCTTGTTGATGGCATGCAAAAAGATAATGTGATATTTTTTGACAACTCCAGAGAGGCAGGCGTCTTCCTTGCTGACATGCTGACAGAAGGGGATATTGTTTTACTGAAAGGTTCTCAATCTATGCGTATGGAGAGGGCAACAGAGATTTTACTGGCTGACCACAGTAAAACCCAGGAACTTCTCGTAAGGCAGGAAAAGGAATGGAAAGCTAGGAAATAATTTTTAACTCTAATGTGTGTATTTTAGTGGGAAATGCTATATTTATCTAGCCGAGGCTTGCCCTGCGTAGTCTTGGCGAAGCATGGGCCCTATCGTCTATCGGTTAGGACACCACCCTTTCACGGTGGGAAGCGGGGTTCGATTCCCCGTAGGGTCATTACGAAGAAATGAGACTAGGCGAGCAAACTGCTTTGCTCGTGTCGGGGAAGCGAATGGCGCAGACTTACCCCGCAAGCTTGCGGGGTGGCGAGCCAGTGCCTAGACAAAGTTTTGTGGCTGACAAAACTTTAGTCGAGGGAGACTCCCCGTAGGGTCACAAAATGAAACTTGGTCGGAAGTAAGCGAGCAAATGTACCTTGTGGATAATGGAAGGTATTGTTACTATATCCGTCAAGCGCGGTTAGCTCAGTTGGTTAGAGCGCGTCGTTGACGTCGACGAGGTCGGGAGTTCAAGCCTCTCACCGCGCACCAAGGGACTTGGCAGAAAATCGGGCGGAGCGGATGAGGGAGTGACTGGCTCGGCGGCGGCAAATCGGGCAAGCAATCCCTCGGCGAATGCGAACTCTGGTACCCAATCCCACGTGAGATCCGTCTGGAGAGGAATCCGCGCGGGCTTCTTCTGATTTTTTTAGCGGGCGGGCATTAATTCCCAAAGGTCATAAAATTGGAACTTTCATATTTCTTGATTGCTCGGTTAAATATATTGATTGAAACGATAAACCAAAATATAGCGAGAACACCAACCAACAAAAGTTTTCCTAAAGAAATATCCCTCACTATTTCAACTGGCAAAGCACCAATCAAAAGTGATGGAATTGCGAATGTAAAAATAAATCTCATTGCTCCTTGAAATGCACCACCATGAAATAGTGAGGGGGTAAAAAATAATTCAAACAAACTTCCTGTTACAGAACTAGCGTCTGTAAAGTAAAAGCTCGTTGAATAAATCGCTATGGCTGCCGCCAAAAATACAACCGTTGAAATAATGACAAGTAATGCTATCAATAAAATCTGATAGATTGTTGCATGAATAAGAAAAGCATAAATGCCTAAACATACAATTCCAAAAACTATATCTCCAAGAGCCGAAACGCCAAATGATGAAGTTGCAATTCTGACAAGCAGATTTTTTGGCGAAAGCATAAAGCGATCAAAAGCTCCCGAAGCTGTATAATCGGCAAGTTTTCTGATTCCAGCTCCCGCAGAAAATACAATACCAAAGCATAGG
>Ga0209542_10007233_pt1 | contig 21217 bp, 30 predicted proteins | sample RifCSPhighO2_01_FD_184028 | JGI IMG/M metagenome (GOLD analysis project Ga0209542, IMG submission 184028) | Soil microbial communities from Rifle, Colorado - Rifle CSP2_plank highO2_0.1 (SPAdes) (version 2) | ecosystem: Environmental > Terrestrial > Deep subsurface > Rock core/Sediment ... | reverse complement strand
CTAAATTGCTTCATGATGAGATAATGCGGTTACGTAAAAAACTTTTTTCAGGTGCCAAATTTACTAAAAATACGATACAATAGAGATACTGATTTCGGTAACACTTAATTATTGTCTAACAAGTAGCCCCTTAAGCTATGGTGTGGATAGTTATTTACTATGGCCTTTTTCTTCTTTCTCGATCTCCCTTTCCTGCTTTCTTAAATAGTAAAGAAAGGAGGCTATACCGGCCACTAGCAACTTAATAATCCAGGTAGCCATTCTCCTGTGTTTATGCACCCAGTGAGTCATCCCAGCCGAGCCGTGAGTATCTTCGTGCTTATTATACTCTTCCATACTTATATCATATCAAAAATCCTAAATCCGAAACACCCTGTAATCTCTAATATCTAAACCCTAATCTCTAAACAAGTTGCCTACTCCGCCGAAGCAGCTTCGGCTGCGAAGGCCGGGCAAAATCCAAATATCAAAAACTTTTGAAATTTGAGATTATTTAGAGACTAGACCTGCCTGCCGGCAGGCAGGAATTAGAATTTAGAGATTTTTATCTCGTTAGTATCAATGGCTCCTTTTCGGTAACCGCAATTGTGTGTTCGAAATGAGCAGCCAACCCCCCGTCTTTAGTCTCAAAAACAAAACCATCGGGACCTTCTTCGGTTTTCCAATCCCCGGTAACCACCATCGGTTCAATAGCAATAACCATCCCCGGTTTTAATTTCTTCCCCTCCCCCGGATTGCCGTAATTAGGAACCTGCGGTTCTTCGTGGAGCTCTCTGCCTATACCATGACCGACCAAATCTCTGACCACATTAAAGCCATTTTTCTCTGCGTATCTCTGAATAACAAAACCGATATCCCCAATTGTTTTCCCGGGCCTGGCTTCTTTTATTCCGATCTCTAAAGACTCCATGGCAACCCGAATCAGCTTTTTCTTTAGCAAGGTTTTTCTATCAAGTAACAATCCGCCTCCGACCAAAACCGTCACCGCCGAATCTGAATGAAACCCCTTATGCCTAACGCCCATATCCAACTTTAGCAGATCCCCTTTCTGTAATTTTCTTTCGGAAGGCACACCGTGAACTATCTCGTTATTAACCGAGGTGCACAAGACGGCCGGATATCCGTTGTAATTAAGAAACGATGATCTTGCTCCAAATCTAAAAACAAGCTCTTGGGCGAGCTTATCTAATTCTTTAGTATTAATGCCCGGCTTAACTGCTTTGGCTAGATCTTTTAAGATGCTGGCCAGTATTTTACCGCCCTCACGCATTATTTGTATCTCTTTTTCGGTTTTAAGAAAAATCATGAATGTAGAATGTAGAATGTAGAATGTAGAATGTAATTTGAGATTAATTTTCTGAAACTACTTTCCACTCTCTACTTTCAACCTTCCAGTCCTTTTAATATGTCGTCAAAAACCTTATCTATATCCTGCTCGCCTTCTATCTCAGTAATTTCATATCCTCCTTCTTTTATAAACGAGAGTATCGGCTGAGTTCTCTTCAGATAAACTTCATATCGAACACCTATTGTTTCGGGGGTATCGAGTTCGCGCCTAACAAGATGGCTTCCGTCTTTTGGACAGGTTTTTATATCCTTAAACATCGGAAAGTCAGGAATGGTATGGCGATTGGCTTCGCAGATTCTCCGGCTAGAATTTCTTTTTATCGATTCATCCTTGCTCAGATTAAGGTGAAACAGTTTAACATTATCCTTTCCGTAAAGTTCCTCAAAAACCGGCATCTCTCCCTCAGCCTCAAACATTGTTCTCGGTGAACCGCTAAGAACAATCCCCATCCCCTTTCTATGTAGTGACCGGATTTCTTCAAGCATCCATTCTCTCACCAACTCAGGACTAGTCAATTCCCCCGCCCGCCAGGTCTCTTTCTCTTTTGATATTACCGGATCGCCAGGATCAGCATTCTTAAATTTATTCTCTATGACCTTTGATGATTCCAAATGAACAAGGCCGAACTTTTCGGCTAATAACTCCGCCTGGGTCCCCTTGCCCGATCCCGGCGGCCCGATCAATATCACTGTCCACTTCTTAGATTCCATGATATTTAGATAATACCATTTTTATAAAAATAAAAAAACCGAGATGTCTCGGCGGAATTATAACTGTTCAATAGAAACTAAAACATTAGTTCTTCTCCATTTCAAACCAATAAAATCATACGTCCATTTTTCCCTATAATTTACCCGACAACGCTCCCCGACCAAGGGATGTCTATGTCTCGGATTTACATTAAGATGCAGTTTGCCACCACCATCTTCTTTAAAAGTTAATACGTGTTCATGCCAACTGTACAAAAGTGAACCATCAGTAACTTTTACATCTTGAACAGATTCAACTGATCCTGTTCTTGATATAAAAACTGGCCCATCATATGGCCTCTGCCAATAAGTAGCTACGGGAACAAATATGGCTAGAGTTATAGCTATCGCAAACCACTTCATAAGATCTCCTCTTTAACAACGAACAACAGTGTCTAGATACTGGGTAAAATATAACTTCGTGTCAACGGCTCAATCGTTGAGCCGTTCATCCCCCTAACCCCCTCCCTCCCACAGTTAAGCATGTAAGTGTGCCCCTCCCTAATCTCTATCCTTCCGCAGTTAAAACCAAGCAAGCAAATCTCTTTTCTATTTGAGACCGTCTTTTTTCGAGGGTAACACAATAACAAAAACCGATAGATAATTTGGCTATCCAATAGATTAGGGCGGAGTCCTCGATGGGGAACCCTAATTTATTAGCCAAATTACTATCGGTTTTTGTTATTTGTCCGAAGAAAGAAAGTAGGTCGAGAAATAGAAAAGAGATTTGCGCCTAATATTCATACATCGATAGCTGCGCATCAACCTGCTTCATTATTTCTAGAGCCACAGAAACAACGATAAGAATAGACGTACCGCCGATGGTAAAAGCAGTGATGCCGGTAAATCCTTGGACGATATTGGGTAAAATAGCAACCGTACCCAAGAATATCGCTCCAACCAAAGTTACTCGAGTCAAAAGGTAGTTTAAGAATTGAGCCGTCATTGGGCCTGGTCTTATGCCTGGAACATACCCGCCCTGCTTCTGGATATTGTCAGATATGGACTTCGGATCGAAAGTTATGGCCGTATAGAAATAAGTAAACACTACTACTAGTATGAAGTAGAACATAGAATACCAAAGATTAGATTGTAAAAAATCATTGACCCTTACCGCAATTTGAGAAATGCCGGGAATATTATAGGCCGATAAGAAATTGGCAATCATACCTGGAAAAAGCAAAATTGATAAGGCAAATATGATCGGGATTACACCGGCATTATTAACCCTCATGGGCAAATAGGTAGATACTCCTCCGTAAACACGGGACCCTCTTATTCTACGGGCATAGTTAATTGGAATATTTCTCTGGGCTTCAGAAATATATATAACGCCAACAACAACAGCCAAGCCAACAAGAATAAAAGCTCCATAGGTAAATAGCTGATCTGGCGTATAAGTAAATGCCGCTTGACGCATTGATGTCGGGAAACCGGCGACGATACCGGCCAAGATTAAAAGAGACACTCCGTTGCCAAGATTTTTTTCTGTAATAAGTTCTCCCAGCCACATTAAGAACATGCTTCCGGCCGTAACAGTAACTAGAGTCGCCAGCCAATCAATAGTACTTAGCGACCCTATTACGCCCTGCCTTGAAAGTAAAGTTAAGAAACCAAAGCCTTGAAGCGCGGCGAGGGGAACAGTCAATAACCTTGAGTACTGATTAAATTTTGCCCTTCCCATCTCGCCTTCATACTTATACATCTGTTCGAGCGAAGGAAATATCATCGTTAAAAGCTGCATAATAATCGAACCGGTGATGTACGGACCCAAACCAAGCATTCCTATTGAAAGAGCGGTAAGTGATCCCCCGGTGAAAGCGCTAATTAATCCAAAAAATTGATTTTGGGCAAAAAAGTCTCTTAATTTATCGGCATCAACGGCAGGAATCGGAATATTGGAAATAATCCTCGTAACAACCAAGAGGGCTAGAATAAAAAGAACCTTATTTCTTATCTCCGGACGTTTGAAGATTTGGAGAATCTTTTGCAAATTAGAATGTGGAATGTGGAATATGGAATGTGGTTTAAGATTTTAATCTTGCTACATTCTACCTTCTACGTTCTACTGACTATTTTATCGTTCCCCCCGCCTTAGCAACCTTCTTCCTGGCTGAACTTGAAAAATCGAAGCCCTGAAATGACATTTTTCTTTTTAAATCACCGTCTCCAAGAACTTTAACCTTGTTCTGGCCGTTAGGCAAAAATCTTTTTTTATTCAAAAAAGTGGGGTCCATAATTTCCTCACCGGTAAATTGATTGAAAAATCCTAAATTAAAGACCACCGGCTTTTCTTGTCTAAGCCTGAAAAAGCGGTGTTTCTTATGAGGACCCTTTCCGCCGGGCTTTTTTGAGGCACCTCTCTGCTTCGGAAACAACTGCCAAATACGATTATCGCCACCGCGGAAACCTGGCTTAACTCCAGATCCAGCTCGAGATTTCTGACCTTTAGTTCCTCCGCCAGAATAAGTTCCTCGTTTTCCTCCTCGGCCAACACGCTTTTCTGACTTGCGGGGAGTTTTAGATTGTAGGTTACTTAAGTCCATAATGTTGAAAAATCTCTAAATTCTAATCTATAAATCCTAAACAAATTCAAAATTAAAATGTTCTAAACTATTTTGGATTTTGAAATTTAGTCATTTGATATTGTTTAGAAATTAGAAATTAGGATTTAGGATTTAATCGAAGCTTTCTTAAAGCTTCGATGGTTGCCCTGGCAATATTTATCTTACTATTCGTTCTCTCGATAAGCTTGCCGGTTAAGGCTTTAATCCCAGCTAATTTTGCAACGACGCGAACCGGTCCTCCGGCCTTAACTCCGCCCTTTGCCGGTTTCAATAAAACAACCGCGCTATGATATTTCGATTCAACCTGGTAAGGAATCGTTCCATTAACGGTCACAACAGTAATGAGATTTTTTTTGGCTCTATTAAAAGCTTTCTGCATCGATTGAGCAACATCTTTGCCCTTGCCGATTCCGACTCCAACCCTGGATTTCCCGTCTCCGATAACAACTGCCGCCCTAAAACTAAATCTCTTGCCGCCCTTTGTCACCCTTGTTACTCTGGCAATATCAATGACTTTTTGATCAAATTCTGATTTAACCTCTCTTGATCCTCCGAATCTCCTGCCACCACCCCTGCCACCTCTTCCGCCCATTCTGTTCCTATTGTCACCTCTAGAAACATTACCTGTATTATTTTGTTTAATTGGTTCCATATGAATTATTTAAAATTTAAGACCTCCGGCACGCAGCCCATCAGCTAATGTCTTTATTCTTCCATGATATTTATATCCTCCCCGATCAAAAACCACTTCTTTTATTCCTGCTGCCTTTGCTTTTTCAGCCACCATCTTGCCTATCTCGCTGGCCTTTGAAGTTTTATTACCTTTAAGCTTACTCTTCGCACCAGAAATAATCTTGCTACTCAAAATTGTTTTGCCAGACTCGTCGTTAATAAACTGAACAAAAGTATGTTTATTACTCTTAAAAACAGAAACCCTGGGCCGTTCTCTTGTGCCTTTAATTGACGCTCTTACCCGATTATGGCGTCTCTGTCGATTTAGTTGTTTTTGTTTTGAATCCATGAAATTAATTATCAATTTTTAATTTTCAATTTTCAATGAATTTTTAATGTCTCAATGTTTGAAAATTTAATCATTGGGGTTTGATTGAAAATTGGAAATTGTAAATTGATAATTGCCACTAGGCTGCTGTCGCTGCCTTCTTGCCCGCTTTTCTCCTTATTACCTCGCCCTGGTATCTTATTCCCTTTCCCTTATAAGGCTCCGGCAATCTTTTCGATTTTATCTCGGCCGCAACATGACCGACTAACTCATTGTCGATACCGCTCACTTTTATAACGCTCTTTTCAACATTAAAAGTTATCCCTACTGGTGCTTTTATATAAATCTGATGGGAATAGCCCAGGCTTAGTTCCAGTTGATCGCCTTTAACACTAGCCTTGTAGCCTACGCCTTCAAATTCCAACTTTTTCTCAAAACCCTGGGTAACCCCCTTGATCATGTTCATAATTAAAGATCGGGTCAAGCCCCAAAGAGCCTTCTTGTTTTTATCTGATAGTCCTTCTTTGGAGCGAACCGAGAGACTGTCGCCCTCAACAACAATTGAAACCGAACTGTCAAAGTTATCCGAAAGTTCTCCTTTCGGCCCTTTTACTGAAACCGAACTCCCATTAATTTTTATCTCAACACCCTTTGGAATTTCTATTGGTTTTTTACCGATTTTACTCATACTTGCGGACTAAGTGCGGACTGGACGCGGACTTATACGAGATTACTTCAGCATATGTCGGCGTTCCTTCTGCAATGTTCTGCGTTATCACCAGACTTCAAATAACATCTCCCCGCCTAATCCTTGTTTCTTCGCTTCTTTCGAACTCATGACGCCCTTGCTCGTAGATATAACGGCGATACCGAAACCTGAACGCACAGGCTTAACTTCTTTGGCTCCCACATACATATGGCGAGACGGCCTGCTTATTATTCGAAATCCGCTGATACCTGGCATTTTGTCTTCGCCGTATCTCAAAGACAGGGATATATAATCCAGTTCCGCCTTCTTGGCTTTCTTTTTCTTCTTTTCAATATCCTGGATAAAGCCTCCCTCTTTAAGGATCTGGGCAATCCTGAATTTGATATTAGAGAATGGAACCAAAACTTGCTCCTTGCCTACGGCTTGAGCATTCTTAATTTGTATTAACATGTCTGAAATGGGATAACTCATAAACGTAAAATTTAAAGCGAAAAGCGTAAAATAACAAAGCGAAATTCAAAATTTTTATTTACCTCTGTTTTTAATTTTAATCTGTTGTTTTGCATTTTTCGTTATGCGTTTTTAATTTTTTACCAACTACTCTTTTTTACTCCGGGCAATAGCCCATCACTAGCTAATTCCCTAAAATGAATTCGGCACAAACCGAACCTTCTCATATATCCGCCTTTCCGGCCACACAGAAAACACCTTCGGACTATCCGGGTTGAAAATTTCGGCTTCTTATTTGATCTTGCGATTGTACTCTGTTTGGCCATACCAAACCGCTGATTTACGCTGATCGCACGCTGATCTACGCTGATTATCTGCGTTGATCCGCGTTTGTTCCGCGTTTATTCGCGTTTAATCGGAAAACCGAACAATTTTAACAATTCAAGCCCGCGTTCTCTGTCTTTAGCCGTTGTCACTACCGTTACCTCTATGCTGAAAATGTCTTTCAAGCTCTCGTAATGAATCTCGGGAAATATACTATGCTCTTTTATACCAAAATTCAAATTCCCCCGACTATCAAAATTCTTTGGATCAATGCCTCTGAAATCTTTTGATCGGGGCAAAGCTAAGTTGATCAGCCGATCAATAAAATCATACATCCTCTTCCCTCTTAAGGTAACGACGAGGCCTATATTCATTCCCTCTCTGACCTTAAACCCGGAAATAGATTTTTTAGCTTTTCTGAAGACGGGTTTCTGGCCGGATAATAGACCTAAGTCGCGAACAGCCTTCTCGACAAATTTATCATCTTTGGTCATTTTGCCTATTCCTACATTAATAACCGCCTTGTCTATCTTTGGAACTGCCATAACATTATCAATACCAAACTTCTTCTGCATCGCAGGAATCACTTCTTTTCTGTATTTTGATAATAAATTAGACATGAATGTGGAAGGTAGAATGTGGAAGGTAGCTTAAGAAATTATCTTACTACTTTCTGCACTCTACTCTCTACGCTCTTGACTTATCTCAATGGTTCGTTATTCTATCATAAGATTTGTTTTTTGACAAAGCAGGTACGGAATATGCTGGGTTGGATTGCGCTGTTGTATATAGTCGGTTTCGTTTTTAGTTTTCTATACATATTTTTTGAGATGTTAGAAGGCATTGATATTCTGGTACGAAAGGCGCTTATGGTTTCCCTAATCTGGCCCCTCTTTTGGTTATCTATTCTTACTATACTAGTATTTGATATAAACCCACCGACCGGCGTTCCTACTAGTAAAAACCGCTAATAGCGGTTTTTTATTTCCGCTAAGTCTCGGAACCGCATTTCTTACATACTCTTATTTTTATTCCCTGCCTGCCGGCAGGCAGGTCTCCTTCGATCTTATATCCTAATCTGGTTGGTTTACTACAGGCCTTGCACACCAAAGCGATCGAGGATACACTAACCGCTCTCTCTTTGGAAACAATCTGACCTTTCTGTCCTTGCTTTCTGGCTCTCAAGTGCTTTTTTATTAAATTTAAACCATCGACAACAACTTTATCGCTATCGTTAAAGACATGGGTGATCTTACCCTTTTTGCCCCTATCCTTTCCTCCCAACATTATTACGTTGTCACCCTTCTTGATTTTCATTCGAATTTGAATGTAGAAAGTAGAATGTGGAAAGTAGTTTCAAGATTTTTGATTATCTTGCTACTCTCTACCTTCTACGCTCTACTCTCTAAACCACTTCCTCTGCCAATGACGCTATCGTAGTAAATCCTTTTTCCTTTATCTCTCGCGGTATCGGACCAAATATTCTGCCCCCTTTGGGTTCCTTCCCGTCCAATATTACAACGGCATTATCATCAAACTTTACATATGTCCCGTCTTTCCTTCGATATGGCTTTCTCTGTCTGACGACCACCGCTCTTAGAATATCCTTCTTCTTAACTGATTTTCTTGGTTCTGCAACTTTAACAGAGACGACGACGATATCTCCTAATTCTGCATATCTTTTTCTGGAACCTCCAATAACTTTAAACACCCCGACTTTCTTTGCGCCAGTGTTATCTGCTACATCTACAATTGATCTCAATTGAAGCATGCTTCAATTATGCTGATTCACGCTGACTATACGCTGATTTACGCTGATAATTATCTGCGTTGATCCGCGTACAGATCCGCGTTTATCCGCGATTGTCAGTCTTACTGACAATGATCCATCTCTTATCTTTCGACATCGGTTTCGTTTCTTGGACTACGACCTTATCTCCCGTATGATACTTATTCTCCGGATTATGAGCTTTCAGTTTTTGGCTTACTTTAAAATATTTTTTATATTTGGAATGTTTCTTCAACCTTAAAACCTCGACAACGGCTGTCTTCTGCATTTTATCGGAAACAATTGTACCTTTTAAAATTCTCGGCATTGTTGTTATTCTATTTGTTTAGAAATTAGAAATTTAGGATTTTAGCTGCTTCAAAGCAGTTAAAACCCTGGCTATATCTCTTTTTGTTTTTTTTATCTGGCTAAAGTCTTTCATTTTGTTATCGGCTAAATCAAAATTCAATTTTAAAATCTTGGAACGTAAGTCAACCAGTAGGTGGTTTAATTCATCGCGGGATTTATTTTGTAAATCGTTTGCTTTCATCTCTGGTTTTCGGTTTCTAGTTTTGAACTCTAGAAGCTAGCGGCTAGAAACTATCTTTTTACTATTCTCGTCTTTATCGGCAACTTATGTCCGGCTGATCTCAAAGCTTCCTCGGCTATATTAGCAGCCACGCCATCAATCTCAAATATTATTCTGCCTAATTCAATCGGGACCACGAAGTGCGACAACCCTCCTTTACCGCCTCCCATGCCAACTTCAGCGCTTTTTGCAGTCCTCGGTTTGTCAGGAAAAACCCTGGTCCATATCTTACCGCCTCTTTGAAAATATCTGGCTAAAACTTTTCTTGCCGATTCTAATTGATTTGATTTGAGCCAGGATGATTCTTCGGCTTTTAAACCAAAGCTGCCAAAACTCAAATTGGTGCCCCTTTTGGCCCTCGTTCTTAATCTTCCCTTATGAACTTTGACATGTTGTATTCTTGCTGGTTGTAACAAACTAGTGACTAGTGACTAGTGACTAGTGACTAGTGATAGAATAAAAATTTCTAATCACTAAGCACTAATCACTAATCACTTCTTTTAATCAAACTTCTCTCCCTTATATATCCAGACTTTAACTCCGATTGTTCCATATGTGGTATGGGCAGTACTTCTGGCAAAATCTATATCTGCCCTGATCGTCTGAAGGGGCAAACTGCCTTCCTCCAAATGTTCTGATCTGGCTATCTCAGCGCCGTCTAATCTACCGCCCATAAATATTTTTGCGCCCTTCGCCTGTCTATTGGCCATAATTTTAGCAAGAGTCTGCTTTAATAGCCTCCTGTAAGGAATCCTCTTCTCGGTTTGTTCCACTATTGATTCGGCCATTATTTTAGCCGATAGTTCTGGGCTCTTAATTTCTTGAATTTCAAGTCTAACGGTTAATTTCTTTTTGAGAACCTGGTGAATAGCTGATTTCAACTCTTCGATACCTGTTCCGCCTCTTCCAATAAGAAATCCGGGTCTAGATGTATGAATAATTATGTTCAGCGCATCTGTTCCTCTTTCAATATCGATCCTGTCAATCCCCATATTCTTTAACTTCTTTTCTAAAAATGCCCTGATTTTTAAATCATCTTTAAGATAATCTTTATATTTTCGGCCACCAAACCATCTGGATGCCCAGTCTTTATTGATTCCCATCCTCAAAGATGTTGGCGATATTTTTTGTCCCACTTTATTTAAATTATTCTATTCCGAATTACGTATTGCGAATTATAGTTCAATCCGCAATGCGCAATCCGTAATTTATTAATTCTTATATGCTAAACGGCTTTGCGCTGAAAAAGTCTTTTTCCTAAATTGCCTAGTACGTTACTACGTTTTCCGATCTCTCTCTTAATCTCTGGCCGCCCTTGGCGAGCCTCGCCACTGGCGGACTTCTTGTCTGCATGAATTTTGGCCTCTTTATCTAATTCTTCTGTCATTTCAGTTTTCTTCTTAGCAGTTTTCTCGTGTCTTAATCCGGGTGTCAGCTCATCGAGAATAAGGCGTATATGACTGGTCTTCTTCTGAATCGCAGCCGCACGACCGAACCCCTTGGCTCTAAACCTTTTAAGCTTTACTCCCTCATCTACGGTTATGGCTTTTATATACAAATTATCCCTAATCATATTAAAGTTATTCTCCGCATTTGCAATAGCTGAATCAAGTAATTTTTTCAGCGGTCGGGCCGGCCTTCTGACGAAATAGTCGAGCTGGCTAAAGGCTTCCGAAGCTTTTTTGCCTTTTATCAAATGGGCAACAGCCCGAACTTTTCGGGGGGCCATTCTTAAATTATTCAATTGGGCTTTAACTTCCGCCAAACTAGTGACTAGTGACTAGTGACTAGTGACTAGTGTTAGAATTTTCTAACCACTAATCACTGACCACTGACCACTTCTTGGTTTATTTCTTGACTGGAGCTGCCACATCTGCCGGGGGCGCCTTCGCTGCCTGGGCTGCTTCTATATCTTTCTGCTTTTGAGCCGCCTCTAATTCACGCTGCATTCTTCCTCCATGTCTTACGAACTTCCTGGTATGTGAAAATTCTCCAAGCTTATGACCGACCATATCTTCTGTAATCAAAACTGGAATATGCGATCTTCCGTTATGAACGCCGAAAGTATAACCGATCATTTCTGGAATAATAGTACAAGCTCGAGACCAAGTCTTGATTATGGTTTTATCGCCAGCCCTAAGCTTACTTATCTTTTTCAATAACTTCTCATCAACATACGGACCTTTTTTTAGTGATCGACTCAATCTAGTGACTAGTGACTAGTGACTAGTGACTAGTGTTAGAATTTTCTAACCACTAATCACTGACCACTGACCACTTCTTTATTTCGTTCGTCTTCTAACAACAAATTTACCTGACTTCTTCTTCTTATTTCTAGTTTTTCTTCCCCCGGTAATCTTCCCGGTTGCTGTTTTGGGTCTTCGTGTTCCTCTTCCTTGCTTACCTTCTCCTCCGCCATATGGATGGTCTACCGGGTTTTTGACGGTACCCCTCACTTTTGGCCTTCTTCCTAGCCATCTTGACCGGCCGGCCTTTCCTAAGACTATTGAACTATGCTCCGCATTAGATACTTGTCCGATTGAGGCATAGCATTCTTCGGAAACCATCCTTATCTCTGACGATGGCATAACTAATTGAACGTAACCCTTGTCGCTTGCTAAAACAGTCGCTCCTGATCCCGCAGATCTGACTGCTTTACCTCCTTGGCCGGGAAATAACTCAATATTATAGACCGTTGTTCCTTGCGGTATATTCTTTAATTTCATCCTATTGCCGGGCTTGAGCTGACCTTTCTCCGAAGTAATAATAGTATCGCCCACCTTCAAATCCTGAGGGGCTAAGATATATCTCTTCTCCCCGTCTGCAAAATGAAGTCGAGCTATTCTAGAAGTTCTATTGGGATCATATTCGAGAGCGGCAACCACGGAGGGTATGTCGAATTTGTTCTGCTTGAAATCGATCTCGCGATATAATCTTTTGACTCCTCCTCCTCGATAGTGGCTGGTAACCCTTCCCTTGTTATTTCGTCCGACGGCTCTGTGTGAGAAGGAAGTGAAGCGCTTCAAAGGCTCAATCTTGGTTAATTGAGAAAAGTCATATCCTGTCATTTGTCTCCTGGGATTAGTTGTGGGTTTATACTGTTTCAAGAAATTTTCAATTTTTAATTCTCAATTTTCAATAAATTTTTAATGTCTCAATGTTTGAAAATTTAATCATTGGGATTTGATTGAAAATTGTAAATTGTAAATTGATAATTGCCCTTTAGGGTTTCGCCTGTCCTATCGCATGTCCTTTCTCAAGTATTACTATAGCTTTCTTAAATCCTGACTTGCTGCCGGGATGTCGTCCGAAATCTCTCCTCTTTTCGGGCATATTTAAAATCCTGACACTTTTAACTTTAACATTAAAAAGTTTGTTAACCTCTTTTTTAACCTCCGACTTGTTGGCATTCTTAAAAACCCTGAATGTATATTGATTAAAGTTTGCTCCGATTGAAGCTTTTTCGCTGACATAAAATCCTTTTAAAATCTTGTGAGCTTCAGCTCCGCCTACGCCGGAAAAAACGACTGAAGATAGTTCTTCTTTTGAATTCTCCTCGACATTCTTTTCTAACTCAATATCCGGCCTCTTTTTAGCCTTCTTGTCCTGATCTTTTTTTGTTTTTGAAAATAAAGCCACTTTTTGTCTAATGCTTAATGTTCAAGGCTCAAAGTAAGATATCTTCCGACTTCCGACTTTAATCTTTAGACCTTTAGCTTTTAGCTTACGCCCTTAAAGGTTTTCTCTATAACGACCACCGAATCTTTTAACAGAATCAGATTCTTCCTGGCAAGGATATCAAGCGCATTTAGATTCTTTGCTTCAGCGACATCAACCTTGGGAATATTTCTGGCTACCCTCTCAACCGTTTCATTCATGTTCTTGGGAATAACTAATAATAAGCTGCCATGCTTAACCGGAAACAAATCTGAAACTTTCTTAATAACTACCGCCATATCTTTGGTCCTCCAATTTCCCAAAGAAACTTCGTTCAGAACAATTATCTCTTTATCTCTGGCCTTCAACGAAAGAGCGATAAAAAGAGCCTTGCGCGCCATCTTCTTATTTATCTTCTTTGTAAAAATCTTTTCTTTTCTTGGTCCGAATGTTACTCCTCCACCTTTCCAGATCGGAGACCTGATTGATCCGTGTCTGGCCCGACCGGTTCCTTTCTGTCTCCAAGGCTTCTTGCCTCCACCCCTGACTTCTCCCCTGTCTTTGGTATGGGCAATCGGCTGTCTTTTGTTTGATATCTGGGAGGTAACGACTTGATATAAAAGATCTTTATTGTCTTCTAACCCAAAAACCGTATCGGGTAAAGCGACTTTCCCGACTCTCTCTGCATTTTGATTGTATAAACTTACTTCCATATCAAAAATTAAATATAAAATATTAAAACTATAGATTAAATATTAAACATTTTCTGATTATTTTTGAATTTTGACTTGTCATTTTGATTTTTGATCTTTAATATTTGATTTAGTTCTGTGACTGTATCATTAAAATTCCGCCTCTATTTCCCGGAACGGCTCCGCTGATTGCTATCAGATTATTTTCTAAATCTACTTGAACGACTTTCAATCCCCGGACGGTAAATTTAACATTGCCCATTCTCCCAGGCATTCTCATTCCTTTCAAGGTGTGTTGGGGAAATCTTTGTCCTATGGAACCGGCGTGGCGCATTACTGAATGATGGCCATGACTGGCAGGCATACCATGAAAACCATGTCTTTTAACAACTCCCTGAAACCCCTTGCCCTTTGTCATACCAGTTACCTTAACCCAATCTCCCGGGGCAAAAGTAGAAACGTCAATCTTCTGACCGACCGATAGTTGCAAAGAGTCTGCGGTCTCTTGTCCTTCGCCTCTTGAAGTCTTGCCCTTCTTATCAACTCTAAATTCTTTTAAAACAGCGAAACTACCCATGTCTTTAAAGTGGCCCTTTTGAGGCTTCCTGACGTTCTTCTCTTTTCTTTTTCCATAACCAACCTGGACGGCCTCATACTTATCTTTTTCCTGATTCCTAATCTGAAGAACAACGTTCGGTTCCGCCTCAACAACAGTCACTGGAATGACTTCTCCTTTATCGTCGTAAACCTGGCTCATCCCTAATTTTTTACCTAGAATAAATTTCATTTTTATTGGCGCGGATCTACGCAGATTATACGCAGATCAACGCCGATAACTTTCCCGCATTTATCAGCGTTCATCGAGCATTGCTCGATGATGTCCGCGTTAATCCGCGATTTGTTCAGCATTGCTGAATAAATAACAAAAACCCAGTTTTAGCTGGGCTGACCACGCTAAATCTTTGAATTTATATTCAATCCGCGCAATTCCGCGACCGATCGCATTGCGATTGGCTTTCCGCGTTAGTCCGCGATTTGTTCAGCATTGCTGAATAATCCAAACTTCCGCGATAATCAGCGTCCGATTGCATTGCAGTCGGCTTCCGCGTTAGTCCGCGATTATTCAACATTGTTGAATAATAAGTTAAAACCAAATCTATATCAATTAAGGTTATATTAAGGATGTATTTTTATCCCCCGCTTCGCCAAGGCTTCGCAGGGCATGAACCGTTTGGCCTGATGTTATCACTTCCATGAACCGTCAGGACCATTGCCGGATAAATACAACTTCTCAATTACTACCTTATCTCTTGCCACATTCCGCCAGCTGGCGGATGACAAGGGGAAGGGAATAATTTATTTATCTTCTTTCTCAAATCTTGAGGTATTCGAGCCAGTGTATTCTGAAGTAAATCCCTCAAATTCATCGAGCTCTCGGGCAAACTCTTCAAGTTTTTTTAAGTTCTCAAATAAGTCCTTGTTTGACGAAAGAAGGATCTGCCAACGAATGTCCTAGCTGGGCATCGGCGGGATTGACAATCCTTTCAGCAACTCTTTTCATTCTAAGACTGGTATGGTCCAGCAGGGCATTGATCTGATCTCTTAATCGTTCCCGCTCTGATTTTGTTGGTATTGTTTCTTTCATAATATTATTTGCGATACGCGCTACCCCAGCACCAATCTTTTCCGCTGACATTTATCCTAGCCCTTTAAGCACCAGATGCTCTAAAACAATTCCGCGTTGTTCAGCGTCCGACTGCATTGCAGTCGGTTTCCGCGTTAATCCGCGATTTATTCAGCAATGCTGAATAAATGTTACATTTTAACCTCTATATCCACTCCGGCAGGTAAATTCAAATTCATTAACGAATCTATTATTTTTGGGGTTGGGTTGGTAACATCGATTATCCTCTTGTGGGTTCTCATCTCAAACTGCTCTCGGGAATTCTTATCTATAAATGACGATCGATTCACCGTATATTTATGTATCTCTGTCGGCAACGGAACAGGACCGGTCGGTTTTCCGCCATTTCGCTCAATAGTATCAACAATCTGCTGAGCAGATTTATCGATAATCTTATTATCATAAGCCTTGAGCTTAATCCTTATTCTCTGATTTACTACTTCTTTTTCTTTTACTTTGTCTTTTTTCGTTGCCATTGCGTTTATAAAGAACTGATCTATTAATTACTAAACAAAAAATAAATTATTCTTCTAGCTTAGGAAGTTACTAAAATCAAACTCGGTAATTCGCCGATCGGTTCCTGGTAAAAAATCTTCTGGTGTCCGTGGATTTGGCATATTGTTTTTGGTAATGACTCGGGCGTTTGGCCGAGTTTCCTCCTTCATTACCTCATTCGCGTAAAGCTACTGAGGACAAACGAAGCAAACACATAGTCACTACTTTATTACTTTATCCGCGTTATTCCGCGTCCGATTGCATTGCAATCGGCTTCCGCGTTTATCCGCGGCTTAATCAGCATTACTGATTAAGCGTGAATTTTTGTTACAACTCCTGCGCCGACGGTTTTGCCTCCCTCTCTGATAGCAAATCTCTGTTTCTCTTGCATAGCAATAGGAGCAATCAATTTAACTTTCAAGTTGGCAGTATCTCCAGGCATAACCATCTCTGAGCCTTCTGGTAATATTACTTCTCCGGTAACATCAGTAGTTCTGAAATAGAATTGAGGCTTATATCCTTTAAAGAATGGGGTATGTCGTCCTCCCTCTTCTTTGGTCAATACATAAATCTCAGCATCAAACTCAGTATGAGGAGTTATAGACCCCGGTTTAGCCAGAACTTGTCCTCTCTCGATATCCTCTTTCTTAACGCCTCGCAACAGAATACCGGCGTTATCCCCGGCCATACCTTCGTCCAAGGATTTGTTGAACATTTCGATACCGGTGACGACTGTCTTGGCAGTCGGCTTCAAACCGACTATCTCAATTTCTTCGTTTATTTTTACGATGCCTCGCTCGATTCTTCCGGTGACAACAGTTCCTCGGCCTTCGATTGAAAAGATGTCTTCAACCGGCATTAAGAATGGCTTATCGGTTTCTCTGACCGGATCAGGAACATAAGAATCTAAGTTATCAATAAGATCTTTAACTTTTAACACCCATTCGTCAGTTTTTGATGTGCCCGCAAGAGCCTTTAAACCAGAACCTCGGATAATCGGGGTTTTGTCTCCCGGGAACTGATATTTATTCAAAAGTTCCCTGATTTCTGTCTCAACCAAATCGATCATCTCCGGATCATCAACCTGATCAACTTTATTCAAGAAGACCAAAAGATAGGGCACGCCAACCTGTCTGGCAAGAAGAATGTGCTCTCTTGTCTGAGGCATCGGTCCATCGGAAGCAGCAACAACCAAAACCGCCGCATCCATCTGAGCAGCACCGGTGATCATATTCTTGATGTAGTCTTGGTGACCGGGAGCATCAACGTGAGCATAGTGCCTCTTAGGAGTTTCGTATTCGGAGTGGTGCAGAGCAATCGTGATACCTCGAGCCTTTTCCTCGGGAGCATTGTCGATCTGATCAACCGCCTCGACTCTGGCTCCGTAGCCTTCGTCCTTAAATAAATTTAAAGTATGCAAAATAGCCGCGGTAAGAGTAGTTTTACCGTGGTCGACGTGACCGATAGTGCCGACATTCAAGTGCGGCTTTGATCTTTCAAATTTTCCTGCCATTTCTTAATGAAAGGCTAAGGCTCAAAGTCTAACGCCTAAAGCCACCAAAAAATTGCTTTAGTCCTTAGTCCTTTAGCTTTTAGCTATTATTTATGTAAACTCTATTCTAAGCCAATCCGATAAATTAGTCAACTCCGCCCTTGAGGATAAGAATCTTAAGCCTATCAACTATTGGGCTAGCTCCTTCTCCTCCATTTCGATCTGGCTTTTTAGGGCCAGTATCTCTTTGTTTAATCTTTCTAGAATTTCCGCCTCTTTCTCGTGAAAGTCATGGCCGTTGGCGCTACCGTTACGAACAGGGCTAACTCTGACTGACGGAAGCTGGTCTACCGAAACTTCCGGATTCGGAATTTCTGATACGGCAGGATCCTTAACGGAATTTATCTTTATCTCTTTTTCCGCTCCCCTCTCATTTACTAGCTCCTTGTAAACTTTATAGTCCACTATTACGAACGAGGGGTCGCCATTATCCAAAACTAAAACAGAGGTAGAGCTTTTTATTAATTTTTTTAGCTCATTGATATCCATGTTCGCTATCGCTCACATCGCTGATTTACGCCGATTACACGCAGATCAACGCAGATATTTATCCGCGTCTATCCGCGCTTGGATTACTTCTTCCCCTCCATTATTGCCTGGGCCACATTATTTGGCACGACGTCATAATGATCAAATTCCATGGTAAACGTTCCCCTTCCTTCAGTCAATGATCTGAGCGCCGTAGCATAGCCAAACATTTCAGATAGAGGAACCCTGGCATCAATAACCTTAAGGCCCAATGCTCCGCGCTCGCTAAGACTATTAATCTGACCCCTTCTTGAAGCCAGGTCGCCAGTTGATTCTCCCATGAATTTATCCGGCGTAATCACCTCGAGTTTCATTATCGGTTCAAGCAAAACTAATTTGGCTCTCTTGCTAGCCTCCTGAAGAGCAATGGCTCCGGCGATCTTGAAAGCTATTTCAGAAGAGTCAACCTCATGATAAGAACCATCATATAAAGTTACCTGGATATCCACCAGCGGAAAGCCCGCCAGAACACCCTTATCAAGAGCTTCCCTGATACCTTTTTCTGTTGGATTTATGAATTCTTCAGGTATAGAGCCCCCCCTTATCTCATTTACAAATTCAAACCCGCTCCCACGTTCCTTGGGTTCAACTCTTAACCACACATGACCATACTGACCACGTCCTCCGGACTGCTTGATGTATTTGCCTTCAGCCTGTGCTTCCTGAGTAATTGTTTCCTTATACGCAACCTGGGGACGGCCAGTGTTAACATTAACGCCAAACTCTCTTTTCAGTCGATCGACGATAATCTCAAGGTGTAGCTCACCCATTCCGGAAATAATTGTTTCTGCAGTTTCTTTATCTGTTTTAATTCTAAATGTCGGATCCTCATCTGATAATTTTCTTAGAGATAAGCTCATCTTTTCCTGATCAGCCTTAGTCTTTGGCTCAATTCTAAGAGATATAACAGGCTCAGGAACTTCAATACCTTCCAAGACGATAGGATGCTCGGGATCGCAGAGAGTGTCACCAGTCTTAGTGTCTTTTAAACCTACGGTAGCCGCGATATTACCGGCATATATTTCTTTTATCTCTTCCCTATCATTAGCATGAAGCCTGACAATACGGCTTATTCTTTCCTGCTGATTACTTCTGGTATTTAAAACGTAGGAACCCGAAGAAAGTTTACCGGAGTAAACTCTGAAAAACGTTAAAGATCCAACAAAAGGATCGGTAGCCGTCTTAAAGGCCAAAGCTGAAAAGGGAGCATTATCGTCTGGTTTAGCTTCTATAGTCTGGCCCGTTTTTGAGTCAATGCCATTGGTAGGCGGAATATCCAGCGGAGACGGCAGATAATATGCCACAGCATCAAGAACAAGCTGAACGCCTTTATTTTTCAGAGCAGAACCGCAAAAAACCGGGAAAATTTTGTTATGAATAGTAGCTGTTCTTAATATAGTCCTGAGCCTGTCCAGGTCGATTTCTTTTCCTTCAAGATAGTCGGCCATAGCCTGATCGTCTTGTTCAACTATTTTCTCAATAGTTTTAGCTCTTTCTTTCTCTGCTTCTGCCTTGAGATGGGCTGGTATTGTAGTCGTCTTAATAACTTTTTCCCCCTTCGGACCATCAAAGGTTACATATTCCATAGTCAGTAAGTCTACGATCCCAAGAAACTTATCTTCATGACCATCGGGTATTTGTAATTTAACGGCATAAGGAGACAGCCTTTCCAATATGGATTGGAACGATCTTTCAAAAGAAGCTCCGAGCCTATCTAGCTTATTGATAAAACAGATGCGGGGAACTTTATAATCATCAGCGTAGCGCCAATTGGTTTCGGATTGAGGCTCAACTCCGGCAACGCCATCAAAGACAACAACTGCACCATCAAGAACCCTCAACGATCGCTTAACCTCGATAGTAAAATCGATATGGCCTGGGGTATCAATTATATTCAATTTACATTTATCAGCCTCTTTATCTTTTGCATCTGTCGGCGACCAGTAAGCGGTCGTGGCGGCGGCAGTAATAGTTATTCCCCTCTCTCTTTCCTGTTCCATCCAATCCATAACCGTATCTCCTTCGTGAACTTCACCGATCTTATGAGAAATTCCCGTATAAAAAAGAATCCTCTCGCTAGTGGTTGTTTTGCCTGCATCTATGTGAGCTATTACTCCAAAGTTTCTAATTTTGCTAATGGGGTAGTCCGCCATAATTTTTACCGGTCCCGATTTTTCCTTCCGAGATTTATCGGAATAGAAAAATCGCGGATCTGCGATTTGCTAGTTCCCCTTTGCGGAAAGCAAATCGGGACATCTATATGGGCAATGACGCCAAAATTCCTGATTTTATTAATTGGATAATCACTCATTTTTTAAATGATATTTAAAAAATCGCGGATCTGCGCAGATTTATACGCAGACCAACGCAGATATTTATTCTATCAGCGTTTTTCCGCGTAACCAAGTTTTACTTGGTGTATCCGCGTTAATCCGCGATTTATTCAGCATCGCTGAATAAATTCTTACCAAGCAAAGTGGGCAAAGGCTTTATTGGCTTCTGCCATTCTGTGTACGTCCAGCTTCTTCTTGATAGCATTACCGGTATTGTTTGAAGCGTTAATGAGTTCTTCGGCCAATTTCTCAGCCATCGGCTTTCCTTTTTGAGATCGGGCCGCATCTAAAATCCAGCGCAGAGCAAGAGCGGTTTTCCTCTCCGGACGAACCTCGATCGGAATCTGGTAATTAGCGCCGCCGATTCTTCGCGAGCGCAATTCCATCTGAGGAGTTACATTGGCCATAGCCTTTTCAAAAATTTCCAATCCCGGCTTGCTGGTCTTTTTCTCGATAATATCCAGCGCGCCATAGGCAACCCTCATAGCAACCGCTTTTTTGCCGTCCTTCATTATGTAGTTAATCAATTTGGCAACTAAAAGATTCGAATACTTAATATCCGGTTCGAGATGTGATTTCTTTTTGACTGGTCTGCGCAATTAAATAATTAAACAATTAAACAGGCGGGCTGCTAAATTATTACTCGTTAAATTGTTAATTTGATTACTTAGATTTTTTCGCTCCATACTTGCTTCTTTGTTGCATTCTTCCTTCCACTCCGGTGCTGTCCAATACCCCCCTCACGATATGATACCTGATTCCTGGTAAATCT
>Ga0209542_10007232_pt1 | contig 21219 bp, 36 predicted proteins | sample RifCSPhighO2_01_FD_184028 | JGI IMG/M metagenome (GOLD analysis project Ga0209542, IMG submission 184028) | Soil microbial communities from Rifle, Colorado - Rifle CSP2_plank highO2_0.1 (SPAdes) (version 2) | ecosystem: Environmental > Terrestrial > Deep subsurface > Rock core/Sediment ... | reverse complement strand
TTAATAATACATTAATTAAATTAAACTAAATAAAAAAGGACGACATCATAATTTATTTCTCAATCTATGCATACCCAGTTACCATTTTTAATATAAGTGTTGCTCCGCAATACTTATAAACCGCCAAGACGAAAAGCCATTGAGTTAATCTCCAATAAGGGAGGTTGAACTTCAAGGAAACTTTGGTATCTTGAGGGAAGTTGAACTTCAAGAAACCGTAGGTATCTTAAGGGGCCCGTAGTCTAGTGGTCAAATGCCTCATTTGCAATGAGGAGTCCCGCGTTCGATTCGCGGCGGGTCCACTTTTTCTAAAGTGGAGTCGACAGTAAAATTAATGGAAAAATCAAATGACAGAAATAACAATTTATGGAGTTGGGATAGCAGAAAGAAGAACCTTGACAATTAGGAATAACAATAAAACTGCTTGGTTCGATTTAGATAGGCAAGCCTATATCATTCATGAGCCAGGAAAAAAACCTAAAATATTTGAAGAAGAAAGCCAATTTGCAGAAGCTATTACAAGTTTAAGAAGAAATATTCCTGCAGGACTTGGTGAAGAAGCTTATAATGCAATGCAACAAGGTACAAGAATAATAGTTCCATTTAGAGAAGGTTATATAACTACTGGAGAAGAATTGCCAGATTGGTTAGAATCAAAATTAAATTAATCACAAAATCATATTCACCTTCCTTAACTCGAAAGAGCAAAAGGGTACGGAGCTGTAAGTCTTCGTACGTGAAATTCCGGAAGGAATTAAAAAGTTCCGTCGGTAACGACGTAAAACATGAAATGGTGTGCGACCTAGAAGTTGCATATCAAGCAGAGTAATATTCAATGAAGCAAGGAGGAAAGCAGTTTCACTGATTCACGTTGACTGTCTTATAGACAGTTAATCTGTGGAGGAATTGTGTAAACAATTCTTAATAAAATGATCTCGGAAAAATCGTAAAGATTTTTTCGTTCAGATATTTATATCTGATTATTGAAACTGAGAGATGGATAGCTTGGTTTGGATTGTGAAGAAGGACGTGGCAAGCTGCGATAAGCTCAGGGTAGGCGCAGGCAGCCTTTGAACCTGAGATCTCCGAATGCGAAAACGTTTCCGCAAGGAAATGCCGAGAGGCACGCAAACGCCGGGAATTGAAACATCTTAGTACCGGCAGGAAAAGAAAACAATTGTGATTCCCCTAATAGCAGCGAGCGAAAAGGGAATAGGGCAAACCGAATCTCCGTTTGAAAAGACGGCAGAGATGTGGTGGAGGCCAGTGGCTAAAGTATCGAGCAGAAGTGTTCTGGAACGTGACACCTTAGAGGGTGATAGTCCCGTATGCGAAGATACCATGTTGCTCTCCGAATGAGTAGGGCTCCTTAGAACAGGAGTTTGAAGACAGCTGGATTAACAGCTAACCCTAAATATAAATCCAAGTCCGATAGCGAACTTAGTACCGCGAGGGAAAGCTGAAAAGTACCCATAATAGGGGGTTAAAAGACTTGAAATCTCTCAGTGACTTGTGGCTACTGCTCTTACGAGAGTTGTAGCGTACGTTTGGAAAAATGGGCCACGGAGTTTATTTATGTGGCGAGGTTAATTAATGAAGCCGAAGCGAAAGCGAGTCTGAAAGGGCGACAGTCACATTGGTAAGACCCGAAGCCAGACGATCTACTTGTGAGCAGGACGAAGTTCTTCGAAAGGGGAATGGAGGTCCGAACTAGTGTTGTGCACATGCACTTGGATGACTTGTGAGTAGGGGTGAAAAGCCTATCTAGTTTGGCGATGGCTGGTTCCTGCCGAAATATGCCTCAGTATAGTCGTGTTTTGCTAATCAGCGAGGTATAGTACGGATTAAGTTTGCAGAGCCTAACCGGCTACGGAACTTATTCCAACTCAGAACTTGTTGGTGGTATAAAACATGAATGGGGGGCAGTGCGTAAGGTACTGTTCCGAGACCCGAACAAGGGAGACTGAAGTTAAGGTCCCTAAATATATGCTCAGTGTAACAAACCTAGTCTTTAACCTAAGACAGTAGGGATGTAGGCTTAGAAGCAGCCACCATTTAAAGAAAGCGTAACAGCTCACCTATCGAGGTTAGAGGCGGGGAAAATTGACGGGGCTAAGCATATTACCGATACTTCAGAGGCACTCTTAATGAGTGTTCTGGTAGGCAGGCGTGTGTTCTGCGTAGAAGTTTTTTCGAGAGAAAGGATTGAGCGGAACGCAATGAGAATCGTGGTGTCAGTAAGATCGAATTACCCTGAGAATGGGTAGCGTCGAAAGAGCAAGGTTTCCTTGGCACTATCGTTTAACCAAGGGTTAGTCGGCGCCTAAGTTGTACCTTAACTGAGTACAGCGAATGGACATCCGGTTAATATTCCGGAACTTGCTATAATCGTTTTAAGACATGTTTACGCTTTTGGATAAGTGGCATTCCTAAAGGAATGTGACGTGCGAATAGTGTGGAGCGTAATGCTAAGATATACTAGAATCGCGTCAGGCGACCCACTGACTCCGGGAGCCCATGAAAATTTCATGTATAGAAAGTAGTAAGCCGTACCGAGAATCAGCACAGATGCTCTAGCTGAGAAGGCTAAGACGTGAAAGGAGAAACTGGTTAAGGGAACTCGGCATATTGGCCCCGTATCTTCGGTAGAAGGGGTGTCTATTAAGGTCTTTGAATTTTTCAGAGGCGTTTGTAGATCGCAGTAACAAGGACTGCCCGACTGTTTATCAAAAACGTAGCCGGTTGCAAATCTGAAAAGACTAGTATAACCGGTGAGACCTGCCCAGTCGCGGTGTTTCAAACTCTTTTTCAAGAGAGCTAAGACCCGTGAAACGGCGGAGGTAACTATGACCTTCTTAAGGTATTAATAGTACGAACTTTTGTATTACGTTGCTTTACGACAAACTTGTAAAAGTTTAGCGCTTCAAAGTTTATAGTTAAAAAAAATAAACAGAGATATATGCATAAACCAAAATGAAGAAAATCGAGCTATTTGCTGGAAACTCTAGAGGAAGCTTTGTAGGGAATTATCGTCGTGAGAGGATAATAAAAACTAAAAATCAAAGTGGATAGACGATCAGCAGGAAAGGCAAGAATTAAAAAGATTTATTAACTAATAAATAGTATTTGAATAATGGGTTGGAAAAAAGGAGGAGTAATTGGACTTATTATAGGTGCAGTACTCGCTCTCATAAATTCATTCTTATTATTTGGAGCATTAGGTGCTATGTTTTATGCACCATTTTCTAACATTTTTAAATCTTCAGTTTGCGCTGGAGAAGGATGTTGGCTATGGTTAATAATCATAGGAGATATAGGTTATCTATTGTTTGGTTTCATAATTGGAGCTATTATAGGTAAATTAAAATCTAAATAAATTAATTCTTGAATCCTCAGACACTAATACGCTCGACACAATTAATTTGTGAAGATAGAGTGCGATCTGCATGGCGACATGCAGCTAGATAATTGAGTGATCAATTATGTAAAATAACAAAGAATAAGCGTAATGCCTTGTCGTCTGAATGGCGACGTGCATGAATGGTTTAATGAGGTAGTCACTGTCCCTAACCAGGTCCTTCTGAACTTACTTATCGGTGAAAATGCCGGTGACGCCTAGTGGGAAGCGGAGACCTTATGAACCTTTACTGCAACTTGTTGTTGTAACTTTAAGGAGGATGCATAGAATAGGTAGGAGCATCGATGTCTAGCTTCGGCGAAGACGGAGCGATCTTGTAATACTACTCATAATTCTTGAAGTTGCTCACCTGAGAGGGGACACCAGCAGGCGGGCAGTTTGGCTGGGGCGGCACCCTGGAGAAAAGATATCTCCAGGGCCCAATGGTAAACTCATCCAGGTTGGAAATCTGGAGTTGAGTGCAGAGGCAAAAGTTTACCTGACTGTGTTTCGCACAGCAAAGAACGCAGAGATGAAAGTCTGGCTCAGCGACCCCACGTAGCCTTTTAATAAGGCTCGTGTGTGACAGAAAAGGTACTCTAAGGATAACAGGCTTGTCGCGCCCGATAGCTCATATTGACGGCGCGGTTTGGTACATCGCTGTCGGCTCTTCCTATCCTGGTAGTGCATAAGCTACCAAGGGTGTCGGAGTTCACGCATTAAAAGGGATCGTTAGCTGGGTTAAGAACGTAAAATTGACGCTAACGAATACTTCAACTATTAAGTTGAAGTTCCCGCGGAACGAAAGTTCTGCGAGGACTCGTATCGAACCGCAACTATCAAAAAACGCGGCGTTGTATGCAAGTAATTGCATAAAAAATAAAATCAGCTCATATCGGAGAAGCCTATCTTGAGATTGGTAACCCCGAGGGAAGGTGTGATAGAAATATCATTACCCCTGTAGAGACTTAGATGAGGAACCGTCAGTTCCGATGAAAATCTAGAATCACGAAAGAGGGCAAAGATGACCCTTGAGAATTAATTTTCTTTGACGTGATTAAAACGCTGATATCCTAACTCGAAAGAGAAGGAATATGGTATAGTCCACACCATTACGAATAAATAAGTATGGAATTATGTACGCGAGACAGTTTGTATGATATCTACTAGGCGCGTTGTTGTTTGAGTGGAACAAGTAGTCTAGTACGAGAGGAACGGCACTTGGATGCCTCTGGTGTACCAGTTGTTACGAAGCAGGCTGGGCAGCTACGCATTGTTGGATAAGTGCTGAAAGCATCTAAGCACGAAGCCATCCGCAAGACGAGACAACAAAGGCCGTTATAGAAGATGACGTTGATAGAGCTGGTGTGTAAGCTCCAAGAACCCGAGGAGTTCAGCATGCAGCTACTAATAGCCTCAATTCATTTTATCACTGGAACTGCTTTCCTCCTTGCTGATTTGTTATATCTGTTTCTATAATTTTATCTATTAGTTACTCTAGAGAAGTAACAAATAGGAAGATTTAAATACTCAAATATTTTAGAAAAAACATGGAAAACACATCAAGAGAAACGCTAAAAGAAAAATATTCGCTTAGAGAAAGAGTAAATATTTATGCAGGCATGGCACTCGGAGCAGTAGCTCCCATATTGGCATCTAGATATGTACTTTTTAAAAACTTTGATGGCTCTACAAGTGGAGAAATAGATTCTTGGATTAGCACAGCAGTTTTTAATGCAATAACTCTGGCTCCTTTGTATGGTGTAGGATTAGGTGCTATTTTAGGCATACAAGACGCAAGAGACTTAAGAAGTAGAAAAAATAAAAAGAAGCTTGAAACATTAACTCAATAATAAAATCATGAAAAAGACATTGAAAAATTTGTTATTCACAGGAGCAATTGGAATGACTTTACTTAGCGGATGCGAACCAACAAACCCCAACAGACAAGATAGAGCAACACTAATTACTTATAAGGGTAATACAGATAAGCGTTTCGTAGAGAAATTTTATGACCTTGATAATGATGGCAGTGTAGAAGCCTATGTTATTGGTCCACCAATATCAGATGATATCTCCTTTCCAGACAATACTAGCGAATTAACTCAGGCATTTATGAGTATTAATGAAGGAAAAGAATTTAAGATTAGATTTGGAGAGCTGCCAATCGGATTAAGGTATACTTCGGAACAAGGTAAGGCTTATCTTATTGGTGGAATAAAAGCGGAAGTTATGAGTCCTGAAATGCAGCAAAGAGTAAACTCAAAGTATGCTGCAATAAACTCTGATCCAAGAGACTTAGAAGTAATTCAATCTAAATAACATGAAAAACTATTATAAAATTTTTAGTAAAGGATGCACTGTTTTAACATTTGGTGGCGATGAAGCATCTTTAATAGACTTACTTGGAGGTTCAAATGCAACTTATATTCAAACTACAGAAGCTGAAGTCGAAAGGATAACTACTCGTGCTTTAGAATCTAAAATAGACTATTCAAACATTTTTGAATAGATTTCCTCCTTAAAATGGCAAAAAGAAACCTTATAGAATCAATTAAGGAATCAGTAAAACCTCATCCTTTAATGAGAAAAAAATGGTTTTGGACTGCTTCTTTACTATTAGCTGCAGGGGCACAAATAAGTTATGATGTTCAAAGACAAGAGATAAATCAGCTCTATAAAGAAAATAGTGGAAAAGAACAAATAGGCTTATACAAACAATTAGATTACCTTAATCATAAAGGTATTTTCCCAGAAAGTTATATGGTAAGATTTGATAAATTCCTCCATTCAGGACAAATTAGGTAGTCAAAATTAGGTAAAATTCTTAATTTATAGTACTATAAAGTAGTACTAAAGTAAGCTTTAAATAGCCTAAATTCTATATGCTCTTATGAGATATACAGAGCCGCTTACAAGAGCAGAACAAAGGCAAGAAGCCTTTCTTAAGGGCCATAATCTGATTCCTATAGTAGGTCTTACTAGTTATTTAGATACAATTACTTCTAAAAACAAGTATAAAACTGTCTCTAATATAGGTAGATTCTTAGGTTTAGGAGCATATAATCTTATTTTAGCAGGTATTGTGGGTTTAGGAGCTTTTGCTTATACAAAATCAACTTCTTTTGAGTCTTTACCTAGTTATGCAGAAACACCAACTAATCAGTCAATAGAAAGAAAAATAGAACCTATAGGCTCCTCAGAACAGTTTAATCTATCAAAACTAACCGATAATTAGCCTTCTTTACTATACTTAAAGAAATTAACCCCCACATACCCCATTATCAATAATCCTGTAACAATCATGAATATTGTTGAATAAAACCCTCTATATCTCAAAGAAAACCCATATCCTAGTATAACTAAGCTAATAATTCCTATAAAGAGCCCCAAATAAGGATTCTTCCTGGTAATTGACTTTACCCAAACTAGAAGCCATGTCATCACAAAAGCAAAAGACAGGGCAAAGACTATCTCTCCAAATCCAAAGTTAAAATCTTGATTATCGGGCGATAATGCAACTCCTCCAGTCCCAGTACTTCCAGTTTCTCCAGATTTAACAACACTTAAAGAAACAAAGAATACAATTCCTATCAACAAAAACGCTCCAAACAATATTGCCCAAGAGAATCTTCTCGGACTAATCTCTTCCTCACCCTTTTTCATAACTTTACTTGTTAGAGGGAGTATATAAAAATATTGTAAATATCATTTATTACAATAGTAACAATTAACTATTACAATAGTAATCAAAAGCTTTAAATACTTTATTACATATGTAACAAAAGATAATTACTATTGTAACAATGAAAATAGAAGAACATGAAAGGGCATATAAGGAGCATTTGAAAAACATAGAAAGAGCAATAGAAGAAGGGATAGAAGAAAATCAGAGGAATATAGCTTTTAACATTTCTCAGGGTTCTGTAGAATTATTTTCTATATATCTTCATAAATTAAATTTATTACAGGGTTCTGGAGATCAATTCGACCATAGAATTTTTAAGAGTAAAAAACTAATTTTAAAGAAGATACCTTCAGATTTTCCAGAAAAGAAGAAAGTTTTGGAATTAATGAAATTAATAGAAGATGAGAGGATAGCTTTATGCTATGGCAATCGAAAGCCCAAAGAACGGATTGAGAGTGTTATAAATTATTTTAATAAACTAAGGGAATTAATAAATAAAAATATAAAAAATGGCGCAAAGAAATAAATTAATCGCTTATGCAATGGACTTTGCATCTTATCTTGAATCAAAAATAGAAGGCATAAATAGAATTATTCTGCACGGTTCGGTATCAAGGGAAGATTTCGATGAAGAATCAGATATAGATATCTTTATTGATACTAAAGAAAAAAACTTAAAGAATAAGACGGCTAAGGTACTAGAGGATTATTATAAAACAAATAAGTATAAAGAATGGGAATTAAAAGGAATAAAGAATGCAATCTCTATTATTACTGGAGAACTAGATAGTAATGAGTGGAAGGATTTAAAACGTGCAATAATGAACACCGGCATTATTCTATATGGGAAATATAAAGCAAACGCAGAAAAAATAAATCATTATACTCTCTTTTCATTTGAAAATATAAAGCCCAATAAGAAAAGAATTGCAATATTTAGGAGATTATTTGGGTTCAAAATTAAAGATAAAGAATATTCAGGAATTATTGAGAAACTCAACGCAAAAAAAGTAGGCAAAGGCACACTTCTAGTCCCAATAGAACACGTTAACGAACTTAAAAAATACTTCCAAGAAAAGAAAGTTGCTGTAAAACTCTATGACTTCTGGTCAGATTACAAAATTAATTGATTTATTTTTTCTTCTTCAAACTCAAAGAAATTAGGACTACTCCGATTAAATAAAGAATTAAATAAACTATTTTTCCTATCCCTTCCGTAGATTGTAATATCAAAATAAAAAAAGGAATACGGAGATAAAAAATACTAGATATTAATGGCACATAGATAATGTTAAGGATAAGAATGAGCCAAATTAAGATTATTAATGCAATAATTTTTGACCAATATCTCTCTTTAATAATCTGGTTTCCCAAAAAAATTAATAAAATAAGAGGTATCATCGAAATAAAAACACCGACAAATCCGCCTGTACCATTAATACGGAACAAATAGAATAGAAGAAAAATCTGTATTATTAGATTAATAACTGCAAATATTATGGCATACCATCCCGCAATCTTGTTCCAGCCAGTCATTATTTTCAAACGTGAAAAAGCTTTATAAACCCTATTTTATCTCTATTTAAGTGAGTCGGATAGCTGATTACGGAACTAGCTATTAATTTAGCAAATGTCGCTACAAATCGATATTAGTTCTGAGGAAGGTCCGGACATTTCCTATAACAATAGGAGTCATAGAACTTCGGTTCTATACTGCGACGTGTTGAAAGGCACGTACTCGTGAGGGTAAGCTCCAGAACAGAAACGACACCGCTCTCTTTGAGCAATGAACTATGCGGGAAGCTAAGAGAAGAGAGATTGGATGAAACGGCTGACTTCGCAGATGCAAGAGCCAAAGCCGCTCGCTTATGTTCAATCACGAAAGTGTTGAACAGACAGAGAATACTGTTCTCTGTAGACAGATGTCAGCACATTCTGTTCGCAAAACGAAGAATGACAAAATCTGGCCTACTTCCGACTCACACTTTTATAAATATTAAAAACATTTAAAAAGCAATTCAATAAGTATTTTTATGGCACAAAGACAATTTGATATGTCTGCACAAGATATTGCTTATATTGCTAGTACATACCAGGATACTGTAAAGATGGCAGAAATGTTATTGTATGAAAAATCAGGAATGGATGAAAAAATTGCAGCACAACATTTTATGACTTCATTACATTTTTATGAACACAATATTCCAGAAGAAGTAAAAAAGTGGTTTTTTACTGGAATGAATCATGGCAGTGCTATTGAATTTGCAAAACTAAAAGCAAAAAGAATACTTGAAGAAAAAATCTAATTAATTCTCGAATCTCAGAAACGAGTATCTCAAAAACATTTAAAAGTCTGTTAAATCTGTTTTTTTAACAGGGGACGTCGCCAAGTGGGAAGGCAAACGACTGAAGCTCGTTCATGGGAGGGTTCGATTCCCTCCGTCCCCATTTATGGAATCGAACACTTCAATCTCCTTTGGAGTTGAAGTTCCAGCGGACTACTGTCTGCTAGGATGTTCGATTACTCGTAGCGAAACCAAAGTGAGCGAGGGATCCGCGGAATAGAGTTCTGCGTGAGCCTCCGTCCCCATTTAGGTTTTATAGTCATCAAACTACCTCAATAAGTTAATACTTCTAAAATCATTATTAAAGTTAATTCTATTATCTTGCGAATATTATTAAGAATTGTTAATTGTGCTAATTTGACTATTTTATACAGACAATGTAAATTATACCTCCTTTTCTCTCAAGAAAAAGATTTAAATAATTCTTTCACTCTATATTAATAAGCAAAATGGCAAGGGCTAAAACATCAAAGCAATTAGCTGTAAAAATAAAATCTCTAAAGAAGCAGGTATCTAAATTAGAGAAAGCAAAAAAGAAAGCGGAGAAGAAAAGAAAATACTATTATTCTAAGAAAAGCAGAAGAGGTTAATTCTTTAGAAATTTAGGATAAGCTTTCCCCATATCAAAATTATCTCTAATAGGAATTACTTTCCTGGATACTAAGGCATTCAAACTATAAGGCATTCTAATTAATCTTATGTTTCCAGCAGATACCCATGCATCTATTGGATATTCTTTAAACCTTTTATTTAATTCTCTTCTTTCCTCCTTAGTAAGAAAGAATGCTTTCTTATCTAGTACATGCAAATGAAATCCTCTTCCTGAATAAACAATTCGCATATTTCTAAAATCCTTTTCAAGTTCTTTCTTCATCTTCTTAGTCCAATCAAAAGTTTTCTCAATGCAAGAATCACACAATTTCTCTCGATTCTTACAATTACATTCTACATTATCAGAATCTATATCAAATGCAAGTTCCTGTCTCTCCCATCCTTGAAATTTCAATTCCTTCAATACCTTATCAGGATTTTCATAACGGTTTCTATCATAATAAACATCCTCTGGAACATATTTCTTTATTTTATCCAGTAGCTCGTCAAACTTAAAGTAAAGCATCTCTCCCTTAAGTTTTCTATCAATTATTATTCCTGTTTCAGTTCCAGCATCGACTGCACAAATCTGCGGAACTTGCATTCCATTAGCCCTAAACCATCTCTTAACTTTCCCAATATCAAACTCTTTTTCATAAAATTCTTTTCTTTCTATCAAACTAGAAGGCCTATATTTATTTTCCACTTAAATAATAAGAACCAAAACTTTATAAAACTCTTTCTCTTAATCAATTCATGAAAAAAGAGGATATGAAAACTAGTGATAATAGTTTTGGAGTTGGCGGAGTAATTCTAGGAATACTAAGTATAATTTTCTCTTCAATAACAGGAATTATACTGGGAATTATAGGCTATACTTTTAGTTCCAAGCAATCCAAGTTAGCTAAGAATAAGTGGTCTAAAATAGGAAAAATATTGAACCTTATAGGAATAATAATTGGAATTATCTCTTTTACTTTTCTAGTTATTACCCTAATGAAGGATCCAAACTTTCTCTCCCAATTAGCAAATTCCCAAAATGGCCAATAAAAAAGCAGCAATAGAATTGTCTATTGGAACAATTGTAATCATTGTTCTCGCAATGTCCATGTTAGTTTTAGGTCTTGTCTTAGTAAGAAATATATTTAAGGGGGCAACAGACAGCGTTGATGAAATGAACGACGGAGTCAAAGAGCAAATAAAGAATCTTTTTGTTCATGAAGACGATCGTGCAGTGTTAAAATTAACTGATGGCACTGCAAGAGTAAAACAAGGACAGTCTTTCGGAGTAGCTTTCGGAGTCCGCAATACCGATAGGGGATCTACAACCTCCCAAACTTTCAATTATGCCACCGTGTTAGACGATCCCAGTATAAGAACAAACTGTGGAGTGTCACAAGCAGATGCAGAAAAATGGGTTCAATTTGGTTCAGGTTCTCTATCCGTTAGCCCTGGCGGTTTTGATGCAGAACGTGTTAAAGTCTTCATACCTGATGGGTCTCCATTGTGTCAGACCAAGTACAGAATTATAATATACCGCTCAGACAAAGGAGAAACGCAGTTAAATCCTTATGAAGATCTTTCCTTCTTTGTAGAAATCCAGCCTAAGGGTTTGTTTTAAACACCTTTAAAAACACTCTTTCTCTTCTGTTTTTATGGAATTCAAAGACTATACGAAGTACAAGTGGTTCCTCACGTCCTCAGGAAATTTAGTAGTTGGCGGTAAAAGTGCAGACCAGAATGAATCCCTGTTGCTAAAACTAAAGAAGCAGAAGGAAGATTTAACATTAATGCATACTTCAGATCCAGGAAGTCCATTTTCAGTTATTTTATCAGAATCTCCTAGTTCCTCTGATATCCAAGAATGTGCTATTTTTACTGCTTCGTTCAGTAAAGCATGGAAGCAAAAGAAAGAGAAAGTCCAAGTAGATACATTCAAATTATCCCAATTATATAAATTAAAGTCTATGAAAACTGGAACCTGGGGAGTTAAACCTCCAGTAAAAAGACTCTCGGTTTCTTTAGCTTTAGTTCTAACAAAACAAAAAGACAAGTTAAGAGCTGTGCCAGAAAGATCAATAAAATCTAAGAAAGATATATTGTTAAAGATAGTTCCAGGAGACACAGATAAAACTCTTTTAGTGCCTCAATTAAAATCTCTATTGCCTCAGTTTAACGAAGAAGACTTCCTATCTGCTTTGCCATCTGGAGGAATAAAGATAATTAAAAAATGATATTTGAAGCAAAATTTCAGATAGGAAAAAATGGAGTAACGCAAGGAGTCATAGACTCCATAAATCTTTACTTTAAAACTCATCATCAACTTAGAATTGCAGTTCTCAAGTCAGCAGGTCGGGATAAAATAAGAATGAAAGAAATGGCCGAGGATTTAGTAAGCAAGGTAGCTTACAAATCAGCTTACAGGGTTATAGGTTTTACAATAATTCTAATAAAGTTATCAAAAAAAGCTTTGTCATAAGATTTATAAGCCTTGTTTTTCACCCCATTCATAAGGAACAAAATGGCAGATATACGTACAGTTGAGGCAGGAAAATTCAATAAAATCCTAGCCGAAGCATTGAAAGAAGAAGAGGAATTTGAAAAGCCAGAATGGGTAGCTCTTGTCAAAACCTCTGTTCATAAAATGCGCCCTTCAATAGACGAAGACTTCTGGTATAAAAGAGCTGCAAGCATACTCAGGCAAATATATGTTAGAGGCGTCGTAGGCGTTTCGAGACTTAGGACTCGTTATGGCGGCAGAAAAAATAGAGGTACAAGGCCTCCAGAATTCAGAAAATCTGGCGGAAAGATAATTAGAACAATTCTACAGCAAGCTGAAAAAGCGGGCTTTTTAGAAAAGTCAAAAGAAAAGAAAGCAGGTCGTATACTAACTGAAAAAGGCAGGAAATTTATGGAGGCCTTAGTAAAATGAGTCGTCAAATCCTCCAAAAGAAAACACATTTAGCTTTAAAGAACAGACAAACTAAATGGGCACCATTCTGGGCAGTCGTAAGAAAATATGGGGCAGGAAAAAGAGTGCATCCTTCTCAAATTACTAAACAAAGAAGACATTGGAGACGTGTAAAGTTAAAGATTACTCCAAGAAAGATTAGGAAGAATCAATTAGGTTAAAATGGCAGAAACAAAACAAATAACCGAAAGAGAATACATCGTTCCTTTAAGAAGGTCTTTCCTTAAAGTTCAAAGATACAACAGAACTTCTAAAGCAATTAAAGAATTAAAAGAATTTATAGCAAGGCATATGAAAGTTCCAGAAAGAGATTTATCGAAGATAAAGCTAGATGTGCATCTTAACAATGAGCTTTGGTTTAAAGGCAGGAAAAATCCTCCTTCAAAGATAAAAGTAAAAGCAACAAAAGACGGTGATGTAGTCAAAGTAGAATTTGTTGAAATCCCTCAGCATCTAAAGTTCTTAAAGGTTAGACTGGATAAAATTCATAAAAAGCCTGACAAGAAAGAGAAAAAGGAAGAAGTTAAAGAAGAGAAGACAGATGAACAAAAGAAAAATGAGAAAGAAAAAGAGCAATCTGTAGCTGAACAGCGTACAATGCAAGCACAACAGGATGCAAATGTTCAGAAACATCTTACTGCAAAGAAAGATCCCGGTTTCCACAGAATGGCATTGAAGAAGTAATGATTCACTTTTCTAAATAACCGAAAAATATATAAATACGCTATTGATTCACTATAATATGGAATCAAATGACAAAGAACTTGCTTTAACCTTGAAGTTTAAAGGCGTAGAAGCTAGACTTTTAGATGAGCTTGTAAAAAATGGTCTTTTTAGTACAAAATCAGAAGCAATTAGAGCAGCATTAATACATTATTTTCTTCAACTAGGAATGCTCGGGAGAGAGCATCAATGGAAGGAAATACAATCATTCCCTAGAAGAGAAGTAAGCCCCGAGCGATTAGCTAAAGACTTAGAAAAATTGGAAGATGAATAATGAAACCAAGAGTTTTTCTTGATACAAACATTTTTGTTTATTCATTTGAATTTCCTGAATCAAATAGTGCTAAAATAATAGAGATTCTTAATAAAGGCGAAATTGAAGCAATAACTTCTGAAAAAGTCTTAGAAGAAATTACAAGGTATTTTAAGAAATATCATTCTTTAATCTTAGCTAGAAAATTTAGGAGATATTTGCTTGACAGTTGTATTCTTATAAGAAACGACGAAGTAAAAGAGCAAATAAATAGTTTAAAAGGAAAAATAAAAGAAAAAGATATAGAGCAATTAGCTGTAGCAAAAAAATATGGAATAAAATTTCTAATCTCTTATGACAAAGACTTTGAAGGGTTTGAAGAGTATTTTACGCCCAAAAAGTTTCTAGAAAGATTAAATAAAGAGAACACAAACACAGAGTTTTAGACTAAGATGAAGATTAAAGAATTAACTACTGCCCTTTTCTTGTCCATCTAATCGCCTCTTCAATGTCTTTCTTTGAAATATTATCTCTTCTAAATCTTTCTTCTATCTTGCGGGACAATTCTTCAAACTCAGTTCTATTTGTTTCTTTTTCCATTTTATTTTCGCCTTAAACAGACAGACTATTCAACTATCTAAATCCCCTATTAATTGTTCATTATAAATATTAGCTTAAGGCATATCTATAACAGATAGATTTGTAACTACTATCTAAATACTACTAATCGGAACATTTATAAATACAAATTATCTCAAAAATTCATGAAATCACAAGTCGCAAAACAGGAAAAACTTGAATTAGTTCAAGGTAATTGGTATAATATTCTTAAGAAAATAAGTGAAAGAAAAGGCAGAGTTGCTGCAATGGCTGACTTGATAAAAGCAAAAAACTCTCTTCAATTTGAAGAACTCTGGCAAAATGGAGCATATGTATCAACAACTCTAGATTATTCTCCAGAAAATCCAGTTATTTTGATAGCAGATAATTCAGACTTATTAAATCTAAAAAATGCAAAAAAAGCGGTTGAAGCACATTCAAGTGGCCAAGAACTTTATACGACTCAAGCAAAGTACGATGCTCATCTGAAACAAGCAGAAAAAGAGTCTAAAAAATCTCCAGAAGACAGAAGTCTATTTATTCTTCCAAAAAGAGATACATTTAATATAACTTCTCAAAATTACTTTGATGTTCTAAGATTTTTAGCACAAGACCCTAAGCAAGCAGAGAAATATCTAAATAAGTTATCTGAGAAAGGAATTGACTCGCTTAGATTTTATCTAGTTGATAAGGATTATGTGGATAAGCAAAGTGCTCCTTTTGAAAGACAGTTGTGGTCGCATAGGCTTGTTGGCAGGTCTGGGCTTGATGGCGGCAGGAGCCTCGACTACGGCGACGGTAGGGCTGTTTCGGTGTCCCCTCTTTTGGGCGAAGCCCGTGGTGCGCAAAAAATTTCAGAAAAGTCTAAAGTAGAGACATATACTCCAAAGCAATTAGCTTCAACATTAAAGAGATTAAAGATAACTGGCCTTGAAGAAAATATTTTGAATGATTTAAGGAAAAATTATTAAATACACATTTACTGACTATTCTGCCTCGACCCTTTCTTCAAAGAAAGTAAAAGAGGCCACACGCCAAATTATTAGACTCGTAAAAGCGAGCAGTAAAATTCAACTACAACATATAGTAGTAATGAAGAAACCAAAAGTGCGCTGAGCGAAACATGAAGTAGTGGTGTATGTAAATTGGTAATTTGGCTACTCTATGTTGTGGTCGCATAGGCTTGATAACAGGTCTGAGCTTAATGGTAACAACAGGAACCTCAACAACGACAACAATAGGGCTGTTTCAATGACCTTGGTCGAGGATTCATTATGAAGACCTTCAATAATCTATATGGGAAAATCTATGATTTTCATAATCTAGTCCTAGCATGGAAGAAGGCAAGAAAAAGAAAAACTAAGAAAAAATATGTAGTTGAATTTGAAGCTAATTTAAGGCAAAACATATTGCAATTACAAGAAGAGCTAAAGTCTAAGAATTATTTACCATTACCTTTAATGACTTTCGTTGTCAAAGATCCAAAAACGAGAAAAATATCCAAATCTGATTTTAGGGACAGAATTGTCTATCACGGGTTATATGCTATATTAAATCCAATTTACGAGAGAATCTTTATTCAAGACTCATGTGCAGGCAGAAAAGGCAAAGGCAATTTATATGCTTTGAAAAAATTTTACAAATATTTAAGAAAAGTTTCAAAAAATGGGCGAGTCTATAAGAACAAATTTAATGATTCAAATTATATTAGAGGATATTGTCTTAAGGCAGATATTAAACACTACTTTCAGGAAATAGATCATAATATTCTCTTTAATATGTTAGAGAAGAAAATAACAGACAAAGACCTCTTAGATTTGATTAAAAAAATTGTTGCGAACTTTGAAATGAAGAGAGAGAGAGAGTTACTTATAAAGGAATGCCTCTTGGTAATTTAACCTCTCAATTTTTAGCTAATGTCTATCTAAACGAATTAGACTATTTCGTAAAACATAAATTAAAAGCAAAATATTACATTCGTTATGTGGATGATTTTGTTATTTTGAGCTCTAATAAAGAAGAATTAAATGACTATATGTTAAAGATTAATAACTTTCTAAGACAAAACCTCCGATTAGAATTACATAAAGATAAGTCAAAGATTCTTCCCTTATCTCAAGGAATAGACCTCTTAGGATTCAAAAACTTCTACAATTTTAAGCTACTGAGGAAGAGAAATATTCGTAAAATAAATCGTAAATTATCCAATTTTATCAATAATAAATCAACTAAAAAAGAGATAATGGCTAGTTTTCTAGGTTGGAATGGTTACGCTAAACAAGCCAACACTTATAAACTCAGAAAAAATATCTTGAGTAAGATAAATAGGAAAATCAACAAAATGCCGTCTAAGCTCCTTTCCCAAGAAGAAATTCCTTCCCTAATATCTAAATTAAAAGGAAAAGTAATTGTTACAACAAACGGCAGTTTTGATATCCTCCACCCCGCGCACATAAGACTCCTAGAGAAGGCAAAGAAAGAAGGGGATATTTTAATTGTTCTATTAAACAGCGACTTGTCAATAAAAGGATTTAAAGGAGAAAAACGCCCCATATTGCAGGAAAAAGACCGCTCCGATATCTTATCTGCTCTAGAGTCTGTAAATTATATTCTAATATTTAACGAAGATACGCCTTTAAACATTTTAAGCAAGATAAGGCCTAATAAACATGTTAAAGGCGGTAGTTTTATACCAGAAAGAATAGCAAAAGAAAAGTCTCTCCTTGAAAGTTGGGGAGGAGAACTAATAACTTTTCCTCTAGAAAAAGGTTATTCAACAACATCTATAATAGAAAAGATAGAAAATGCTAGCAAGAAATAATCTTAAATATAATCACTTCTCTTTATCTTCATGTCAATAAAAGACGATTTAATTAAACAGGCAAATCCAGAGAAAGCAAAACTTTTGCAAGGTTTCTTTAAAACTGGTAAAGGTCATTATGGGGAAGGAGACATTTTTCTAGGGATAACTGTCCCGCAATCAAGGGAAATAGCAAAAAAATATCTCTCAATAGAACTAAATGAATTAAAACAGCATCTTAGTTCAAAGTTCCACGAAGAGAGACTTGTCTCTCTTTTAATTCTAGTTGAAAAATACAAAAAAGAGGATAAAAAACAAATCTTCGATTTCTATTTAGATAATTTGAAATATATCAATAATTGGGATCTAGTAGACTTAACCGCTCCTAAAATAGTCGGAAAATATCTAATAAATAGTTCCAAAGAAATTCTCTATAAACTAGCTAAATCCTCAGAGTTATGGGAAAAAAGAGTTTCAATAATAGCCACTTATGAATTTATAATAAATAACAAATTTGAAGATACATTTAGGATTTCAGAAATACTTTTAAATGACTCACACGACTTAATCCATAAAGCAGTCGGATGGATGCTCCGAGAAATAGGAAAACGTTCTCTAGAAGCAGAAGAATCTTTCCTAAAGAAACACTATAAGAATATGCCTAGAACAATGCTCAGATATGCGATTGAAAGATTTCCAGAAGAAAAAAGACAGAGATATCTTAAGAGCTTAATATAAATTAAATATCTTCAACGGCTTCCTCAACAATTCGAGACATCGACTTGCCAGTTTTAGCTTTAAGGTTTCTGAGTTTTTCTATTATTTTTCTATGAAGAGTTATGTCAATTCTTTCTCTGCCCCATAGTTTTTTGTGAGTTCTATCATAATGTTCCAAACTATCAAAGATGTCTTTATATTTCTCCATTATTCTTTTTATAGTTTTTTTATCTAATCGCATTTTTTAACCTCATTTCTATTTGCCTTATGTTGGTTATATTCTTGGATGCAATAGAATGAACATGGTGCAATAATAATTCTCTATCACATATCTTCCCTGCCTCTTCAGCAAAAGCAAAAGCAATGAACATTGCACTTCTTTTATTTCCATCGCTAAAGCAATGGTCGACCAACAAAGCTCTCCACAAGTATGCAAGTTTTTTATATTTTCCCAATTTTTTATTTTCTTGGATTTCAATAGCAAAGTCAAGACTAGCATCATTCCTTAAATGTCCTCCAAAACCTTTATTTATTCTTATAATATCTTCCTTGTCAATTTTCATACACATAAATAGACGTGGCTTATATTTAAATCTTTCGTCTATTAACCTATTTCTATACACATAAATTAATGCAACATAAAACTAAATTCTTTTCTAAAGGAAAAATATAATTAATCTTTATAGATTAATTTCAATTTACTTAAACCATAAGCTCTATCGCACTCTCTATTGTCACAAATCATGCCTGCTTCCTGAAAGCCGTCATCAAATAATTCTTTACCAGCATTATAACTCGCCCAAGCAATTCTATGTCCTTTAGGACATAAACAATAAGCTACCTCTTTCTCCAAATTGCTTCTTTCCTCACTCATTTAACAAAATAAACAATATATTTTAAAAGGATTTATATCCTGTAATAGTAAGATGAAATCCGAAGTTAAAGAAAAACCAATTCAAGAATTGCTAAAATTCTCTATAATTAATTTAGATAAGCCGACAGGCCCTACCTCATTTACAGTCTCGCATTTTGTAAAAAATCTTCTTTCACTAAACAAGACATCTCACTTTGGAACTTTAGACCCTCAAGTAACTGGCGTCCTTCCGATAGGTCTAAGCAGAGCTTGTCGTTTAAACGAATACTTTATTCATAGCGACAAAGTATATGTGGGAATAATGCGCCTTCATAAAGAAATATCAAAAGAAGATTTAATTAAAGAAATGGGCAAATTTACAGGAGTTATTTCACAACTTCCTCCAGTAAGATCAAGAGTAAAAAGAGAATTAAGAGAAAGAGAAATAAAAAGTTTTGAAATCCTAGAAATTGAAGGCAAAGATGTTTTGTTTAAAACAGCAGTGCAAGCAGGAACTTATATAAGAAAACTTATCTCTGACATGGGAGATAAGATAGGTGGAGCGCATATGTTGGAATTAAGAAGAACCCGTGCATCTGTATTTCCAGAAGAAGAATCAGTAAATCTTTATGATTTGGTTAAAGCGGTCGAATCTTACAAGAAAGGCTCCGATGTTCTTTTGAGAAAGATGCTAATTCCAGCAGAGGAAGCTATTCCAAAAGTTCTTCCTTCTGTGCAAATTAATCCTCTATCATTAAAACAACTTTTAACGGGAAAGCCATTAATGAAGCAAGATATAGGGCAAGAAATAAAAGCAGATAAATTTGCATTATTTCATCAAGATAGATTAATAGGAATTTACAGAAAAGCCAAAGAAAAAGATATAATTGCCCGTCCTGAGTTCATTTTTAATTAATTATCGTCCAAGGAAGTCCAAATCCATCTTTGATATTCAGATATGGCATGATCTTCAGCAGCATCCCATAATTTTTCTACACTTACTTTTTGCGGGTCTATTCTTCCATTACTATCTAAATTATAAACTCCTATTTTATTTGCTAAATCTTTTTCTGGGTTCTCTCCCAAATTCTTTCTTCTTATATCTCTTCTAATGTAATCTAAAAGTTGTTCTTTGAGTACAGGAGTATCTCCTATAATTCCATTATAAACCGATCTTGCTAAGTCGATTGGACCAAGCATAAATGTAGCCACAATGCCTGCAATTCCAACTGAGCCTAAAAAGTATCCAAGTCCATTTCCACTACTGGAATCCTTATCTTCCATAAAAAATAAACTTAATCTCTCTATTTAAATCTTATTTCTAATATTCACTATCAATTGGAGATAAATTAATCTTAAACAAAAACCCTATAAACCCAAACATTCTTAATTTTAAATGAGGGAAATAATATACTACTCAAGAACTGCTCCAACTTCAGGAAACTTTTCTACCGATGACCTGCAGAAAGCAGGAAGAATAGACATAGCAATCCATGTAATCATAGCATCCTTCTTTCTAAGTCACAAGATACGCAACGACACAAGACTTCATCTCCTATTCGCAGGTCCCCCAGATCCTTCTAAACACATAGAAATGTCTCCCGTACTTGAAGGAGAAACAGGAGTTGATAAAATATATCTTGCAAAGAAGGACGTTTCTTCAATACTTAAGAAAATTCTTTATAAATACAAGCCAGGACAAAAAAATGAAGTCTTTCCAGGCTACTGGATCGAAAAGAAAGGCTTTTTAGAATTAGTAAAAGAATTCTCCTCTCAAGGCAAGAATCTCTATATCTTAGACCCCAAAGGAGAAGACATAAGAACAGTTGAAATAAAAGAAAATCCTGTTTTTATTTTAGGCGACCACAAAGGTCTTCCTGCAAAGGAGTTAAAACGTCTTAAAAAGACCTGCACCCCTGTAACCCTAGGAAAGCGCACCTATTTTGCTTCTCAAGTTGTTGCAATAGTTAACAATGAACTAGATAGAAGGGAAGAAAACGGGCTTCTTTAAAGTAATAATACCTGCGCATTACAATATTCTGCGTTATATGCAAACATTGCTCATGTGTTTCTAATGTTTGTATGTTGGCGGAACACGGATAAATGATAAACACCCATGTTCTGCGTTATAATAATGATTATAAACTCCCAAACCGCTTTTTGCCAATGATAAAAGGAGCCTCTATTAAGTTTAATTCCTATGCCGAATCAGTTCCTAAGCTTCTAGGTCTCCTAAAGGTCCACAATGAGCTTAAAAAGTATGATAAAATAGTTTTAAAAC